>Ga0214544_1002991_pt1 | contig 35323 bp, 39 predicted proteins | sample CNSS3metaG_FD_160074 | JGI IMG/M metagenome (GOLD analysis project Ga0214544, IMG submission 160074) | Root nodule microbial communities from cowpea collected in UCLA plant growth center, Los Angeles, California, USA - CNSS3 | ecosystem: Host-associated > Plants > Roots > Nodule | place: USA...
GTAGTGAGATCAAGTGTTTTAAGTGTTTAGGTAGAGGTCATGTGGCATCACAGTGTCCTACCAAGCGCACCATTGTGCTAAAGGGCCAAGACCTCTACAACAGTCAAGAGGAGTCTTCTGAGGAATCTTCCTCTTCTAGTGACTCCCACAGTGACAAGTCGTCCAAAGACAAACTTCATTCTTACCCTCAAGAAGGGTCTCTCTTAATGATTAGGAGGCTTCTCAATAACCAACCAACCCTTCCTCTCAATGATCAAAGAGAAAACATTTTTCACACTCACTGTGACGTTTTGAACAATACTTGTTCTTTGATCATTGATAGTGGGTCTTGTTGCAACTGTTGTAGCACAAGAATGTTTGAGAAGTTGAACTTGACTTTGTTACCCCATCTCAAACCTTACAAACTTCATTGGCTTAATGAAGATGGAGATCTCGAAGTCAAGCATCAAGTGTTGGTTAAGTTCTCTATTGGAAAGTACAAAGACAAAGTTTTATGTGATGTAATTCCAATGGAAGCTTGCCATATTCTCATAGGTAGGCCGTGGCAATTTGATCGCAAAACCACCCACCATGGCCATACCAATGAGATCACCCTCCAACATCATTCCAAAACTTTTGTGTTACATCCCCTCACTCCTACTCAAGTTGCTAGTGACAAAGCTCAAATAAGAGCTAGGAGGGAGGAAGAGAGTTCCACCAACTCTACTAAATTATCCAAGGCTTCTAAGACAAAGGTAGAGGAAGTCTCTCCTTCTAAGGATGTTCATCATGAAGTGCTTCTCACTCATAAAACTCTTTTAGAAACTTATCATGTTGAACACCCTTCCTACCTTTTGCTGTGTCATGCTGTCCTTACATGTCTCCAACATCCTTCACTTAGGGATCTACCTCCTTCTGTCTATGCTCTTCTCCATGAATTTGCGGATCTTTTCCCTAAAGATGACCCCTAAGGCCTCCTACCTTTTAGAGGAATAGAGCACAAAATTGATTTTATCCCAAGGGCCATTCTACCTAATAGACCAGTCTATAGGACAAATCTAATTGAGACTAAAGAGATAGAGACTCAAGTGATTGAGTTGTTAGACAAAGGATGGGTCCAAAAGAGTCTTAGTCCTTGTGTTGTTCCCGGGTTGTTGGTGCCCAAAAAAGATGGCAAATGGCGCATGTGTTGTGATTGTAGGGCCATCAACAACATTACCATCAAGTATAGGCACTCCATCCCTTGACTAGATGATATGTTGGATGAATTGAATGGGGCCAAAATGTTTTCAAAAATAGACCTTAAGAGTGGTTATCACCAAATTCGAATTGCCAAAGGTGATGAGTGGAAAACCGCTTTCAAAACTAAATTTGGTCTATATGAATGGTTAGTCATGCCTTTTGGCCTAACCAATGCTCCAAGCACATTCATGCGACTAATGAATCATGTCCTACGGGATTGTTTGGGGAAGTTTGTGGTTGTTTATTTTGATGATATTTTAGTTTATATCCATAACTTAAAGTTCATCTAGGACACCTTAGGGTAGTCCTGTCTCTCCTTCGAGACCATCAACTCTATGCAACCATAGACAGGTGCACTTTCTGTGTAGAGAGTGTCATCTTTCTTGGGTTTGTGGTCAATAAAAGTGGGGTACATGTTGACCCCGACAAAATCAAAGCCATCCAAGAATGGCCTGTGCCAAAGAATGTTGGGGACATCTGTAGCTTTCATGGGCTAGCTAGCTTTTATAGACTGTTTGTACCCCACTTCTCCACAATTTCCTCACCCCTCAACGAACTTGTCAAGAAAGACACACCTTTTGTGTGGGGTGATAAGCAACAACAAGCCTTTGAGGAGATCAAGGCTAAACTCACCCAAACACCAGTTCTAGCTCTTCCAAACTTTGACAAAACTTTTGAGCTAGAATGTGATGCTTCTGGGGTTGGAGTAGGTGCGGTTTTATTACAAGAAGGCCATCCAATTGCTTACTTCAGTGAAAAACTCAATGACCCTTCTCGAAATTACCATACATACGACAAAGAGTTATATGCCCTTGTGCGAGCTCTTCATACTTGGGAACACTATCTTGTGTCTAAAGAGTTTATAATTCACACTGATCATGAAACTCTCAAGTATTTGAAAAGCCAGCACAAGCTTAACAAGAGGCATGCAAAGTGGTTGAATTTCTAGAATAATTCCCTTATATCATCAAATACAAGAAAGGGAAATCCAATGTTGTGGCTGATGCACTTTCTAAAAGATATACTCTTTTATCCAAACTTGGATCTCAAATTCTTGGGTATGACAATATATGTGAATTGTATAGTCAAGATCCCTTCTTTGCCCCTATTTATTCTAAATGTTTAAATAAGTCCCAAGGCGGCTTCTATGTCTCAAATGGATATCTTTTCAAAGAAGCCCGCCTATGCGTTCCATGTGGTTCTCATCGTAAAATTTTAATCATTGAGATGCATGAGGGGGGACTTATGGGACATTTTGGGGTCTCCAAAACGTTGGCAATGCATAAGGAGAAATTATTTTGGCCCCACATGAAACATGATATTCAAAAACATTGCGCTAGTTGTTTGACTTATTTGCATGCTAAGTCTAGCACAATGCCTGTTGGGATGTATACTCCTTTGCCTGTGGCTTCCACCCCTTGGGAGGATATTAGCATGGACTTTGTCCTAGCGCTTCTAAGGACTTCTAGGGGTGTTGATTCGATTTTTGTGGTTGTGGATCAATTTTCAAAAATGGCACATTTTATTCCCTACCACAAAGTCGATGATACAAGCCACATTGCAAAGTTGTTCTTTAGAGAAGTGGTTTGTCTTCATGGCTTACCCAAGACAATTGTGTCTGATAGGGATACTAAGTTCCTTAGCCACTTTTGGAGGACCTTGTGGTCTAGGCTTGGAACTAAACTTTCTTTTTCTACTTCTTGTCACCCTCAAACTGATGGGCAAACAAAGGTAGTCAATAGATCCCTTTCCACATTGCTTAGGGTTGTGCTTAAGAGGAATCATAAATCTTGGGATGAGTATCTTCCCCACATTGAGTTTGCCTACAATAGAGTGGTCCATAGCACCACCAAACCCTCACCTTTTGAGGTTGTCTATGGCTTTAAACCTCTCACTCCTCTAGACTTGCTACCTCTTCCATCTTCTTTTGACTTTCTTCATAAAGAAGGGGGTTTCTAAGTCTCAATTTATCAAAGACTTTCATGAGAAGGTTAAAATTTAAATTCAAGCTCAAATGGAAAAGATTACCAACTATAAAAATAAGGGTAAAAGAGTTCGGTCATTCAATGAGGGTGACTTAGTTTGGCTTCATCTCAGGAAGGAAAGATTTCCTCAATTACGAAAATCCAAACTTAGTCTCCGTGGTGATGGTCCATTCCAAATCATAAAGAAGATCAACAATAATGCTTATCAATTAGATCTTCCAGCTGAATATGGTGTGCATCCTACTTTTAATATCACTGACTTAGTTCCTTTTACAGGTACTATAGCTGATGAGCATGACAACCAAGATTTGAGGGCAAATCCTCTTCAAGGGGGAGGGGATGATGTGACCCCACCAAGCCCAATTGCACCTTCAAGCCCAAGCCCAAGCCCATTAAAAGGCCCAATTACAAGATCAATGATGAAGAAGATTCAAAAGGGCCTCCCATTAGATGATCACAAATTCAATGGGCTTCTCCATTCTTTACATGGGCCAAAGAGATCACAAAGACTTGAAGAAGTGCATGTAAATCTAGTAGTGTAGATTTACATTGGGCCATTGTTTGGACTTTGCTTTCCAATAATACATAAGACATGAAAGGAACATAAGATGGGGCTTAAATTGGGCTCGGCCCATTTCTCTTCATACATGGCCGAGAATAGAAAGGCAAGGAGGCTCCTTTTGCTTCATGGTTTGACTAAGGTTGGTCATCACATCTAAAGGCTAAGAATCCTTCTTGTTCTTCAAGCCAAGATCCAAGGGGGGGCATGACATTGCCTCCTTCTCCAAGCTTGATCTAAGGGCCAAGATCAAGGCCAACTCAGTCCAATGGCTCTCCTTTCTCATGTTTAAATGGCTTCATTTGTAGACACTCTTGAAATTTTATACAATAGATGCTACTTGAGTTGAGAGCACTCCTCCCTCTATTGCCTTTGAGAGTCACTCTTTCTAAAGATTTCCTCTCTCTACCTCTAGCCACCTTCTTTAGGCTAGCCTAGATTAAGAAATCATATCACCTCCTTCACTCTCCATAGCTTGCAAGTGCCTTCAAAACTTGCCTCCATTCCTTCATCCAATTTTCGCTGCCCATGGAGTTCTTCACGCACCTTTGGAGCTCTAAAATAGTGGAAGCATACATTAAGTGGTTGGAAGGTAGTCATATTGGTAAGGTAAGCGACTACTCGAGAGTTAATTCGATAATGGAAGAAGTTATTCAGAACTGGCAAGGTCGACTAAGTTTAAAGTATTTGGGTGAAAACGCAATCTTGTTACAAGGAAATAATGTTGAAGCAGAGACTAGTAGCATCATAGGCGAGAACAAGAAGTGGTGGGAAGCTAAATTTGACTCTATCAATCTGTGGAAATCGTCCCAAGTGGTGCAAAACAAGCTGGTGTGGGTTAGATAAAGGGGTTTACCTTAAATTTATGGTCACAACAATGTTTCGGCAAAATTGTGGCACCAATAGGGGTACTCGTGGCCATAAATGAAAAAACACTCACTTAGGAACGACTTGAATTTGCGAGATTGAGTGTTAAGATTCCAATTAGGGGGAAGATATGGGTCCACAAAAGCATGAAAATAAATGGTCAAATCTATAATGTGGTGTTAAAGGAAGAGACCAACGATGAAACACAGGGTACATGCTACTATGCTAGTAACAATGATCTTTCATCTCAAAGCAACACTAGCAGTAATTGATCGTTTGACCTCAGTTTTATATCAGAATGGTGTGATAACGATAATCTATTTGATTTTGAGAAGACGGAGAAGAAATATGGAACTTAGCAAAAGAGTTGGGTGTTACTTTTTCAGGCAAAGAGGAACAAATTTTGTTGGAATTAGAAAATATGGAAAGGAGAGATAGGAACCATGGAAAAAGTAAAGCAAGGAACAACATAGTGGTTAATGAAAATCATTAGTATAAATATAAGGGGTTTAGAGGGGGGACTCAAATGGAAATACCTAAAAGGGATTTTAGCAAGCGAAAAAGTAGACATGATATGTATCCATGAAACTAAGATACATAATGTGCAACCATTAAGTTGTTATAACTTATGGGGGGATAACAATATAGACTGGGTAAGTATACCGGCAGTAGGGAACTCGGGGGGGATTTTAACAATATGGCATAAAGATAGATTCAAGATAGCAAAGTAAATTGTAGGAGATTCATTCATCGATTTCATAGGTGAGTACTGTAACTCAATCAATAACAATCCAATCCCAATTGTTGCATTTAATGTGTATTCCCCTAGTAATTTTAATGAAAAAGTAAAACTGTGGGAGGAACTAGTAGTAATAAAGCCAGGGGAAACATGTAGCCAATGGTGCATTCTAGGCTACTTCAATGCAGTAAGAACAATTAGTGAAAAAAATGGGAATAAATCGTAGTGGAAACACAAAACTAAGAGAAGTGCAGGGTTTCAATAACTTCATAGAATCTATGGAGTTGTAAGATGTACCATTGATTGGAGGGAAATACGCTTGGTACAAAGAAAATGGGTCGGCAAAAAGTAGGATAGATATGGTTCTGGTTTCTATGGAATGGTTAGAACATTGGTCGGATAGTAAATAATATATCAAAGGTAGACAAGTATCATATCACTGTGCTATAGTGCTTAAATCGGTAATAATAGATTGGGGACCTAAACCATTCAAAACCCTTGATATCCGAAAATCTGACCCAACTTTCACAAAAGTGGTGAAACAATCTTGGGAAGCCTATATTGGGAAAGGCAATCCAATGATATTGTTAAAAGATAAGCTAAAAAAGTTGAAGTGTGATCTAAAATTATGGAATAGAGAGGTCTTTTGATTCATAAACTTAAAGAAAGAAAACCTTCTTCCACAACTTGGTGAACTAGACATGAAGGATGATGAAAGTAATTTGGAAGAAGAAGATAAAGTGAACCAAATGAACCTCTTGAGCGATTTGAAGCTACCTCTAGACAAGGAAAATGCATTATTAAACCAAAAGGCAAGGCTTAAATGGATAGAACAAGGTGATAATAATTCAAAATACTTCCACTCTAGAATTAAATGGAGAAGGGTCACCAATGAACTAAGAGGGGTGGACATGGATGGTATATGGTGTGAGGACCATGTAAAGGTAAGAGAGGAAGTAAGGCAAGTATTCCAAAAAATGTTCAGTGCGCCTAAATACTTTGATGTTAATATCCAAAACTTTGAGTTTCAAATGATATCTGAGGAAGATAATAAGTTACTAATGGAGTAAATAGGAGATAAGGAAATAGAGGATACATTAAGTTAGTGCGGTGACACCAAAAGCCTAGGTCTAGATGGTTTTGACTTCCTTTTCTTAAAGAATAACTAAGCTACGTTGAAGAATGATGTCAACCAAGCGGTGAAATAGTTCTAGAAAGAAGGGAAAAATTCTAAAAGGGTGTAATACTTCATTCATAGCACTAGTACCAAAGAAACAAACTTCTCTTGGCCTGGAAGACTATAGACCAATATCTTTAGTGGGATGTGTGTACAAGATAATATCTAAGATCCTTGCAAATAGGCTAAAGCATGTGCTGCAAAAGATTATTGATGCCTCTCAATCAGCATTTATTATAGGTAGAGAACTCTTAGATAGTATCCTGATAGCTAACAAGACTGTGGAGAAATGTAGGCTTACAAAAAAGAAGCCGGTAATAGTAAAGGTTGACTATGAAAAAGCATACGACTCGGTTAACTAGAACTTCCTATATTATATGATGAAAAAAATAGAATTTTATGACAGATGGATTGGTTAAATCAAAGAATGTTTGGGCTCTTCAACGATATCGGTTCTAGTTCATGGGAGCCCAACTAAGGAGTTTGCTCCTACAAGAGGCCTTAGGCAAGGAGAGCCTATGGCTCTCTTCCTATTCCTTATTGTAGCAGAGGACCTGGCAGGGTTAGTGAGACAAGTCGCTAAGAAAAACTTGTATAGAGGGATAAAAGTGGGTTCTAAGGGAATAAATGTTGGACCGCTACAATTTGTAGATGATACCCTCTTCTTGTGTGAAGTAAAAGCTCAAAATGCTCGGACCTTGAAAGCTATATTAAGAAGCTTTGAGCTGGCGTCAGGATATAGGGTTAATTTTTCCAAAACCAAAGTTGGGGGGTTAGGCTTAGAAGCACCTTTACTAAAAGTATTTTCAAACACCTTGAATTGCAAACATATGAAAATCCTGTTTGTGTACCTTGGAATGACAATTGGAGGGAACCCAAGGCTCACTCAATTTTGGCAGCCTATGATTGAGAAAGTTAATAGTAGATTATCTAAGTGGAAAGGAAAATTTATGAGTATGGTTGGCCGGGTATGTCTAATTAAATCTGTCTTATTTACTTTGTCACTCTACTACCTGTCTTTCTAAAAAATACCAAGAAGTGTGAGCAATAAAATCTTAAAAACTCAAGGAAACTTCCTTTGGGGATGGGGCTCGAAAGTTAGAAAAATAGCATGGGTCAAATGGGGAATTATATGCAAACCAAAAGCGGCATAGGGCTTGGGCATAAGAGACATTCAAAATTTTAATGTTGCACTTAGCTAAATGAAAATGGAGATTAGGTATGAAGGACAATGGGTTATGGAAACAGGTATTGAAGTCAAAGTACGGGTCATGGAGAAACCTTAATGATCCAAACATATCTAGGCTAGCATCAAGATGGTGGTTAGACATTCATAAGGTGTGTGGGAGTACACAACAAGGTCTTTGGTTTGACGAGAGTTATGAATGGGTATTAAGAGAGGGGGACAAAGTGAAGTTTTGGGAAGATAAATGGGTAGGGGTAGAGGCACTTAAAAGACGGTTTCCTAGGTTGTATTCAATATTAGAGTGCAAAGATAGGCTTGTTGGGGAGGTTGGACACTAGGAGGATAATGTCTGGGTTTGGGACATAACCTGGAGGAAACCTAGATTTGTTTGGGAATCAACTATGGAGGAACAACTCCTTCTTGTTAATGGCCCTCGATTACGTAAGGCGTACCTTGATACGTGGAAATGGAAAGAAGGAGAGGACGGGGTTTTCTCGGTAAAGACAACCTATAATACACTACAAAGTAATGGTAGAAAAGAAGAGTATGATGAGTTTAAAATTCTATGAGGCACAAGGGTAACCCCAAAGGCTCAAACACTAGGTTGGAAGGTTTTTTTCTGAATAAACTACTGACCAAGGACAAATTACAAGCAAGGAGGGTACAACTACAACATAATCGTTGCGACTTGTGTAATGCATACCAAGAGACCGTAGATAGCTTGTTCTTCTCTTGTAGGGTGTCCCGAATGGTGTGGAATTTGTGCGATAGATGGGTGAGGGTGAGTATTGCGTGCCATATTAAAGCAAGGGCCAACTTCCAATAGTTCCATCTTCTCGCCCTTAATAGCAAGCAAAATCTAGCTTGGTGGGGAATGTGTTTATCTATTATCGGGGAAATTTAGAACCATAGGAATAAGGTAATATTCAAGAATAGGAAAGTCGACCCTATAGAAATCTTTTGTCATGCTCAAGTGGCAGTTTGGGTGTGGATGAAACACAAGATTCCATCCATGACATTTTCGTATAGTGATGTGTATTTATCCCTACTTACATGCTTAAAATATCTATGATATGATAATGTAGTGTGCTTCAATGTGTTAGGAAAGTAAATGCAGGTCTCTCAAATGAAGGAAAGAAGCAATCTACAAATGGAAAAAGGCAACGCACAAGGGGTAGCAACTATATACAAAGATAACACAAAGCTAGCAGCCAAGGCCAAAGATAGGAAAATACATCTTTCAGGATGGCATAGGTTGTTGTACAATGATGTTATTCATGGAGGCTTACACCATTGTAACCCCACAATGCATACAGTGGGATCTTTTATCACGATTGCCAATCTATATATTATATATTGTAATACAGGGTTCTGCATGGGAGGGCAGGGAGTAGCTACAAATGAGGGGCTGGAAGCTGGTATCATTGTTAGACTTTCACAGCAAAAAACTAGTATTCACAATAGAGATGAAGTGAGTTATTTTGATTGTTCAACTGCAAACTGTAGCCATTGCTAGAGAAATAGGAATTTTAGGATAGCAATTAGAATGTGGCTTTCTTTTTTGCAGGAGCTGCCACGGTAAAGAGAGGGATGGATATATTTGCTTTCCTTCTTTGTTGGTGCTTTATATATATAGCTCCCTACTTGTCTGGTACTAGAAAATTGATCCACAAGGACTTTGGTTTTGTAGGTAGTCTCTGTTTTGGTTTTGGTGATCTATGGTGTTAATCTAGAGCATCAACTTGTATAGGGCTGGTTTTTTTTATAAGGGTTAGCGCACCCCTCAACTGCTCTCTTTAATTTAATTTCATTCTTTGCTGATAAAAAAAATAAAATAAAATAATGCAGTAGTTCTAAACAACTAATACTTAGGGGCACAAGCACCAAATTTCATTCTCAATATCTCAAACTTATTTGTTAGTAGAGACTTAGTAAATATATCAACTATCTGCTCTTAGATTTTGTAATAGACATGAGTTACAACACTACCCCTTTGCACTTTTCTCATGAAAAATAACTTGACATTAAAGCATTTAGTTTTCCCATGAATATAGAATTATGTGAAATAACTATTGCAACTTGGTTGTCAACAAAGATCTTAGTGTCTTCGTTCTTTTCAAGATTAAGATCACTCAATATTTTTCTAAACCACAAGGCTTAATTTACAACAAATGCAGCAATGAAATCTACTCCAGCAGTAGATTGAGCCATTGTTTATTGTTTCGTGGAACTCCAAGAAAAAACTCCATATTCAAGACTAAAGCAATATCTTGATATGTTTTTCATGTCATCAATGCACTCTGCTCAATCATTGTCAAATAAACCTAACAACTTGAAAATCTTGCATTTCTTGAACTTAATGCAAAATTGGTTGTACCTTTGATGCATTTAAGTACTCTTCTAGCATCCTTCAAATGTGTTTCACTTGCACAATGCATAAATCGAGATAAAACACTTACAACATTTAGGATGTATGGTTTTGTTGTTGTAAGGCACAGTAAACATCCAATAAAACTCATGAAGTATATCTCGTCTACTCTTTCAGTTATATCTTTATTAGTGAACATTTCCTCTATATTCATAAGAGTGTTCATGGATTTGTACTCTTGCATATGAAACTTCTTGAGAATTTGCTTGGCATACTTTCTTTGACAAAACTTCATTTTAACTTTACTTGATCTCCATTCGAAGAAAATAAGTCATCAATCCAAGATCAACCATCTAAAAAACTTTCACCATTTTCATCTTAAATTCATCAATTTAGACTGCATTATGTCCCATCACTAAAAGATCATCAACATAAAGAGAAATAATGGCAATGTCAACCTTACAATGTTTAATGTAAAGATTGAACTCATATAAGCCTTCTACAAAACCTATATTTAGCCAATGATTGTCTATTTTGTTGTACCAAGCAAGCTCTTAGAAACAAGAAAGAATTATAATTTCGTGTCCAAGTTTAGAGACTAAAAACATATTTAACCCATAAATTTATAAGATATTACTGATAGTAAAGTTAGATAAATGGTAGACTCTGAGTGACCCCTAACCTCCTTAATCGACTTGATATTGCTAGTAGTAATGCTAGTAATTTTAGCTCTTGCTCATGGTTATGGTGAATCACTACCTTTGTAGCCAAAATCATGATGCTGATAATGATAATTGTATTTGTGGTTATGGTAGTGGTGGCTGTGATTTGATCCCTCAAAGCCTTTATTACTTTACTGAAGTCAAGATTAGGAATGATGAAAGAGAAGGTGGTGGTACTTTTATGGAGTTATTGATGTTTTGTTATGAACTCCCATTATAGGTAGGTGGAATAGTTTTAAAAAAGTTCATGATCAATTATCTTTTCTGAAAATGTTTTGATTGTTTTGTCTCACCTTCTGCATAAAACTAAATTGAATAAATATTCTATTATATCCATTTTAACAGTTATAAAAAGGCTCTACTACAATAATAATTATGAATTTGTTTACACATAATAGGTCTGAAATTTTGAACTCATAATTTCATCTAATTCATAAATAAATGCAACCGCATACAATTATCCTTTATGTCGTTAGAATATTGCTATGACAATGATTAACTTAAGAGATGATTAATAGTGTTATGAAATTATTAAAATATTCAATGTCAGTTAATTTCGTCCCATGAAATAATTAATTTTGACTACATCAATAAATAAAATCACATTTATTTAGTCTTTAACCACTTGTAATGCATTCCTGATCCAGAATTGGTAAAAATGGCAATAATTTTCTTAACACAAACTTGTAAATGCAAAATGTTTCATATAAAAGAATATGGTGACTACATAAAAGAACAAAAACATTGGCGCCTATGTTTGAATTCCAATGAAAAGACAAAATGTGTAACATCTTCAAGTTTTCTTGTTAGGCTCAAAGACAAACTTGATAACGGAATCTCTGATGGACAACAATTCTGGGAACTCTTTTTTGAGCTTGGAAGCATCCATTTCATTGTTACTCCTTTGAGCAACTATTACCTTTGCTTGTTCTTCCAAATCAAAATTCGCCCATTTAAACTTTGGATCTATGTAATCCCTATACAATTCTAATATCTGATTGTGGCTAATCGCCCCTGGGTTGGTGAAGTTCCAAATCCCTCTTAAGTTCCTCTTAGCCATTTCAATGGATATGGGTAAGAGTTCATCCAGCACTGTCATGCTGTTAGGTATGTTTACCACTTTATTGTAACGAGAAATCTTTGTGATGAAGTTTCTTGGATTGCTAAGATCTGAGGATATTGGCATTCTAACTCTTAATGTGCACACATTTCCATAGTTTCTTAGAAGCTCCTCCACCTGCATGCATTATTGCCATATCCTTATATATCATTAACAGTGCATCAAAGTATATGCATTATGTATTGTCAGTTCAACACTTTCAATAACACTTGTACAAAAGTGTATCTGATGAGAAACCAAAGGAGGGAACCGTTTTAATATTCAGTTCAAGAAAAACAGAAAATTAGATGACAGAAACAAATATTGTTCTGGCATTTGATAAAAAAACAGAAAGAATATGGTACTATATAGAACAAATAAGATGACAGAAAATTAGAGATATTACCATGGCCTTGGTCTTGGAATAAAAGGAGCCTGTGAAATTTGGCTTGTCCTCTTCCTTGAACCCAATGCCTGATCCCAGAGGATGGTCCTTGTCATACTCAAATATGCAACCAGTTGCAAAATTCATCATATACAAGTTGTGTTCCTTGCAAACATCAGCCAGTGTTAAAGTGCCTACAACATTAGTCCTTATAGTTTCAACCTTGTGTGATTCACACCAATCAACATTAGGTCTTCCTGTAACACCAGCAGCATTCAAAACATGGGTTGGTTTTACTGTTCTTATGTCCTCCTCAAGTGATTTTCTATCTTGCAATCTCCCTTTCCCATATTCCCAATCAATTCTCTCTTCATCACAAAGCTTTCCCAACAAACCCCCTATCCAACCAGTCCTCCCATATATCAAAAACTTGAATCTTGAACTACTTTTTCTTCCAACTTCAGTGAATGACCTTGCAAGCCTAGAGTATCCATATTGAAAGGACCATTGAGCCTCATCAGAGAGATTAATGGCTGTGAAACGTGGATGAGGGTTTAAAGCAGCAGAAACATCACCCCACCAATCAGGATTTTTTTTGTACCATTCAATTGTTTTCTTCAATCCTTCCTCCCATGAAATTCTCTCCTCCCAACCAAGTTGTTTCAGCTTTTGATCATCAAGAAAATATCTCTTATCATTGAAAGGCCTATCTTGAACAAACTCAATAACCTCTTTAGGATTCAGTTTGAAGAGTTTGCATATATCCTCTGCAACATCCAACACACTCCTCTCTTTCTTGGTGCCAATGTTGTAGATTTGCCCAATCTCTCCTTTGTGCAGTATCACATCAAAAGCTTCTGCAACATCTTCACAGTGTAGGTAGCTCCTCACATTGGATCCATCTCCATGGATTGGCAATTTCTCACCCCTCATGGCAAGAAGAATGAACTTAGGAACAAGCTTTTCTGGGTATTGGTTGGAACCATACACATTATTGCCTCTGGAAGTTATAACTGGAAGACCATAAGATCTGTGATACGCCATCACCAACATTTCTGCTCCTGCTTTTGATGCAGAGTAAGGATTGGTGGGTAGAAGCTGAGATGCCTCATGGTTTCCAATGTTATCTTCTAAGTCTGTTTCACCATAGACTTCATCTGTGCTCACATGAATGAACCTTTTCACATAATTGGTGACCCTGCAAGCTTCAAGAAGCACATGAGTGCCATAGATGTTGTTGTAGGTGAATTCCATGGAGTTCCCAAATGAATTGTCCACATGAGTTTGAGCAGCAAAATGCATAATGGTGTCTATTTCCTCTTCTATCAGAATATGATTCACAATATCTGCAGTAGCTATATCACCCCTAATAAATTTGAAGTTTGGTGAGGTAATACATGCCCTCAAATTCCTGAAAGTGGAGCAGTAGTCTACTTTATCAAGAACTACAATCTTGTATTTAGGGTACTTTTTTATTAGCTTGGTAGTCACATGTGAGGCTATGAAACCAGCAGCACCAGTAATGAGGATGTTTTTTGGCTCATACATGGTTGTCTTTTTTGGTGACATTTTGATGGTTTGCTGTCTACAATGTTCTGTTACTGAAAAAAAAGAACAAGGATCAATCTCAAGAAAAAGAAAAAAAAAAAAAGAAGCATAACCTCTAGAAATGAATGTTTTGAACATGTCTAATATGGTATTGGCAATTCAAATTGACAAATAACAAAATCACAAATCACAAGAAACAATGCATATCACAGAGTTTGAGAACTATCCCAGATAGGCTTTTTTACTTACTATAAGTTTTATGGTTTGATCATGGAAGCAATTGGAGTGCAATGATCCGAAAAGAGGAGAGAGAACATAGTATTGTGTTGGAGATGAATTGGTTCTCTTCATGTTCCTTCAGAGGCTATAACTAACAAAGGTGGACTATGATCCGAAAATTGTTAGAACCTTAATTTTGGTCTGCAATAGGTTACCTCACACTTCTTCATCTCCATCACCACAACCTTAATTTTAGGATTGTTAAACTGTATTTTACAACTGATTGAAACGTGTCTCATTCAGTGATTATCATAAAAAAGTTCTAACATATGACTTAGGACTTCAGAATAAAGCGTTATCATTTCAATTAAAGTTTAACCATTTCAAAGTTCATTTATATATATATATATATATATATATATATATATATATATATATATATATATATATATATAATGACAATAAAATCTTAACATAAAACTTTGAGCAAATTAGTTTAATTCCTACCATTAGATTAACACAAGGATGTTTATGAATGATTATTTCAATTGGATGATATGACATAAGATTGTATGAATGATCCAACTTTTTATACCTACACAAGCTCTCATAAAATAAAATAAAAATTGAAGTTAAAAGCATTAAAAATAAAGCAGGAGATGTTTGATAATTTTGTTAATTTTAAAGAGTTTCACATTAAAAATAGTTGATAAAAATATGAAATTTTCAACTTAGTTTAAATTAATTTAATTTAGACTAATTTATTTTAAACATAAACATATTAAAATATAGATTTTCATTTTAGAAATGTAAAAAAAAAAATTATAGATAATCTAGAAATACTTTATGTGTAAGTATTATTAAATAAATTTAGCATTAATTTTAGTAAATAAAATATTGAAAAACTTCTATATTTTTTATAGGATTTTTATAAGATAAATTTATATGTCCAAAATTAAAGCATATAGACATGTATTAAAATTAATTTAATAAGTAATTAAAAAATTATTTAAGAAATAGATTTATCTAATTAAGAATTTGAAAACTATTCAATAAAAAAAAAATAAAGAGTTAAACCGTATATATTTTAATATTTCAAAAATTTATTTTACTGTATTATTTACTTATTTATTATTTCCTTTTATTACACGTAATAAATACATATAAGGCTTTTTTTCAATTTTCAAAAATGTAAAATGCATTTCAAGTAATAAAAATTTAGTTTAAAGATTATATAAACATTCAAATAAATTTACATTACTTCAGTATATATCTAAAAGTATTTATATATATATAGTTATAATTAGAGTTCAAACAATTAACTATAAATTAAAAAAAATGAAATTTATATAAAATTACAAAAAAACATCAATTAAATATTCAAACTTTCTAATTCCATTGATTTTGAATATCCAAACCATGAGAAAAAAAAAATGTGTATAGATTGAAGCAAGAACTTAAATCATGGTATAAAAGACTTAGTTTTGTTGTTCAAAATTGGTTTCAAAAGAGATCATTTACATTCAACACTATTTGTGCAAATATATGTTGACTACATATGTTTTGGATCAATTAATATCGTTTTGTGCTAATGATGTAACAAATTTGAAATGCCAATGATGCATGAGATTACCTTTCTTGTAAATCAAGTAAATCAAGAATGACATAATCATACAAAAATTCAAGTACTCCACTGAACTTTTAAAGAAATTTAGTACGCATAGTTGGAAAGGATCAACAACATTTATGGTCACTGCATGTTACTTGGATGCTAACGAAAAAGATAAACAGGTTGTCCAAAGCAAATATATAGGTATGATCAAATCTCTTTTATATTTGACTATTAATCATCCTAACATCGTCCATAGAAATTTAACATGGATAATTGCAAAGAATCTACAACTATGGTCACTCTATGTTACATGGATGTTGATGAACAAGGTCAACCACTAGAACAACCCAAATATAAAGGTACAATTGAATCTTTTTTTTTATATTTGACTATTAGTTGTCCTAACATCTTGCATTGTGGTGTGTTAGATTTTAATATGCACTTAAGGAATCTCATTTAACTAAAGTAAAGAAGAATCTTTAAATAGGTACTAAATACATTGGCTTATGGGTTCTAAAATTAATTTGATATGCTACAGTGGTTCTGACTTTGGTGTATACAAATTGGATAGTAAAATCACTATGTCGCATGTTAGGATGTTCACGAGTATCATTGAATTCTAAAAGACAAGCATGTGTGGTTCTATCAACAACTAAGGCAGAATATATTTCTACTAGAAGTTGTTGTGCTCAATCCATATGGATAAAGCACCACTTGAGAGATTTTGACTTTTTTTTTTATTATATTTCACTTAAGTGTGACAATACCAATATGATGAATCTTACACAAAATCCAATCATGCATTCTAAAACTAAGCACATTAAGATTAAACACCATTTTATTAGTGATCATAACTAATGGTGATTGCATATACATGTAGATAGATATATGGACAACATCAAAGAATGACAATTGATTAGACACATGACATGCCAAAATGGTCCAAACCTTCTGGATGTAGTCTTTTTAACTTAGAGCTTATTTTGGACACAATATTGCCAATCTTCATGCCCGAAAATCTTTTCAGGGGCTCTTGTATCTTTTATCTCAAATTTATTGCTCAACATTAACTTCAACTTTCAATCTCCAACTTGTTCTTAGACGTTGTAGAAATGACATCCACGTGAAGGAATAGATAAAGTTAGAAAACCTCCTCCACCTTCTTATGATAAACATGGATTTCATAAGGATTTCTACCATACCTCCACCTTAATTTTTTTTTTAATTTTATTTTAATTAAAATCACAATCACTAAGAAAGAGAATGCATATAAAATGGTGAATTTTAATTTCACTAATGGTGAAATTTTTATGGTTTGCTATCTACAATGTTCTGTTACTGAAAAAAAGAACAAGGATCAATCTTAAGAAAAGGGAGAAAAAAAAAGCATAACCTCTAGAAATGAATGTTTTGGCAATTCAAATTTACAGATAACAAAATCACATATCACAAGAAACAATGCATATCACAGAGTTTGAGAATTATCCCAGATAGGCTTTTACTTACTATAAGTTTTATGGTTTGATCATGGAAGCAATTGGAGTGCAATGATCAGAAAAGAGGAGAGAGAACATAGTACTGTGTTGGAGATGAATTGGTTCTCTTCATGTTACTCCAAAGGCTATAACTCACAAACGTGGACTATGATCCGAAAATTGTTAGAACCTTAATTTTGGTCTGCAATAGATTACCTCACACTTCTTCATCTCCATCACCACAACCTTAATTTTAGGATTATTAAAGAGTATTTTACAACTGATTGAAACGTGTCTCATTCAGTGATTATCATAAAAAAAGTTCTAACATATGATTTAGGACATAAGAATAAAGCGTTATCATTTTTGTCAAAGTTTAACCATTTCAAAGTTCATTTATATATATATATATATATATATATATATATATATATATATATATATATATATATATATATATATATATATATAACATTAAAATCTTAACATAAAACTCTGAGCAAATTAGTTTGATTCCTATCTGAGCAAATTAGTTTATTTCCTACCATTAGATTAACACAAGAATGTTTACGAATGATTACTGCAATTGGATGATATTGTTGTATGAATAATCCAGCTTTTTATACCTACACAAGCTCTCATAACGCAGCATGTGTTTGATAATTTTGTTAATTTTAAAGAATTTCAAGTTAAAAAATAGTTGATAGAAATATGGCATTTTCAGCTTAGTTAAAATTAGTTGTTTTACTGTATAGAATCATAGATTGATAAAAAAAGTTATGTAAAATTAATTTAATTTAGACGAATTTATTCTAAAGATAAAACATATTAAAATATAGATTTTCATTTTAGAAATGTAAATAAATTAATTTTATAGATAATCTACAAATACTTTGTAAGACCCACTTTTATTGAGTGTCCTGAGGACTGATGTAAGACCTGTGAAATTAATTAATTAAATAATTAATTAATTAATAAATGCGAGTAGAAAGAACCTTTATGACATTAATTGTTGGTTGGTGTGACGTGAAAAAGTACTAGTTCAAATGATTGAAAGTACTTTGATTGTGTGAGAGGACTTGGGTTCGAGTCTTATGTATGCCAATTATGGGTTGTTGTTTTATTATTAATTTTAATAATATGTATGAGTATGGAATTGATAATGTAAACTTATATTGACTGGAAGGTATCACCAAATGTGAATTGGCAAAGTGGTTGTGCTTTGGCATTATGAATTGGCATAGTGGTTGTGCTTTGGAATTATGAGTGGAGGGTTACGAGTTTAAACCTTGGTTTAAGGTAGACAAATTGGTGAACTAGATAGCATGGGTTACTTGGGCTTTTGAAAGCAAACTTTATTGTTTTAATTTTTATATAAATTATTTTATGTTGAACTTTAGTAATTTTTATATATAACGATAGTGTACATTCAGATGATGTATGGTTACTCGTTTTGGTTTTAATTTCCCGCATTTTTGGGAAATAGTTTATATTAAATGTGGTATTTATTGTATTTTCGAATTTTATTTATTTAATATCAGTAATATTCCTTAGGGATGTTTCAATTGGTATCAGAGCAAAAGTTTTGAAAATATTTAAAAAAAAAAAATATTTTGGGGCTAGTGGGGAGTGAGCTTATCGATGTGTTTATTTGTGGCATGTTGTGTGTTCAATGTGATAAGATGTGTGTGGTTTTGTTTGACTAAGCGACTATGGCTGCTAACAGGAGGAGGAGGAGTAGTGGTGCTGATGATATCGCTAAGGCGATTCACCGGATGGTGGATGCGATGTAGCCACTCGTAGCAGCACAGCCTAGGACGGCAATTGCACCAATCAAGGTGCCAACCGTGGAGGACTTCTTGCGTCACAAGCCAGCTGAGTTCACTGGAAAGGCCTCCCCCGATGAAGCGGATGCATGGCTCCACAAGTGTGATGAACTACGAAGATGAACAGAAACTGTTGTTCGCTACCTACCTGCTAAATGGGGATGCTGAATACTTGGGCCAACTTTAGAACTCGTTTTCTAGAGAAGTACTTTCCAGATACGGCGAGACAAGACAGGGAGGCTGAATTCCTAGCATTTCAGCAGGGAGACATGACAGTGCAGGAGTATGTGAACAGATTCGAGCACTTGGCGAGGTATTCCTCACAGAACATCACGGAAGAGTGGAAGTGTTTAAAGTTTAAGCGAGGACTCAAACTTGAGCTAAAGAGGGTGGTAACACCTTTGAGAGAGAGGAGATTTCCTATCTTGGTGGAATAGGCAAAGAGTGCGGAGCACCTTGAGAAGGGCCCCGGTTCAGTTGTGAGCCGACATCAGAAAAATGTCGCTGAGGCTAGGCAGATGAAAAAGCCTTATAGCAGATCACAGACATCCCAGGGTCCTTCTTGCTACTAGTGTGGTGGACTCCATCTGAAGAGGAACTGTCCTCAGTTGGCAGGCGGAGTAGGAGGGTCAGGCGACCGTCGCAAATGTTTTATATGCGACAAACCGGGACACTTCGCCAACAATTGCCTAGAAAAGAAGAGTCTTGGCACGAAGAAACCAGCAGCATCGCCAACAGAGCGAGCTAGGGCAGCAGGCAGAGTCTTTGCCCTGACCACCACCGAGGCTATACAATCGGGTAATCTTATTCTTGAACCTTGTGTGTTGTTTGGTAAAGTAGTACTGGTGTTGTTTGATTCTGGGGCATCCCATTCCTTTATTTCTAATGCGTGTGTGGGGAGATTGAATTTGGTGACACGCGATTTGGGATGTGAGTTGCTTGTTTCAACTCCCTCCTCAGGTCAAATGGCTACCAGTTCAGTCTGCGTTGGGTGTTCAATGGAAGTGGCAAGTCGCAGATACAAAATGAACTTGGTGTGCTTGCCTTTGGAGGGACTGGATGTAATCTTGGGGATGGACTGGCTGTCTAACAATCACATCATCATTGATTGTGGACGGCGCAGTTTGGTATTCCCAGAACATGAGGGATTGGAGCTAATCTCGGCTTAGAGGGCGATAAACGAAGTAGAAGCCGGAGCCACCGGCTTTATGATAGTGGCCCATGCAGAGAAGAATAACACCACCGAGAAGATCAGTGTGATTCTAGTAGTGGAGAAGTATGTTGATGTATTTCCAGATGAAATACCCGAGTTGCCACCGAGTAGGGATGTGGATTTTTCCATCGATCTCATCCCTGGAGCTGGCCCAGTGTCCATGGGGCCCTATAGAATGGCCCCAACGGAGTTGGTTGAGTTGAAGAAGCAAATAGAAGATTTGCTTGAGAAGAAGTTCATCCGGTTGAGCGCATCACCCTAGGGAGCATCGGTACTCCTAGTAAAGAAGAAGGACGGCAGTTCAAGGTTATGTGTGGATTACCGTCAGTTAAATAAGTTGACCATAAAGAATAAGTATCCACTGCCAAGGATAGATGATCTGTTGGATCAGCTGAGGGGAGCCGCAGTGTTCTCTAAGATTGACTTGAGGTCTGGATATCATCAGATCTTAGTCAAACCAGAGGATGTGCAGAAGATGGCTTTCAGATCACGCTACGGGCATTACGAGTATGTACTGATGTCGTTCAGGGTGACAAATGCTCCTGCTATTTTCATGGACTACATGAACAGAATATTCTGACCGTACCTGGATTAGTTTGTTATCGTGTTCATTGACGACATACTGATATACTCTGGAAGTCGGGATGTACATGCAGATAATCTGAGAGTGGTGTTGGGAATTCTCAGAGAGCATAAACTGTATGGGAAGTTGTCAAAGTGTGAGTTTTGGCTGGATGAGGTACAGTTCTTGGGTCATGTAATCTCAGCCCAAGGCATAGCGGTGGACCCAGCGAAGATTGAGACAGTGGTGAAGTGGGAGAGACCACAGACAGTTACTGAGGTGAGGAGCTTCTTGGGTCTGACAGGTTATTACAGGCAGTTTGTGGAGGGGTTCTCCAAGATGGTGAGTCCCTTGACTCAACTCACTAGAAAGGACCAGCCTTTCTCTTGGATAAACGAGTGTGAAGTCTGTTTTGAGGATATGAAGAGGAGATTAACCACTGCACCAATACTGGCTATTCCGGACACAACCAAGACGTTTGAGGTGTATTGTGATGCTTCATACCAGGGTCTAGGTTGTGTGTTGATGCAGGAGAAACGGCCTATTGCTTACACATCTCGTCAGCTGAAGGTACATGAGAAAGTTATCCTACACACGACTTAGAATTGGCGGCAGTGGGTTTTGCTCTCAAAACATTGAGGCACTACTTGTATGGGGCACAATTTCAGGTATTCAGTGATCACAAGAGTTTAAAATACTTGTTTGATCAGAAGGAATTGAATATGAGGCAGAGGCACTGGATGGAATACCTGAAGGACTACGACTTTGAGTTGTTATACCATCCTGGTAAGGCTAATGTTGTAGCAGACGCGCTGAGCAGGAAGAAAGCTCATGTGTCGGCTATGATGATTAAAGAGTTGGAGTTGATTGAGAAACTACGAGATATGAATCTGGGATTAGATATGGAGGCAGGTCACATACGGTGTAGCATGTTGAGGATCACTAATGAGTTCCTGGATGAGGTTCGGGTGGAACAGGGTAAGGATCAGGAATTGTAGCATATTATTAGTGAGTTGGGCACAGAGAAGAGAAAAGACTTCAGGATGGGTAGAGATGGTATCCTGCAATTCAGAGAGAGGGTGTGTATACCCAGCAGCCGGGTATTGAGGAAAATGCTCTTAGATGAAGGGCATAAGAGTCGTCCTAGCATACATCCAGGTATGACTAAGATGTACAAAGATTTAAAGGCGACCTTCTGGTGGACTGGCATGAAAACTGATGTGGCATATTATGTAGCATCCTGTTTAGTGTGCCAGAAAGCGAAAATAGAGCATCAAAGGTCGGGTGGTACGTTGGAGCCTCTTAAGATTCCTCAGTGGAAATGGGACAACATTTCCATGGATTTTGTTACACATCTATCGAGGTCGGTGAGGGGGCATGATTCCATATGGGTAATAGTGGATAGATTGACGAAGTGCGCACACTTTCTACCCATTAATCAAAAGATGTCTCTAGATAAACTGTCAGAGTTGTACGTCAGGGAAATAGTCAGATTACATGGTGTGCCTGCGAGTATCATATCGGATAGAGATTCGAGATTCACCTCGAGGTTCTGGCAGGCGTTGCAGAACACTTTGGGCACTCAGTTGAGAATGAGCTCGGCATATCATCCTCAGACTGATGGCCAGTCTGAGAGAACCATACAGTCATTGGAGGACTTATTGAGAATATGTGTTCTGGATCATATCGGGTCATGGAGTGATGTGCTACCGCTGGTGGAGTTCACTTACAATAACAGCTACCATTCCAGCATTGGGATGGCACCTTATGAGGCCTTGTATGGCAGGAGGTGTCGAACACCTTTGTGTTAGCAGTAGGATGGAGAATCTGTGGTTCTTGGCCCAGAATTTTTACAACAGACTACGGAAAAAAGTAAGGGTAATACAGGATCGGATGCGTGCAACTCAAAGTTGACAAAAATCCTACGCAGACAAGAGGAGGAGGCCACTTGAGTTTGAGGCTGGTGACCACGTATTCCTCAGAGTTACACCTATAGCAGGTATTGGGAGAGCATTGAAGTCGAGGAAGTTGACCCCTCGATTCATCGGTCCACATCAGATTACGAAGCGAATTAGACCGGTGGCGTACGAGATTGCATTGCCACCTCACTTGGAAAACCTGCACAATGTTTTCACGTATCACAGTTGAGGAAGTACGTGGCGGATCCTACTCATGTGCTGGAGCAGTATGATGTACAGGTGCGTGAGAATCTGACTTTGGGAGTTGGACCAGTGAGAATTCTAAATTCTCAAGTCAAACAACTCAGAGGGAAGGAGATTCGAACTGTGAAAGTTCTCTAGGACGAGGCAACCTAGGAGATGACATGGAAGATGGAGGACCTCATGAGGAAGTCTTATCCTCACCTTTTTTTGCTGGTAAGTCTTATTTTCGTGGATGAAAACTTTAAAAGGTGGAGATAATGTAAGACCCGTGAAATTAATTAATTAAATAATTAATTAATTAATAAATGCGAGTAGAAAGAGCCTTTATGGCATTAATTATTGGTTGGTGTGATGTGAAAAAGTACTAGCTCAAATGGTTGAGAGTACTTTTATTGTGTGAGAGGACTTAGGTTTGAGTCCTATGTATGCCAATTATGGGTTGTTGTTTTATTATTAATTTTAATAATATGTATGAGTATGGAATTGATAATGTAAACTTATATTGATTGGAGGGTATCACCAAATGTGAATTGGCATAGTGGTTGTGCTTTGGCATTATGAGTGGAGGGTTACGAGTTCAAACCTTGGTAGACAGAACTTAACCTTTATTTTTACTAAACTTAGTTTGGAATGAATGTGGAAAGGTAGAGAGAACGTAGCAGGCAGCCAAGAGGGTTGGAAAACTATCAAATAATTAACATTAAGAGGAATTAAAACCCACCCTAAGCCAAATTTCGTTTTATTTTTAAAACCCATCTTAAAGGCACCTATAAAAGCCAAAATTTAGGTAAAGGGAAGGGTTTTGGCAGTATAGTGAACTGGTATAGAGAGGAGCATGGGTTTGAGAGGGTGAATTGAGTTTTGGGTGTGCAAGGGCTGAAGCAAGAAGGGATTTTAAATCAAGGGGTCCTGTCTTCACAATTTTTTATCACTCATTCCAGGTTAGGGGTGTTGAAACTATGTGTATTCCACCAATGACTGTGTTTATGCGTTCTGTTCTCAAATTTGAATCTATGTGGTTTGGTTTTGGTGTGGTATGCGCTGTAATTTGAGAATTGGTTAATGGAATAGGGGTACAAAGCCTTTTTGGGTGTTTATAATAATTGGATGAGGGTTTGGGTACCATTCTTGTTATGTTTTGTCAAATTGTGCGATTTGGGAAATCCAATGATGTTTACAGTGTGTTTTATGGTTTAATTGATGAAATGGACTGAATGAAATCGAGTACATTGTAAATTGGTATGATTTTGGTATTGGTTTGGTGCACCGTGCGCGTGATCAGACTCGAAACCATGCAATTCTCGCCCAAGCGACTCCATCTCGCCTAAGCGAGAGTTGTAGAGTCTCGCCTTTGGTCCTGGTTCGTGTTACTCGCCCAAGCGACCTTGGATGGGGTTGAGCGACTTAGTCTCTCGCTCAGGCGAGAGACACTCGCCTAGGCAAGGTCGGAGGAAACCTGAACCATTTTAAGCGCGATATCTCACCTAGGCGAGATGTATTGGTGTTCTGAGCGACAGGATGCTCGCTTGGGCGAGAACGACTCGCCTAAGCGAGGTCGCGATGAGAACTGAGGTTTGTTTGATTGAATCCTCATTCAGGCAAGGTGTGTGTGTTAATCTGAGTGAGGGTATGGCTCGCCTAGGCGAGAGGACCTCGCCTAAGCGAGATAACGTGTTATGGTCACTGTTTTAAGCTCGCTCAGGCGAGGTGAGCTAGCCTAAGCGAGGCTGAAGGCTTAAGTGTCCCTAGCTTAAGCGAGTTTATGCGAGTTGCTATGCTTCTTTTATGTGCTTGTGAGTGTGTTTTGGTTGTGTTATCCTAAGAATAGGATGTATATGCATGTGGTGTGGTGTTTGGGCTTAAAGGACTAAGTCCAATAGGGGTCTGGGATGTGCTCGGTGGTTGGACACATGATGGGCATGGAACTGGTTGAGTTCCCGTCGACTACTATTGGGCAAGGAGTCCTTAGTATGGTGATTGCATGTGTCGGGCGCACAATGGACAAGGAACTGTTATGTTCCCGTCGGCTACTATTGGGCGAGGAGTCCATAGTATGGTGATTGCGCGCGTGCCAGGGTCCAAGTTATGAGGCTTGGATGTTTTTACTACAGGCGAGGAGTCTGTAGGGCAGGACTATGAGCGAGATAGGATCATAGGGTTGGACCACGAATGAGTTAGTTTCGTGGGAGCATAGGGAAGTCCCAAGACCTAGTTCATGCATATGACCCATGAAGGACTATGAGGTCGTGGTTGGGTGATTTGAAAAGTATGAGAATCGTAGTTATGTTATTTTGGGTTGGGAAACATAATTATTTCATATATCTGTTTATATCATTATTGTGCATAGCTCACCCTATCTGTGTGTGTATGGCGATGATCGGGTAATTTGTTATCCGGGAGCAGATGATTTGATAGGTGATTCAGGAGATGCTTAGAGATGGAGAGCATGGGCTACTTGGGCTTTTGAAAGCAAACTTTATTGTTTTGATTTTTATGTAAATTATTTTATGCTGAACTTTCGTAATTTTTATATATAACGATAGTGTACATTCAGATGATGTATGGTTACTCATTTTGGTTTTAATTTCCCGCGTTTTTGGGAAATAGTTTATATTAAATGCAGAATTTATTGTATTTTCGAATTTTATTTATTTAATATCAGTAATATTCCTTAGGGATGTTACAGCTGCCACACTGTTGGGTCTAAAGGGCTGGCCCATAGGGTGCCAAGGCCCCTAAAGCAGCCAAGGTCCCTCAATTGCAAGTCATTCTGAAAAATCAGTGCCCTCAATTGCAAGTCATGTTAAATGCATGATCAATATTATTTGTTTGTTTGGAATGTGATTGGTATGTTGTCAGTACGTAAATCCATGAGTCTCTAGGTGAGACTTCTTGATCGTGCTTCAGTGGTCGGAACGTAATTCCATGGCCCATGTTAGTTGGTGTCCATGGTGGTGCCCCATCTATATAACTTGGTAAGGATTCAAGGTAAGGATTGCATCCTGACACTCTAAGGAGTCAATTAGTCTCACTTAGAGCAGACTGACTCCTGTGGTGAGAGTAGCATGAGGCCTGAAACTCATCAAGGGCTAACCTTGTGTGTGAGGGAATTGATTCATTGTAACACTTGTAACACATAGCTCGGGGGTGAGTAGAGGTATCCACCACAAGTGCAAGCATCCGCTGAATCTGACCAGGTTATATGTATTCGGATGAGTCGAGTCGAGTCTTAGTGTATTGATTTGAAGGTCATAACATGCTTGGATGATCTGTGTATATTGGACTATGAAAGTATATCTGATTGCATGATGAAATCTTTTTGGCTCTAGCTTACCCTTTGCTTGTTTGATTGCCTTGTATGTTGTTCTTCTACCTTTGCGATGATCATCAATTTATTGATGGGAGTAGATGCGAGAGGTACTCGTGGTCAACAGGAGAGAAGAGATGATTCTGCTACATAGTCTACTTAGACTGGACTTCACGTTTTATTTGGGCTTTTCTTTAGGACTAAAGCCCGTGTATTGTATTATCCCTAAGGCTTTATTTTGAATACTGGTTATCTCTTACTCCTTTTGGGTTGTAGGCATTGTAGTGAACTTTAGTATTTTCTTTTAAGTACCTTGGACAACTGTAAGGAGTGACCTTATACTCCGCAACTTGGCTTTTTATATTATCCGGTGTAAGATTTCATTTAATTATGTTATTATTTAAATGGGATGTTACATTAATGGTATCAGAGCAGTTCGTCCTAAGGATGACCAGAGGTTGTGGGTTTGTCATGCCTCGAGGGCGTAAGTTGTCAATTATAGTCGAGTTTGTTAGTGAAACCAAAAGTTTTAAGATAGAAAACGTCTTGATAAAGTGATGAGGGTGCACACTCATGACTAGATCAAAAGTTGTTTTTCCTTTCTTAATTCTAATGGTTTGGGGAAGGAAGGGTGACAGACGAAAGGATTGGTTGTCTGTAGATGATGGAGTGTTGCCTTGTATGTTCTAGTGTGTCCTTTTACGCCTCTGTGTTTTGTGTCTCATGTCTGTAGCAATGAGGGAATGCATATTTAAGCTCAACTTGACCTACTCACCCTTACCAAGGTTGGTGGGGCCTGTGAGAAAATCTTTTGTCTCAAGAGTGCGAAGATGTAGAGGATTGTATATTGATAGATGATAAAAGTTGAGTCTTAGTTTAGAAGGCTGAGAAATGATGTTGAAAGTTAAGAAGCAACGCTTTGGACTGAGAGAGAGGTACAAGATCAAGTTCTAAGATCGTACACCACAAGTTTTAGGAGAAGAGTTGAGTTCAGAGATTAGTATATGAGAAGATATCGGGCGGTGCTCATGCGGCAGGGTGTGACAAATCAACTTGGTTTTACACCTTGACAATGTCTAAGGTACGAAGTGTAACAGTGTGGGAGGTTTGAGGTTGAGGGTGGAGGCCATTAACTGTATAGGAAAAGCAGACGTGTAATTGGAAGCTTATGAGAGGCAGAGCTTTGAATATCAGCCAAGTGTGATGATGTTATAGGAGAAGGGAATATATTAGGAGTTATATACCAGATCAATTCAGTAAATAGTAGTCGGGTCTTCTCAGCAGTAGCAATTACCCAAGTTAGGAGGAGAGGGGATGTTCTAAGTAAAGTGGGCCAAAAAAGAGGAAGGTTTGACATTGGATATGAGATGGACGATTTCAAGCATCAGAAGGAGAAGCACATGGTTAAGTTTATTCTTGTAGGGAAGGACAATTAGTAACGTCACAACACGAGGAAAGGGGAAAGGAAAACAAAAGTTTTGAGTAGCTATGAGAGTGTTTGCGATGATTAGCACTAAAGTGGCCAACACGGGTAATCTAATTTAAATGATACATGTTACAAAGGTGGTGATTGGATTATAGGCTTTGGCTTCGCTTAGGGTCATACACTCTTTGATGTCGCTAGTATGGTATAGGAGTCATGGTTGTCTGCAAGAAGGAGCTGAGTTTGAGAAGGTGGTTTTTGTTATAGTAGCGGCCAAGTGAAGATTTGCTTGGGTGTGTGGTGCCTTCGTGGTGATCAAAGTGTTTAAATTCAAACCCAATTTGAATTGTTTTCTTTGCAAGGTTGGGACATAGTCTCAAGGGTGAATTGGTTATTTTCTCAATCCCATTCTGATGAGCTGAAACGACCAACAAGGTGATGTTCTTTGATTAAAAAAAAGGATGAGTCAGTGATTGCGTATGAAGTACGGATCAAACTAAATAGTGGGGGGCAGAGTGTCACGTGAATCAGAGTCATCTAACAAAGGAAATTGAATAATAGACACAAAGGATCCCGGTAGTAGAAGATTTTGTAGACGTGTTTTGAAGCAAGTATTAGAATTTTAACCTTGGTGTAGTGGCGTTCACTTTTGCATTGGTGTCTGAAGGAGAACTTGTGCCAATAATTTCTAATTAGATGGTTCCTACTGAGAATTTGAAGTAAATACAGAGTGAGGGAGATGTTGGAGAAGTAGTGGCTTATACTAAATATAACGACAAGGATGACTGCGAGTTTGGTGAATCTTAAAGGAGAGGTAGTGGGAGGATAAACTGTTCAAGGGTAAACGTTGTATAAGGAAGGATAGACTTTTTGGCCTATGGTTTAAAAAGGGTGGATGCGATGTTGAGAAAATAGGAGGTTAAGGCTATAAACAAGGGAGTCAAAAGAATTTTGCAAGTTCCATAGAAGTTTTGGAGGAAGGCAACGATGATTGATTCCTTGTCACGACAGACATGAAAGGAACATCATTTTGAGTAAACAAATAAGTGACTTTGTGTGTTAATCAGAGTAGCACAACAGGATGATGACAAGTGATGCTTATGAAAGGTAAGAGGTGCGTGAAAAGAACTATCTTACTCCCGACCTAGAGTATTACTACGACAACCAGTTCCTGTTGAACAACAAAAGTGTCGTTCTTATGAGTATCAATTAAAGATGTTCAAAGAATCAATTAAAGTCAGAATTATGGGGTTACTTAGAGAAAGTTGTGCAAGAGTAGTAGGAGATTTGAGTTATGATTTCAAGTTAGAGTGCCAACTTGGAGTTGATAAAGTGAGAGTAGATGTTTAGTCAGGGAATGGAATTCAAGATCTGTGATTTGACGAGTTAAGAGTAAGGGTTGATTGAGAAGCCTAAGTGTTTGGATGGAAAGAGAATATGTGAGGAGATTTCATTAGTTTAGTCATCCGACTAGAACTAATGAGTCTCTCAACAAGGTTGGGGAAGAAGCAATTCAGAAAAATCTTAGTTGAGAAGTATCTTAGAGTTGATAGGTATAAATCAAACTAAAAATTTCCAAGTCAAGGAAAGACATGGTTCTAAGGCTTTTGTTGAAGGATGGTTACAAGTTAGTAGATCAAAAATGAAGGTGAGATGTCGAAATGAATTTGGTGGTTGTAAAAGAGGGAAGCTTAATTTGGAAATGGAATGACTTGGTTGTGGATTTTGTTACCATTGGTTAAAGTTAGTACAGGAGGCAAGATGTTATGAGTGTCGTTATGGATAAAAGTGGTCAAGGGTGTTGATGGTGAGGTAGTAGACCATAACTCAATAGTTATCAAGTTAGTGGAGTGATGTATAAAGGGGTGAACAAGATGACGAGAAGTGATAATGAACATGCTTTGGTTTGAGACTTAAAGTGATCTGAGACTTTGATAAAAACCTACAAGAGGTAGGGAAGAGCATATGGTGGGTGAGTCAGTATATCAGATACAAGTTAGTTGGGCAAGTATGAAAGAGCAATTCCAGTGTTAAGGTTACAAGTTAGGAGTTAGTTCGAGTGTAGTGACTAAACCAATTTACATTGTTGGACACATATCGCATAGTACAAAGGTAAAGTTTCCAGTGACTATAGGTGTTGGAGTCATCAAATTCATCATGTCTAAGTGGTGGTTGTCGGAGGATGTGAGGGAAACGCGGTTTTCTTTCTATCCCATCGGTGAATTTTCGAGGTCAAAAATTTTCTTGTTGGAGAGAATGTAAGACCCACTTTTATTTAGTGCCCTAATTTTGAGGGCTACCACATTGTTGGGCCTAAAGGGCTGGCCCATAGGGTTTTGTTATGTGATTAATGTTTTGTGAAATATGAGAAAATATTGGGGGGTTTTGGTATATTTTTAAATTAGGGTTTAAACATTCATGAAACAGTGATATTTGACGTTATTTCTCGTATTCTAATGTGTCGCACAGTCGTTGAGCGAGTGCCCTGGGTCGCTGGGCGATTGTGTGTTTTTCTAATATGTGCAGTTTTAGTAAAATTGACTTTCCCGACTCATTTACCGTTGGATTGAGCTCAAATTTTGACATGTGGTTCATAACATGTTATTTTATGGTTTGACCGGTTGGATCGTCGATTACATTTATGTAGCTTGATAAATGTGTCATGCATTACTTCAATGATTTTGGTTTCGTGATAATAAATTTTCTAGGGAATTTTGGTGTAAGAATTATGGTTGTGGGTTGTGCTTGATTGTATGGAATTGCAAGTACTTAAACGTTGGCACTCATTTATTTGGGATGAATACTATTTTGTGATATATGTATGTCTTGGTATGCATTTATAAAGTATGAGATGAATGAATTTGCATGAGTGATGTGATTCATGGATTGTGAATGATGAACTTGGATAAATCTTGGCATGCGATTTCAATGAAATGGTTGGTTATATATGTGGTCATGAATTCGGTATGAACAATGTTACATTGATGGCATTGTATTGGTATGAGGTGAAGTTCTATATCCCCGAATTGAGAAGAATGCGATGGTATGGAATCAACATGGAATATGAATGAGGATGGGTTACAAAGGATGGCGTGAGGTGTTAAATGCATGATCAATATTATTTGTTTGTTTGAATGTGATTGGTATGTTGTCAGTACGTAAATCCATGAGTTTCTAGGTGAGACTTCTTGGTCGTGCTTCAGTGGTCGGAACGTAATTCCATGGCCCATGTTAGTTGGTGTCCATGGTGGTGCCCCATCTATATAACTTGGTAAGGATTCAAGGTAAAGATTGCATCCTGACACTCAAGGAGTCAATTAATCTCACTTAGAGCGGACTGACTCCTGTGGGAAGAGTAGCATGAGGCCTGAAACTCATCAAGGGCTAACCTTGTGTGGGAGGGAATTGATTCATTGTAACACTTGTAACACATAGCTCGGGGGTGAGCAGAGGTATCCACCACAAGTGCAAGCATCTGCTGAATCTGACCAGGTTATATGTATCCGGATGAGTCGAATCGAGTCTTAGTGTATTGATTTGAAGGTCATAACATGCTTGGATGATCTGTGTATATTGGACTGTGAAAGTATATCTGATTGCATGATGAAATCTTTTCGGCTCTAGCTTACCCTTTGCTTGTTTGATTACCTTGTATGTTGTTCTTCTACCTTTGCGGTGATCATCAATTTATTGATGGGAGTACATGTGAGAGGTACTCGTGGTCAACAGGAGAGAGATGATTCCGCTGCATAGTCTATTTGGACTTCACGTTTTATTTGGGCTTTTCTTTAGGGCTAAGGCCCGTGTATTGTATTATCCCTAAGGCTTTATTTTGAATACCGGTTATCTCGTACTCCTTTTGGGTTGTAGGCATTGTAGTGAGCTTTAGTATTTTATTTTAAATACGTTGGATAACTGTAAGGAGTGACCTTATACTCCGCAACTTGGCTCTTTATATTATCTGGTGTAAGATTTCATTTAATTATGTTATTATTTAAATGGGATGTTACATACTTTATGTGTAAATATTATTAAATAAATTTAGTATTAATTTTAGTAGATAAAACATTGAAAAACTTCTGTATTTTTTATAGGATATTTCTAAGATAAATTTATTTGTCCAAAATTAAAGCATATCAATATGTATTAAAATTAATTTAATAATTAATGAAGAAATTATTTAAGAAATAGATTTATCTAATTAAGAATTTTAAAATTATTCAATATATTCAAAAAAATAAGAGTTAAACCGTATAGATTTTAATATTTTAAAAAATTTATTTTTACTGTATTACTTATATATTTTAGGGTTAAATGTGTTTTTGGTCCTCCAAGTTTCAGTGAATTTTGGAATTAGTCCCTCTTCGAAACTTTATATCAATTTAGTCTTTAATCTTTAGAACTGTGTAAGATTTAGTCCTTCTTATCCAATTTTGTTAAGTTTATTTGATATTTTAAACACGTTTTATGATAATATTTGAGTTAACATTGAAGGGAAAATGTGTCAAATGGTGTAAACAATTCAAATATTATCATGAAATGTTCTTGAAACGTCAGATAAATTTAACACAATTTGGTTAAAAGGACTAAATTCACGTATTTTTAAAGATGAAGGACTAAATTGGTTAAAAGTTTTGAAGATGGACAAATTCCAAATTTCACTGAAACTTGAAGGACCAAAAATATATTTAACCCTATATTTTATTAGGCTTAAATAGTCATTTGGTCCTAGTTTTGGTCAACTTTTTTCACTTTGGTCCTAGTTTTGAAATTCTTTTCAATTGATCCTACCTTTCGTTAAATTGTTTCAATTAAATCTTTTTCCTTAACTCCATCTAAATGGTTAACGGAACAGTGGCTAGCGTGGTTATTTTTTGTGACGTGGAGCACTATTCAGTGACGTGTCTGTTATTTTACTGTGCTGGCCATTTAATTCTAATTGCAGTATTTAGGGTTTAAGGTTATTAGAATTGGGTTTAGGGTTCTATTTGTGGAATTGGGGATTTGTTGTGGAATTAGGGATTTGTTCGTCGAATTGGGGATATCCTTCAATTGGCCATTTTAGTTCAATCTTTGCCATCGAATATTGACGTTAATCTTTGAAGAATTGTTCACGGAGGGTTGAAGGTGTTCATCGCGGAGGTAGGTTTTGGTTTAGGGTTTGATTTTTGCTGACTATTGTTTGGGATTAGTGTTAATGATTAGGGTTTATTGTCGGTTTTGTTTATGCATTCGATGGATTATTTTAATTTGGAGTTGTTTTTTTCGCTGGTGCATGGTTTGTTGTTTTCGCTGGTGACCCACCATTTTTAATTGTTTGTGTTGTCGCTATCTGGGGTGGGTTTCATGGTTGGTTGTCGGTTTGTTGGTTATAGATAGAATCTTTGTTCCCCATTTAAAGATTGTTTATAATTTGCAGGCTTTTTTCTATTTTTTTGCTATTTCCAATGTCTGATGAAAGGTTTGCGGTTGTGGTCCACCACCGTGGTCACTTTTCCGAAAATTAGTGGTGTAAGTATATTGGTGGGGAAACTACTGATGAGTTCAAATTTTTGCCCTCATTTAATATTTAAATTTGGGGATTTAATTGAATTTTCTGTGCTTAAAGATTGATTTAATTAGGATTTGTGATTATTGAATTTACTGAGTAAGTTTGGTAAAAGTGGCGTAAAAATTGATTTTAGTTGCATAAAATATTATTGGATATTCTAACATTTGTTAGTGCAGCTGGAATTTATTTTTGGTCATTAATAGTGTGGATTTGAAATATTCAAAGTTACAAAATGAGTCCAAAATCAGGAAATTTTGAAAAAGAATAAATCAGGAGCTAAATGCACCCCCAGATTTTATTTGCACACTCCTTCTAAAGTGGACCACCAAAAACTTGTTCTGCACCCCCAGTTTTCACTAAGTTGCACCCCTCCTACCACTTAAACTTCACTCAACCAGATCATGCCATGTGGCAATCCCCACCTTTTAAAATTAGCCAACCAGAACAAGCCACGTGTCATAATCCTCCACTCACCAAATTGACCAGTCAGATCTTGCCACGTCATCATCTCCTCCATCTCACACATGAAACCCTAACCTTAATTTTCCTCAAACCCTAGCCGCCACCATGACCCACCATTGTCGGCAGCCACCATGACGGCGACGCACCAGTCACAGCAGCCACCTCACACTGCCATTCGTTCACGCAACTGTCGCAACCATGAGCGAGAGCAAACCACCTGCATCCATCTTCTCCGGCAGCCTCCGTCATCACCTTCACGCAACCATGGCAGCAGCTGCAACGCACCTGGACCAGCAACCACCACGCATCTGAATCGCGTCGAAGCACAGAGCTGGACCACCGCGCATCTCCTTCCCCCCTGCACCCGCATTCCGCAGCCACCGTAACTCCACCACGTTCCCGCAACACACATCCGCGCAGTAGCAGCCGCCGCAACACCATCTTCTCGCGAGCACACAGCAGCGTTCTCCATCATCACTGCAGCGCGCCTCCATACCATTCTCCATTCTCGCGCCTGACGTTGATCAACACCACCGCACCTCTTCGTTCACGTTGTAGTAAAGCCACCATCTTCAATCTTCTCCACCATTTTGCCGAAAAACAGCAGTGTCGTCACTCCATTATCTCTGCACCTCGCGCAGTCATGGCAGCCACCACAGATCTGCCACCGTCAACCATGAACTGCAGCGCACCACCAACCTGCAGCAGATCCACCACGCCGGAAACAACACTCATGAACCTGCACCAGATCGAAGAAGACGAATCACTCCCGCGAACCAGAACAACACCAGGTCCATGGCAGCAACACCTTGCATCGTTCATTCACGCACCTCGCATCGTCAGTTCGCGCCACCACTGCAGCGAGCTCCGCCACCACTGCAGCGAGCTCCGCCACCACGAACCTGCACACCATCGTGTCTTCGGGTTCAGCAACGCGAGAGCAGAATGTGAACGAAGCCACCGCACCTGCGAGCCAGAACGCGCAGCGCCACCATGGAAGCTTGTTTCACGCACCGGTGCGAGTTCCACCTTCGCAGCGCGCAACCACCGTCAAGCCTTGCCGGAAAATGGCAGCAGCAGTCGTCACAACAACTTCGCAGCCAAAGTGTGAGAGAAACCTTAGTCTGGAGAGAGAAAGCACTCTGCCACGTGTCAGGCTGCTATTGGACAGTCAAACTGGTCAACTTGTCAACATTGGTCAACTGGTCAAAGCCAACAGTCAACTCTGGTTAAAATTGCAAAACTAGTTAAATAAGAGGGGCAGAATTGGAAATTGGACAGGAATTAAGTTGCTAATTAATTAAATAAAAATAAAAGATTTTAGCAACCAATAGATAAAGCCCAAAGTTCAGTTGAAGTCTATATAAAGAGACTTAAGGGAGTAGAAGGGGAGAACTGACGACTTACAACTGAGACACTTAGAACTCTCTGGTTTTGGCAGACACCGCCATCCATCACATCTCTCATTCTTTCTTTTATTTTCTTTCCTTCATATCATCATGTATTCCATCAAAGCCATGGAGGGCTCAGCTTTTAGGGTTGATTCCACTGTAATTTCTTAACTGGATTCTGAGGTTAGATGAATTTATGTGTTTGTTATTTTGATTATTGTTGTGGTTTTTGTTTATCTATGTCCTTTGCTTCTTAATCGAATA
>Ga0214544_1002997_pt1 | contig 35306 bp, 13 predicted proteins | sample CNSS3metaG_FD_160074 | JGI IMG/M metagenome (GOLD analysis project Ga0214544, IMG submission 160074) | Root nodule microbial communities from cowpea collected in UCLA plant growth center, Los Angeles, California, USA - CNSS3 | ecosystem: Host-associated > Plants > Roots > Nodule | place: USA...
TCTCTCTCTCTCTATTTTTCATATGATAATTTCACAAAGAAAAAAGTTAACTTACGAAAAAATTGAAGTATTTGTGGCACTAAGAGTAGGGATGTCAAAAAAATCTGTACCAGCGGATATTCATGAATAAAATCCGCAACGGATAGAAAATGGATATTGTAAATGGATACCCGCGAGTAACGATTACGGGTATTTTTAATACCTGCATGTTAATGTGACGGGTACGAGTATTATAGTATCTATACCCGTGGATACTCGTACCGACTTTACTTGAATTTAAAAAAAGTAAAAAATATGATTAAAATATTAACATATTGATTTTGAATGAGTTATTTTTTATCAATTAGTTTTAAAAAATTATTTCTTTGTAAACTGTCATTCAACACTAATTAAATGGGTTATTTGGACTTTGTTTAAAAGTTATGTATTGTATTTTATTTGAATTTACGATTAAAATGTGTTGCTAAATATTTATTTTTGTCTTTTTGTAAATATCCGCGAGTACTCGTGAATATCCGTGGATATTAAAAATTATGCAAATACTCACATAACAGATATCCAATGGATATCGGATAAGTACGGAAGAACTACTACCAATATCCGTCCAGATCACATCCCTAACTAAGAGATAATGACAGAATCAAAGCAATATTTTGCTAAAGAAATGATTTAAATATTATAAAGTTAAGTTAGAATTTTTTTTTTTAAATTAATATTAATAAAATATATACAAACTAATCCCTGAAGAAATCCAAGCTACTGTCATTCGGAGCACGGTCCTTTCTTTTTCAATCCACAGTGGAGCAAATGGCTTATTCATAATTATGAAACCATGCAAGATATTTATTAACTAAATCGTGTGATCTATATAATTGTGTGTTTTGTGATTTATTAAAAAAAATTAATAAAAGATAATAAAATATTATTAAGAATAGCTAAAATCCAATTAGTTTTAACGGGGCAATTACGATTACGATTTGGCTTTGAGAAAGTAAATCGGTTCTTCTTTTCTCTCTTATAAGCTATGGTTGCTTTCAAAGTGACGTGACGGGTGATTAATAAAGGGACTCGGAAATTGAGTGGTTGATTTAATTAGTTATTTTTCATTAGCATGAACTTAAACTAGGTTACTTAGAATTGAATCATGATGGAAATTATAATATATTTAAGAATGAAAGACAAAATGGGAAAGTGGAAGTGTTAGAATTAACAGTATAGGATTTGTTGTGGAAGGACATCACCACGTGCTTCTATTAACTAAAATATACAACTATTTTAGCATTTCACTTTCACTATGATGGATATTTAGTTATTACAAAACATTTTTGTGCTATTACCTTCCAACTATTCTTTGAGACACCTAAGTGAAACGTAGAAGTTGCATAATCAAATATGGTTAGGGTTGGAATGAAAGTTTGAGAAAATGACACCATCGTTAAGACCAGAGGAAAATGGTGAAAGAATGAATAGTGATAGCAAAATAATAAATTCATAAAACAAAATAGGGTTAAATATGTTTTTATCTTTTAACTTTCAGTGAATTTTGGAATTACTTCATTTTGACACTTTAGACCAATTTAGTCCTTCATTTTTTCAAAATACGTGGATTTAGTCATTTAATCAAATTTTATTGGATTTATTAGATGTTTTGTACGTATTTCAGAATTTTATTTGAGTTGTTTACACTATTTGATATATTTTTGCTTTAATGTTAAGTCAAACACTATTATAAAATACGTTTGAAATGTCAAATAAACTTAAAAAATTTTATTAAAATGACTAAATCTACGTATTTCGAAAGATAAATAATTAAATTGGTCCAAAATTTGAAATAGACTAATTCAAAAATTCATTGAAAGTTAAACAACCAAAAACATATTTAACCCAACAAAATAAATATGATTTACATGTTTTCTTTATCAATATATATAATAATAACAATAAGAAATGAAACTTTATTGCGACGCAAGAAGCAATGGCCCCTCATTTGCTTTGGTGTTTGTGAATAAACCAATATTTTCTATCACATAATATGCTTTAGTTTTATCTTGTCGTATTAACCTTGTTTTTCTTATTGTCTATAACTAAAAGGATAAGGAATGCTAAATATATATACAATTACTATGATTTGTCAGTTAACAAATTTGTATAATCTTAAATTTTTGTTATTATAATAAAAATAGAAAAATAAAATTTGTTAACAATTTTTTCTTACAGATACGACATTTCTTAAATAACTTTTTATTTTTTATTTCTTGTTTTCTTATATTTTAAAATAATTTAGAAGATGTCATTTTATATTGTAAAAAAAGTTGTCAAACTATTATTATAATAAAAATATTATTATAATCTAATGTAGATTTTGCGTGTCTTAGTTGAGTGAGTGAGCGAAATGGTAGGGAACAACTTTCCGCAGGTGGAAGGTTCGTAGTGTCTGAATTATTTCACATCAAATTTCGACATATATATATATATATATATATATATATATATATATATATATATATATATATATATATATATTAATTGCATGCCTTCATAAAATGACGAACATATATTCTCACACATTTTCAATACACAATAATTGAGCAACTTTTAAACCGTTTCACTATATTAACTTATGCATGATCATTATTTAAATCTAAAAGAGAATATTAAATATGAGAAATGAAAATGTTGTATAGTAGAAGATAGGATAGATTATGAAATAAACTTTGAATAACTCATATAATATTAGATCGTAAAAATTAAGGGTTATATAGAGTTGATTAAGATTTATTTTACATGGAGTTATGACAAAAAAGTATTTCTTTTCTGAAAGAAAAAAAAAAAAGTAGATTTGAATTGAAGTGGAAAAACATAATATGGGTCCCATTTGTAACACAATATTCTCCATTATTGTATCTTTTTAGGTTTTTGGAGAGTGACCCATGGTGATGGTTATTTTACGAGTATGATATGAACTATATTCCAAAATTTTGGTGCCGTGATAAACTGTAATTAAATGACACTGTTACGAGATTCCCTAAGAGTACTCATTTGTTTCCCTCTTCCTACCGGAAAACCAAACCACTTCCATGTTTTCATCAATGTTTTGTTTTGTTTCTCCTATATGTTTTGTGAAAACTCCCAGAGATCAAAAGTAAGTTGTAACTTAACAGTTAAAGAGATTTTACGATGTCAAGTATTTCAACTGTGAGTACGAAAACTACCAAACTGTGGGAAACTGCGAAAAACATAAAATAATGAAAACATTCCATTAATAGCAAACTATATTTGCCTCTTTACAAGAGAGGATTGTCCCCTTTGAGACGTTTGAGTTACATGATGATTTTGTCTTTAAAAGATATTTCGAAACGAAGAGAGATATAAATATTTAAATTTTGTTTGACTTTGACTCTTAACCGATACGAGACTTAATAGATGTACCGGAACATGTTTTATCTTCCAAAAAGTTTTCTATATTATTTAAGTAGGTTGATTTTTGTTGATTATTTGTTTTATTTTAGTTATAGAAGAATGGGGAATTAGCAAGTGTACTTTTCTCTTCTAAAATTGCTATGTGAAAGATATGTCACCACACGTGCAATTGAACACTCCGAATCAATAGGGCTTCATAATCATTTTCTATTTGAATATGAGTTCTTTTACATTTGCAGTGAAAATATAGATATATTATGGTCTTGATTTTATGATTACTTAACAGTACAATCAATATTCACGTGAGTTTCTTAGAACTTTGAAGTCTTTGTAATCAAAAGGCTGAACAATACTATAGGGAGTAGGTGAACTGATTAGAAAAAAATCCTTCAGAACAATTTTTTTTTAACGGTGTTTTTTAAATTATCTAAAAGCAGGTTTTAAAAACAATCTTAATAATCTTCTAAGTGTAAAAAAACAAAAGAAATATGAAGAAAACAAATAAGAATATAATAATTTTTATGCACAATCTACATTCAATTTCAATTTTTAGTCATCCTAAAATAAATTATTTCACTGTTTTTTGAAAAAAAAAATTACATACACTTTTACCAACAATATTTAACCCACACAAGAAAACAAAATTTTATGTAGAACGAATATGTATAGGTGTAAAACTCAAAACAAAGAAGTAAATTAGAAAGATGTCAAACAAAAGTAAAATTTTCCTAGAATGTTTATTGATATCTCTTGGTTCATAAAATCGTGTTTTTTAAGAAAATCAGTGTTTATGAATAAGTAAACATTTTTGAAATAACAGAATATTGCATAAGTTTGAAAATAACGATAAACGATTTTACCGTTTTGATAAACAAAACATAATTTTACCATTAATTTTGTAAAACTTTTATTCCATACTTAAAAACATTATAATGACAAAAAATATTCAAAGATCAAAATCTTATATAGTAAAAATATTCTGGTAGAAAATTCTTTCTATCAGAATAACATAAAGCGTTTTCACAATGTTGGTTATTCCATTTTATCATTGTTTAGAACTAAAAGATAGATTCAATTAATTAATTCAAATCACTCTTATGTTTGGGATTTATAAATAGTAATGTTTAAAAAATTGATCAAGATGGTTGAGATGATTTAATATTTAATAACTTGATTATAATTTAACCATGTCAAATTATATTAATAAAATACTATATTACAAATATATTATTTTCCACTGTGGTAGCCCTTTAGTTTTAATTCATCTAGTCCACGCATCATCATTACATATTAATACGTCGTCAAATTGAATTGAAAAAATATTTCATATAAATTGATTAATGTAACATAAAATAGAACAACTAAAATATGATTTTTTTTCTAAATATATGATATCACATTTTAATGTGAATTTAGAAAATAAAATATGAAATAGAAGGGTAGTTTCATTCTAGTCAAAAAGAATGATAACTTATTGAAACTTTAGAACAAAAGACTAAATAATGTTACTAATACACGTCATTCTCAAAGGGTTGGATTTGCATAATGTTTCTTTCATCGACTTTTTTATAAATAGCAATAACTATGTAGATTGAAAAAAAAAAAAAAGTACTACGAAATATAATTAAAATTAACAGAGAATATAAATATTATCCCACAATATTGAAAAAAAAAGGTTAAATATGTTTTGGTCCTTTAACTTTTAGTAAATTTTGGAATTAATCTATTTTGAAATTTTGGACCAATTTAGTCCTTCATTTTTCGATATACATGGATTTAGTCATTTTAATCAAATTTTGTTAAGTTTATTTGACATTTCAAGCACGTTTCATAATAGTATTTGACTTAACATTAAAGTAAAAATGTGTCAAACAGTATAAATAACTCAAATACAAATTCTGAAATGCGTACGAAACATCAAATAAATCTAATAAAATTTGATTAAAAAGATTAAATCCACATATTTCAAAAGATGAAAAACTAAATTAGTCCAAAATTTCGAAATGAATTAATTTTAAAATTCACTGAAAGTTAAGGACCAAAACATATTTAACCCTCTTGAAAAAGAAACACTGTTTCTTAAAAGTGTGGGACACTGTAATTGGATGTAACATTTTGTTCGTGTAATCATGATTATAATTTATGAAGGAATTGTTCGTTTTGTTTCTGAATATACAAATTGTAAGTCATTTTCGAATGAGGAAACCAAGAAGGTGCGTTTGCCGTTGCAGAATCTTTTCACACTGTGAAAGTGTTCAAGAATACAAAGATAGACGAGTTTCTTTAAGAAATAATAAAGGAGGAATCTTTGTAAAAAAGTTGAATAAAAATGGTTCAAATTTTTGTCTTTTTCACAATTAAAATCCTCTTAAAGTGAAACGTGATGCACGATTTCAGACACCGAGGGTAAAAGCTAAAAGGGTAACAAATAATGATAGCAAAAGGAAGACATCGATTTTTCTTAAATCAAAGGTTGTTCATGAAACTGAAAACGGAAAGCGAAAGCCTAAAGTTATTGCTCCGTTTTTCATTGAACTGTTATTTTCACCCTACAAAACTTCAATATTATTGAAATCTTCAACACAGAACACTCTCTTTTTTTTTTAATAATTTATGTATTTTAATGTTAGTTTAAATTTGATATTTGACATTTTATTATTATAATGGTATCGCTGTGATGAACAGAGTGAAACTAAACTCAAAATTTTTAAGAAAACAATCATATTTTTTTAGTGAAGATTAATTTTGACAAAATTATACATGTGTTTGATGGTGATATATAGATATATATATATATATATATATATATATATATATATATATATATATATATATTAAAATAACATAAATTACAGAAACCTAAATATAGACTTCATAAAATCCCGTAAGTACTTATATTTGTAAAATTGTGTTGTCGATAAAGATAAAAAGTTAAAAACATTAATTATAGTGTGATGATTACGTTGAGTGTATCAATAGAAGAAGCACGAGGAATAGTCAACTTTTTAAATTTAATATAGAAATGTAGATATCCGTCTTGTCTTTCTTTATTTTCATTGTGTTTTATTTTTAAATTATTAAAACATCATTAGCTTATTAAGTAGTTTTAAAATATAATTTTACTATTTTTCTTTTACTTTTTATTTCATTTCATCCAAAGAATATTTATTTATTACATTTTTACTCTTTCTCTTAATTGTTTGGGTTATTTAAACAATATATTGCATCTCAAAAAAATATAAACTTCAATTTCATTAAATTAAATCACTGTTATTTGAACCATCATTTGATTATTTATCATTTTTTATATTTTTATTTATTTATTTTTGTCACATAAGAAAGTCCGATTATCAATTTTGTTTTAAATATTTACTTTATCAAATAATCTATTTTTTTTCTTTTTCTTGATTATTTTAATTTCGTTTCTTTTGAAAATATTTTCATTGGTTACACAATTTTTCATTGTCTTTTCCAACAATTTGAGTAGTTTGACGTGCACTTAATTTTCTTAAATCCTCTAAATGTTTTTTATTTCAGCATTTGTAAAAAGGTAATAGATCTATTGAATTGTTATAAAATTTTGACTCTGTGTAATTATTTGTTATTTTTTTATAATTATTCTATACTTCTATAATAATTATTTTAATATTTATGTCATCAATTTTTTTAATTTGAAATTTAATAATAAAATATAAAAAATAAATATAAATTAAAATAATAACGAAAATTCATTTGAAGTTGTAAAATGAAGTTGTGAAAATTTAGTTTTCAAAAAATATCTTTTGTCCTTTCATTAAATCCATTATTCCTTAATACAAATTTTCAACGAAGATATATGTTATCTCAGGATAAATTAATTATCTTAATGATATAATGATTATGAGATAAAATGATATTAGTAATGATAAAGTGACGAGTATCCCATCCCACAAACCACGTATAGGAATTGTTAAATTGTGAAAGTATACATAAAAAGTTTCTAAAATAACATTGGTAAGTACAAATTCCTATCATTTGAGGTCTTCGGAAAAAGGATATGTATCTGTCTCCATTGGAAGTGTGAGAGATGAAGAAAGAAGGTTTGAAAGAAAGAGTTCAAGAACCACATCCATGGCTGCACATCATAAACCACATTATTGTTTTTTAAACGGAAAATAAGGACACACATGCATAGGTCTAAATTCCTCCAATAATTACAAAACAACAAAACCCTTATCTTTCGTGGGACCGTCAAATAATGCCGCTGTTGTTTTCAAACATCCGTACAAATTAAATGTCGTACCTTTCTCTCCTTCTCCATTCTTGAAGTAAAATCGAAGCAAGCAATTGCTTCCAACTTCTACCAACGACAAACATAACCATTTTGTGTTTTTTTTTTTTTTACATTTTATATTAATTTTTCTTATACTACTGATGTACCGTTAATTTAGTATATTAATAATTTGTTTAACTTTTCATTACAAAGAAGAAAAAAAACATGGGTGTTATAAGCGAGATTTTTGACGTGATGAGATTGAATGAGATGTGATTGATGGTTAAGTGTTGGTGTTTGAGAAATAAGTGAAAGACATTTGCCTAAAAATCAATGGTTATCTTGTAATCTATCGATAATAAGACAAATTGGAGAGGACTCTATAAAAACGATAAATTATTTGGTTCGGTGTGGAAAAATTAATTTTCTAAACGCAGAATCAATAATTAATTATCTTTTATTTAAAGTAAATTTTTTATTTTTTAATTAATTTTGAAAATCAAATATATAATTATTTCACGTTAGAATATTAATTTTATTCAATTTTACGTCAATTAGAATCATTTGACGTAGTAGTTTGATTCTTCCAAAGTTTCTGAAATCACTTTCCATGGAGTAGTTTTTCTGGGGAGGCTTCAATTATTTGGTACAACTTTTACTCTTATTTTTAGCAGTTGCACGGAGATAGTACGAAAACACGTGGCTGACTCTTATTGGCTCAGATTTACACTAAAATTAGAAAATTCAACATTTGATGAAGATCAGAGATGGTCGTGGTATATGGACAGTTTTGTAATCAAGTAAAGAAGTAAAACCAATATTTCCCTCTTTTATTGGTTATCTTTTAATACGCCAATTCACCGAATTCATCTCAGTTTGATTTTTATTTTTGAAATAAAATTTTATTTTCTATTATCATATCCAAAAGATATAATTTTTTTTCTATCCTTATCTTAGATGTATTAATACTCTTCATGTAATTAAGGATAAGAAAAATAAAGATAAATTTATTAAATTATCTAATAAATTAAAATAAGAAAAAGGACGGATATATAAATAAATATATAAATATATATATATATATATATATATATATATATATATATATATATTATTATTATTTTTTAAAATATTATATCTATTCAATTGCAATAATTTTTAATTAAAACTATGACAAATTAAAAACGGATTTAATTATCATTCTTAATTATATTGAATGTAAAAAACATAAAATAAACTAGTTTTCACTCTATTTTTTTTTTTTGGTTTGAGTAAAGTTTCTTGAAATTCAAATTCTTTTTTTTTTTCAGTAGAACACGAACCTGTTCCCTAACCACTAACTGATTTTTGTGTTATAAATTTGTGCTGAGATACAATGTTCATATTATATTAAAGAAATTTTTGTGACCCAACAAAAAAAAAAATTAGAAGTTGTTGACCTCTTACATGAGAGAAACGTGAGTGGTTAATTGGAATACGGTATTTGTTGTTGTCGTAATTTGTGGAGCTTGTTTTACTCCTACATAACCAACAACGCAATGAAGCTTCTCTCGGTACAAAGTAATCATTGAATTTTTTTAGAAATGACAAGACTTCCTATCTCTCACCTATTATTTTGCTAAGATCGTGAATACCTTATTTTATGTCTTTAATTTTGTTTTAGTCATGTGCTGTATTATTATGATGTGAAAATTCCCCAACATCACTTTAATATACTAAAATGTAGACCCCACTCAAAGATATTGGACTCTGAAAACTTGTGTCACCTTCAAATTCATTCAAACTTGTCTTTCTTTGATTTGCCAAGTACTTCATTCGCTCTCTCTCAAATATTTGATTACATTCCTTTACCTGTTTGCTTCTTATATATTTCAAAACTATTCTTCTTACCCAAATTGTTATTATTGCCTATTTCCCCATCATATCATGCCATAGATTTCATTCATCATTAGAGTGTGAACATAATTTATATAACATTCTTAGAATAAATAATGTATAATGACACATGAACCACCAAATAAGGATTATTTATGATGCGGTCGAAGAAGGATTTATTCAAAAGAGACAATATTAATGATAAATTCATATAAAGAATTGACACTATTACTAATGTAAAATTTAAATTTTTTTAAGATAATGTTGATATTTCTAGTTTATTGCATTAATACTTTTTCTGGAACAGAAATAACAAATGTTTCTTATTTGTACCGTTGTTAATTATAACAGGACATACTTGTCTGATTCTCTATTAACAAGATTTTTGATGTAGAGACTCTTCTGAGTTAGTCACTGAGTTAATCATTGACTCTGACATATCATTAATAGATATTTCAAGGGAGGATTAACTAGGAAGAGACAATACTAATGAAAAATGAACTAAACTCACATTATCTCCAACACAAAATCTTAAGACAACAAGTTTTTAATCGTTTTTCTTGTATATTGTTCAATTCTTTCATTTTTACTCCATGTATATCTTAAATTCATACTTAATTTTTCAATAATATACAATATTATAAGTATTTTATATATAACATTATAGGTATCTTATAGTGAGATTATAAATATAATACGAGTGATATACAAGTTTTAATAAAAAATTATAGTGTTTTTATTACTTATATAATTCCTTATTCGAATTAAACAAATATTTAAGATTACCATAAGTGTTTTCATTACTTATATATTATGTAATGTAGTTATTTATTTGATTAAATCCATATTTAAAATTAAGACATGAACAAAACTTATGCATTACAATGAAATCATGTAAACTTATCATAGTATTCATTAAATCATGTTTCATTAATTATTACCTACAGTAACATATATTTTAATTAATTGTTAGTGTAGAAGTATTACAATTAAATTCAATAGTAATACTAATTATTTCATATAAATAATGAAGGAAATATTAACATAAGAATTCAACTTTTTTTTTCTTCTATTTCAATGTATGTAAGTAGGTTCATTATTGGGGCCTAACGTGATTTTAAAATATAAATTTAAGTATGAGTTAACATTTCTTTAACATCTTTTATGCAGAAGTCTTTTTAGCATAATGGATGCAGAAAATAGTTTTTCATTTGAATTGTGTTACTGAATATTGAGTGTACACGATTTCAATTTGAATTTGATGTTATTTTATTTTAATTAAATATACACATAACTGCGCAATATATGTAAAGATGCAATGAAACTTGGGTTGAATAACGTCATGTCCTCAAATTCCTATATAAGGTTTTAAAAATATTTCATATTATGTTATTTATATATATTTACAAATATAAATAAAATAAAAGTATAAATGATAAAAGAAAACAAAGTTAGATAAGATTGATTATTATAATATAAAAATTATATATATATATGTGTGTATATATATATATATATATATATAAAATTCAAGGAATATATTCCACTGTTACCGAGCATTCTACACTCCTACTCAGTCCATTAGAACTCAGTATCTTGGTTGGGCCTCCCTCTTAGAAATCTCAATTCCATTTTTACTATTTACACTTCCCTAAATTTTTATCGCATTCCACCTTCCTTTAATTTTTGTTATTACAAAATATACCCTCTTATCGAAATAAAATTGCAATACCTAAATCCTATTCTTTATACTATATTTACTTTATTTTTGTTATCTTCTCAATCGTTTCTACCAAATTATTATTTTTTTCTATTATATGTTTGTAAATTAATTAATCATCTTTAAAAAAACATTATTTAATATTCCATTTGTTTGAATATCTTTTTATATATAGACTCCTTTCTGATTTATATTAGTTTTATATTAACAAGCAAACTTAAAACTAATGAATTAAGAGAAGTTCATTACGGTTCAAATTGTATATCTACACATATAATAGTGTAGAATAATTTTTGTCTTAGCTCCCACAACGAAATAATTAAAATATTTTATCTATAAAAAAAATTAAAATTTATTATATCTATATTGTTTTATCCAAATATAGCATTTGAAAATAGATTTAAATAGAAAAAAAATGGAAATGTATTTTAATTTTCTAGAAATGGTGACCGAACACATGGTAACGGTTCTCCCTTAAGCTTCTTTTCCTTTCCTTTTTGTTAAAGGAATTTCAATCTCAGGTTGTGTCTATCTATCATGAATTTTGCTCGCAATCGCTTCCGTCTTCGGTACGTTCTTCTATTTCCTCACCTGTTGCAGCGGTTATTATCATCTCATTTCACATTATTTCTCTCACTTCCTTCTATTAGGGTTCTTTTTTCTTCACAACAAAACATTGATTTTCGTTTTAATCACGTGATTCAGTTTCCGTAGGTGTGTGTGTGTGTGTGTGTTCACTTGTTGATTTAATGTTAGTGTTTTTTTTCTGATGCGATTATGCTTTAAGAAGCTAAATTGTGGTAAACAATTCGTATTAAAATGAAAGGAAATGGAAGATAAGGTGATGTTAGTATTTAAAAGTTATATTTCCCTTGAATTCGATATGTGTCGTATTTGCGCTAGAAGTGCATGTATTATGATCTGAAGTATGTGTATAACATTTTATTTTAAGGAAATGTTTCATTTCTGTTAATACATCACTTCTCTATATAATGTGAACGTGTTGCAGGGCGTGTTCTGACACTTGTTTTGATGCTTTGATGTCACCGATAATGGCCAAATTGAGGACCAAATGATGCCTGATTCATGGTTATTGCTATAGTATTGTAACGTGATTCAGAATGTGGAACTTTGCATCTAGTCTCATTTCTGGAAGTGTGGGTCTGAAAAATGAATATGATTCTCCAAAGTCAATTCAACCTGCTTCAGAATATTCTGATGACGACACTTCTATGGTGAGCAGAGAGGAAAGGCTGGAATGCCCAATATGCTGGGAATCCTTTAACATTGTTGAAAATGTGCCTTATGTCTTATGGTGTGGTCACACTCTTTGTAAAAATTGCATCCTTGGATTACAATGGGCTGTGGTGAAATTTCCAACACTGCCAATTCAGCTTCCACTGTTTATCTCCTGCCCATGGTGTAACCTTTTGTCTCTGCGTTTAGTATACCAGGGAAATCTGAAATTCCCTCGCAAGAACTATTTTCTTCTTTGGATGGTTGAGAGCATGAACGGTGATGGAGTGAAGTCACATTCTACTGTTTGTGGGGATCATCAACCAGTTTGGCAAATTAAAGACAGCTTAGCAACTGTAAGTCAAGTAAGCCATGGCAGCCTTCAGAGAGAACAAATTTGCCATCCAGAGTCTCCAGTTTCCAATCAGAGTCATGGAAATACCAGTAATTACCTTAGTATAGAAACCCTGCATACATCCCTGCGGAAGTCGCTGCTTTTATTTATTCACTTGACTGCAAAGTTCCCATTGATCATTATTTTTCTTTTGATTGTCTTATATGCAATACCAGCCAGTGCAGCCATTTTGGCTCTGTATATACTTATTACCATTCTGTTTGCTCTCCCGTCATTTCTCACGTTGTACTTTGCATATCCTAGTTTGGATTGGCTTGTCAGGGAAATTATCAATTGAGATTGAGGTTGTGTGTCCTCTGCTTTGAAAGCATTATGAGTGTTAGTTTGCTTCACCTTGTGGCCACCTTCATCCGGTGTCTTTTACTTTGCAATTAGCCAACATCTCCATTTACAACCTGTAGCATTTATCTTATCATATATAGCCCCAGTCAATCTCAGTACAGTTTTTGGGTTTTTAGCTCTGGTTGAGCTTGGCTGGTAGGGAGGAGGGATACCAGTTTCTCGCACAAACTATTTTGATGACGACCAAGGCCATGGAATGAATAAGGTAATGAATAATGATTTTGCCATTTGCTGTGGCAAATGGTTGCTTTATCAGTATTTGAACTTCATAAGAACCCCCTTTTTTATTGTAGTTATGGAGTGGATCAATAACAGAAAGTTATTGTTATTAAATTGCTTACCGTGTTATTTTTACTAAATGTAATTTGTACTATTATTATTAGTGGAGTTGTTTGCCCGGTTACATTTGCAAAATTTGTAGTATTAAATGCATATTGCATATTGCATAGTATATCTTGTTTTCATCTCATAAAGTATGTTCAATCAATTATTGAATATGACTACAAACTAAGTTACACAAATTCAGCTAATTAAAATCGAGATGTTTGTTGATGATGATATTTTTGGAACATAGTAAGGATTAAGAAAAGTGTTTGGACATAGTTTGGGTGATTATGGAGAGGGAAGCACTACTCAGCTAACATCCAAGAAATACCAAAACACAACCTCAGTTCTTTCCTTTTCCTTGAAAATTCCTTTTGTGTTCTCTTTGCCGTTTTGTTTTGTCAAGTTTAGAAAAGAGTTTATATTTCAAACAAAATACATATTAGTCTCTCTAACCGAATGTTCCTAGTGTTTTTTAACTTGTGGTGTGGTGTCAAAGTTAATTGACTTTTGTGAACATGATAAAACATGTTATTAGGTAAGCGAATCGGAGTTGGGTAGAAAAAAATTAAGCCTAAATTCAAGTGAAGTTTAAGTATTAAGTATTAAATCTTATATTTTACCAAGTAAAGCTCAACTAATCTTAGCTTATTTTGTTTGTTATAAATATTGGTGAAAGATAAAAAACAATCATACTTTAAAAAAAGTGTTTTTAAAATGTTCTTATTTATTTAAGGAAATCGTAGTTTTTTTTTTTCATACTTTTACCAAAATTTAAAGGTAGCAAGACCTATATATCATTAGTGGGGAAGACTTATTTGTTTTTAAGGTTTTGAAGTTCAAGCACTCTCAATGAAAAAAATATTATTGAAATGAAAGAATTTGGTAATAAGGGTGAACTAGTTTATGTTGACTGAAGTTTAATATACCCTTTTACTTAATCTAATTATACATTGTATATATATTTTTGATTAGTGTTAGATTTGTTGAGTGGATCATCAAATTGAGTAATTCTAAAAAACATGGAATTTTTAAGAAATAAGTACTTCAAAATAAATATTTTTAATTTTCTTAATATTTGCAAACGAGAAATCATCTTTATAACATATATTAATAATATTCAAATGATAAAATAATATTTTTATTACATTGTTAGGTTGAATCTGATTTATTGAATTTAAAATTTAGGATCATTTACACATTCCAATTCTAATTAACTACACACAAAAAATTATCTAGACCACCAAAACCATAATTAGATTAAGATAATCTATTTATATTTCTTTTCGTAAAGTTATTAATGACAAAAGTGATAGAAACTACATATCAATAACTTTCTTATAAGAAAAATATAAATAAATAGCTCATGTACTAAGTTTTTTTACATTATCTTTTATCACAAATCGACGTACATGATAACTTTTATTATTTCGAAAGTTATATATACTATGTTTATAATGATCTCTTTGTTCTTAAAAAGACATTTCACACCGTAAAAAACTCTATAATGGTCCTGATCGTGGTCGTGTATAGAAATCAAATTTCATTTAAAATAGCTTTCATGAAACTTTAGTAAAATGATTTATGTTTTGCTCATATTTTTTTATTTAAAAAAAAACTTGTTAAAGTAATGCAACTTCAATAAACTTTATTGTAATATTTATGTAAAAATTTTTATGCACTAAGTAAGCTAGTTTTTATTGCATGTATATTGTATATAGGCAACTAGAAATGGATCAAATCATCTTTAAAATTAGCTTTTGTTTTTCTAAAAAGTTTTAAATTAGTTTGAGACTCAATAACTATTTTGTTTAACTTTACTTACAAAATCAGATGAACTTAAATTTTCTTTCTACAAGTTGTATATTTAGTTTTTAATTAGTTACTTAGACTGTAGTTTATAAATGATTTTCTTCTATTAAAATATATAAATAACTTTTTTTTTAAATTATATAAAAAATATTTTAGCTTTTTACATACATAAGTGTTAATTCAACCTCTTATATTACAAAGGATTAATTTTGTTACATAAAACATTGACCTATATTGAAATTGATATCTTAAAAAAGTGTTTTTGATTAATAATATTTAATAAATATATTGATTTGATTCTAACAATTATTTTTTTATTTGTAAACTGATAATATTAAAATGTCAGATTTTTAGAATGTTTTAAAAAAAAAACATTTGACTAGAATGATTATATGTCCATTCAAGATTAATAAAGTAATTCTCAAAACAAAATATTAAGTTTATTAAATGTTGAGTATCAAAACAGAGAAATTATTAATCCTATGATGAATAGTTTAAAACAAAGTAAATATTATACAAGGCTACACACACAGAGATTTTATATATATATATATATATATATATATATATATATATATATATATATATATTTCAAACCAAAAGAATTGTGTATTAATGTCCTAAAATATACTTTTATGAAGTTTTTAACAACATGCCGTTAACCAAAGGTATGTTTATTCAAATTTTAACTGAAAAAAATATTAAATGATCAAAATGAATGAAAACATTCTTTTGGTGTGATAATATTAAATGACAAGATGTGGACCACGTATTTATGATTCTTGCTAAATTTTAATTAGTTAATAATAAAAAATGTGTTGAAGTGAATGTGTTTGTTGAGTTTTTTTTTTTTTTTTTTTCAAATTTTGAATTTTTTTGATTTTTGGAGAATTGTAATGTCTTGAAGTGAATGTATTGGAATTTCTTTTTAATTTTTTTGTGTAAATTAAATATTTTTTACCGTGAAAAAAATCAAGATATTTCATTTTTTTTTTCATTTTAAAGGAAAGTAGGAATTTTAATTTCTTTTTGACAATTTGAAATTTGGATTGAAAGCATAATTGAAATCCAAAATTAATTTTCCATATCATAAAATTTAAAAAATACATTTTCAAATTTTAACCAGATTACCATATTTTACTTTTAATGCTTGCAAAGTTTGAAAAAAGACATTAAAAACCAGTTCATGAGTGCATTAAATATTCAGATTTCGAATGGGACACTAAAAATCCAAAAATAAAAAAATTATTTATTTATGTTTCTATTTTCTTTAGAGTATATTATATTTTGTATTTTGTATTAGTATATATAATAATGATAAGATAACAAAACAAACGCGTAGTGAAGCAACAAGCTCAACGAACGAAGCAGAAGAAACAAAAAGAAGAAACAAAAACCAGAAACTGTTGCTTTCTTGCGCGCATGTTCTCTTCCCAAAAGAAATAACCCTTCAAAAATGATGGTTCAGTGTTCACTTTGTTACGTTCTGTTTCCCTTTTCCTCGCTTCTCTGTTGAAGCACCCTTTTGCTTCTGAGGCTCCGCTGTGAACGTATAAAACAAAGGTACCTTATTTTCAAAATATCATGATCTGGGTTTTTCAAGTTTTCTTCCAAAACCAAGTGCATTTGCTGAAAATTGTGATATTGGTGGATTTTAAGAGCATGCTTTAATATTTCTCCCTGCTCCTTTGTCTTGGATTGCTTCATTTCGGTGTGTGTTTTGCTAAGAAGTTTGCTTGGCCGTTACGGTTTCTAGCTGTGGGTTCTGAAGCTTGAAGAATCGGCTTAAGGTGATGCTTTAGTTAGAATATAAATGTGAATTTCTTCAATTGTTTGTTCTTACGTTTGCATGAAATGGGTGATGATTAGTGATGCATGTATCATCATTTTGTTTCGGATGAATATTATTACACTCTATCTCAAGCATTGTTTAAGTTGATCGCGATCAAAATGTACCTGCTTGTAATGTGATCTTCTAGTTATTTTCCTCTTAGTTGATTGCGTTGGTACTTTGTTATTGATGTGCTTGGTGCTTGATACGTGCCTTTTTTTTTTTTCATTAGGGTCAGTTAAAGCTTATAGATGCATGGTCGAGATAATTGTACTATAAGAAAAAGTGTTAGTTAGACGTGATTGAATAATCTGTTTAGATCTGCCTCTAATCTTCACATTTGAATCAAATTCATTATTTGCAGTAAAGATTTTTTGTTCATTTTCAGTTTGAGATACCTTGTTTGAGTTTCAAGTCATAAAAAAATATCAAATCATCTGTTTTTCCGAACGCTATGGATTTTTTGGCCTAAATTGAGATTTGCTTTGAACATATTCTGTTTTTGTTAGCTTCCAAAGATTGCGCTGAGAACGGTACTTTTCTTGTTATCTGATATTATCCAGTATTTAGTTTTCTTGTTGCTTCTAATCTTAACAAATTTAGGTATTGGTTATGTACTTTGACTGAACGTTGATCATTATATTGCTTTTGCTGTTAATCAGTGAATACTTCGTTTTTGCTTTTATTTAAAAATAGCTTTGTTTCTTTATTAAGGATATTTGCCGCGGATCTTGTTCTGCATAGCAAAAATAGCTGAAGGCAAGGGTTGATTCATCACTGATCTCAGAAGTAACAATGTCAAGTGGTGCCAAATTACGAAGGCATTCCGATGGAATAGCAAGATCTGGAAATGATGAAAGAAAAGTTGTTGTTCCTCGTTATCTCAGAGCATCTATTGGCTCCTGTCATGATTTTTGTAAATATGGAAGGATGAATGTGGAGGAAGCAAAGGAGACACTCTCCATGCTTAAGAGAGCTGGAAGAAAATCACTTTCCCGAAGTTCAGATAACAGTATTGGTGGGATAACGATATCAGTTGCCAAACAGAAAGCTTCACTTGATTCCAAGCCAACACAGATGTCAAAAGTGAAAATTTCTTCAAGTTCTGAGGGGGAAATTCCATCAAAACCAACTTCTATAAGGGTGGAATCTTCACCAGCAGCAATTTCTCAGAGGGTGAAAACTCATCCAAAATTAACTTCCAAAATAGTCAAAGCTTCATCAAAATCTATGTCTACGATGAAGCAAGCTTCACCAAAGGTGTCTTCTTCTGAAGATAAAGAAGTGCAGTTGTCCGAAAAGCATGCGACTCCAATGAAGACCACATCTTCTATGAATTCTTCTGAGGGACTTGGTGGCCAAAGGATTAGTAAGATTAAGTTGAGAAAGAGGAAAAACTCACCCAGGTCTTCACCCGGAGGCATTGGAAGCGTTAGTGCAAGAAAGCACAAAGGCCTGAAAATTGTGCCTCATCTTATGATTATGAATCAACCCGCTATAGAAGTAGAACCTGAAGAGCACAACAAGGAGGCTCAGGAAAAGACTTTGTATGTCATCAAGATGGAAAGTGCAAACCAAAGTTCACAATCTGATCAAAACGAAAGCCAGGAAATTGAATCTCCCCTTTCTAATTCGTTATCACCCTCCTCAATTTCTCTAACCTCACCCCAAGAAGACCAAGAGGAATCGGAATATGCAAATACTGAATCCGAGGAGGATGTTCCTCCCCAAAACCATGAATTTGAATACCAGGCTAATGTGGATACACTGGAAGCTGAGGAGAATGGAAGGCATCAAAAAGATGTTGAGGTTGCTTTTTCCGAAGACAAGGACTGCCAAAAGTTGAGTGGAGAATTGGCTGAAACTCAAATTGACGAAGATAATCTGAAAAGCCTGGAGAGAGGAAAAGTGCTAAGGGACAACGCCACTGATGAGTCTGCTGCTAGAACTGGTCCAGAGATGGTTGTTTTGAGACCTGAAGATGAGAAGGAGAAGAAAGATGAAGAAGAATTGTATAACAATGTGATTGAAGCAACAGCAAGTAAGCTTGTTGAAGAGGGCAAGGTTAAAGCATTGATTGATGCCTTTGAAAATATAATATCTCTTGAAGAGAAAAGGACTTTGGCAAACATTTTCAACTGATCTGGGTAGACTTTTTCTAGATTTCTCTTACTCTATAAAGAGATGATAGGAAAATAAATCCAAGCTTGTTGCAGTAAATGTTAGCCAACAAGCTGTTGGTTCAGCTGAAAAGTATAGATAGATTAGCCTTGCCTGTAGAGACCGACCTGGGTGTGTAGTGTTGAAAGAGGAATCTCTGTTCACCACCACTCATTAAATTGCTCAAAATATTAGGTTAACTCTTCATCCTGTTCTTGAAACTTATATCTGTTGTTGTTATTGATTTTATCTTTGACTTAAAAAAATATAGCACGGATCATGCATTCATTCTAGCCAGCAAATGAAAAGTGCTTTGAGCTTGTGAAAATTTCGGTTCTGTGTACTCACATGAAAGTAACAGTTTTGGCACTGTGCATATGTTTAGGGAAAAACATCGTGTGTCTTCCAAATCAAAGTGGCTGTTTTTTTGCTATACTAAAGGAGGGCAATTGCTTCCAGCACTTCTGGAGTTTTGATTGATTAGGATAGGAGTGATGCAAAGTTAGATTTTGTGAATGCGATAGCTACAAGTCACACACAAAACACTAATTATTACTCGAAGCAATATAAGACTTCTAGAAGCATGTAGCTCTTGTATACGAAGAAAAAGAAGGAATGTGCAAATTCAAGGATAATTATTCTATTCCTCTTGTTTTCAATTTTATGGGGAAATTTGACCCAAAACCTTGACTTGAATTAATGAAAAGTGTGAGATCTATTTGACAATCCCTCTTTTAACTAGATAAAAAAAAATATAACTACATTTTGTACCCATCAAAAAATAGAAATATATTAACTAAAATATAAATATAATAAATATAAATAAAATAAAATACATTACCTAAAAATTAAATAAAAACTATTTACAATAAAATTTATAAAAAAACTTATACTTACAATAAAATTAAAAAAATAGTTTTTATTATCATAGAAAGATATGCTATAAATGTGCATTATTCTCCAACTTCATTCATAATTAATTTCTATCAAAACATCACACCACTAAAAAATCATTTATTTTCAAGTACATTTTTTTCATCCATGAAAAACATACACATGTCACCTTAAAGATTGAATTAGAAAAATTTCAATCGAAAGGGCTTGATGTATTTTTTAAAATTGTAATTGTGCATCTCCATATTGATTCAGCCACGTATAAGAAAACTTCTGATTAAAATATGATTAAGCTGGATAAAATCGAAAACAAAATTGCTGAGTTTGACCAGAAAATGAAGGAGAAAAGCATTTACCAGACACGTGGCATAATGGTCCATAAAAGAGTTCTGAGCAACCTGGTGCTGCCCGACAAAGAAATCTTTCTGTTTATCTTTATCCTTGAAAACAAGGTTATGGGTGGCGTGCTTCTCGCACACCTCATTTTACGAAAATGACCCTCCATTGTCTTCATGGCATGTCACTACATGTGGACCCCACCTCCCACCTCTCTCCGGTGACATCTAAGTGGTGATGACACGCTTCGCCACATGATTGGACCTTGATTTTGGATTGCACCAATATTGTGAATCAATGATTATCCTGAAATATATAAGAAGCAGTGTCATAAATCATTACATATCTATCAATCCAATCCTCAATTGTACACTTGCAACTTCCTCTCTTGTTGTTGCCACTGCTGCAACTTTCACTGTGTTCTATTCTATGCATCTATTTACCAAATTGTCCCTACTCAGAGGTGAAATTACTTCACCATTTTTTTCTTATTTTTTTTTTTGGTTTTTTTTTTTCTTATCTGGGATTTGGAATTTGCATGCAGAAGTGGGTTTTTCTAGGGTTTGGAGGCTATGCCGAAAGCGGGTTAAATAAGTTTGGGTAAGGAAAATATGTCTCCTTTCTTTATATATTTTTAGTTTTTAATTGCTTAGGGAGCTATGCAATTCTCAAATTCGGGTTTTTTTGATTTGTATGTTTTTCCTTTCTTTTTAAAGTTCCTAGTTCGTGAGCGAATTTCTGCTTTGGGGTGGATTTGAATTTGTGTCTGCGAAGGGTTGTGATTGATTTACTGAGCATTTTATTCACGCGTGTCTGGAATTTGAGATTTTGGGGCTGGTATTCTGGGAGATTTGAAAAATGTGTTTCTCTGTTGCCCAAAGCTCTGATTGGCCTTTCCTATGAGGTGTTTCGATATATTATATGTCGTGGATGAAATATTGGTGTGACACAAGGCATGTGGGGTAGTTTGAACTCGTAGGTGTATGAAATATATGTGTGTTGAACATGTGGTGTAAGATTGCACATCACTGCGACAACTGGGGTGGGTTGAGAGGAAAACAACTGAACACCATTTTATGTCCAAATACTTGGTATTCTAGTTGTTAGGTTTGGAGCTTAGATGTATGAGAAAGTTTGAAACTAAATTTTGAGGTAGCGATCAAGATGAAAGCAGCAAGATGATCATTATGTTTTAGTGTAAGTTATGTCTATAAACAGATAACTATTTTAACGATCTAAATTAAGTCTTCTTAACGCTTTGACTTGCTGTTTTTCTTGATTTGCATCACCTCTTAACCACTGGACTACCCTCCATTTGATCTACTTTTCTTTCTGGATCTTCTATAAGTCTTCAAACATACCCAAATCACCTAGGGCAATACTATACCATCTTTTCCAAAATAGGTGCCACTCCAACTTTCTTTCTAGTCCATTCATTTCAAAACCTATTTCAAAGTGTGTCCCCTCATCCATCGTTGTATTCACATCTATGCAACATTGAGCTTCAGTTTTGTTGGCCTTTTACAAACATTCAGCTCTACATGACATTGTAGGTTGCATAGTTATATATAAGATGCTTTTTTTATGCTTGAGATACGTTTTACTTAATACAACAGATAACACTTGAAGTCCTCCTCACCTTTATCCAACCCACTTGAATCTTTTGATTTATAATTCTCTCTATAATCCTGTCAATGTTATGTCGTTCACACCAGTTACTTATACCATGTGACTTATAGTATGGTATAACATCAAATTTTCACTTCTATGCTAGAACTAGTATGCCTTCTGCTAAACGTATTTCATATTTTCTGTTCTAGTTCTACGAAACCTATGTCTTTTCATAGCTTTTCTTCACAGCTCTAACCTCTAATTTATTTCTTTTCTGAACTGCCCTACTAGGACCATAGTATCTGCATAAAGTTTGTATCATCATTGCTCTGGCACTTGGATACATTCAGTTAACGCATCAAAACCTGGTTAGAAAGATAGGGTTTGCAGTTGCCCTTGATCCTGTTCTACAATTATATATTACGTGGTCTTGTGTTCTCCTACACTCCTTCCATATTTGATTTCTTGAATATACAATATGAACTTTTTTCTTTTCACGTATTCCACGATAATTCCCTACGCACCGTATTATACATTTTTCATATCAATGGAAACCATGTTTGTCCTTTTGTTGTTTTATTCCTCTAATATCTCCTTCTACAGTTTTATTCCCATAATATCTTTCCATCAATCACCGTTGTCAATCTTCAACATTCATAGCAAGTGTATTGATATCATACTTGATCAGCTAGCCATAATAAAATCTAATTAATCTTCTATACTGTTAATATCACCTGAGTCTTTCCTCAATTACCCTTACCATAACTTTTTAGTCTGACTATAAGCTTAATCTGGCTATCATTTGTACAATTTTTGCAAGTTACTCTTATCTTAGATATGGATATAAGTACTCCCGAGCTTGTCCGATGTTATCTTAGAGTTACAATCTTGTTAAATAGTTGCGGTATATTTTAACCCATTTGTATCTCAGTAGTTATTACGTTACTGACTATTTTTGTGATTCATTCTCTTCTTTGCTTTTTTTACCTCAGACTCCTGTATTCTACTAAAAGAAGCATAATTTCGGTCATGTTTCTTGTCTGTTTGGTTTAGCCTATCATGGTTAAATAAAATTCTGTCATTCTTTAAGTAGGTTGTCAAAGTAACACTTCCACTTTTCCTTGTATCTTGTTCTATGACTTTAACAGTACAAGTTTACCTTCTTTGTTCATAATGCATTTCCCTAGGTTCAGGTCTCGTCTTTCTTTTTTATACCTATAACAAGTATATACTTCTTTCCTTGGAAGCCTAAGGATTTGGTGTAATCTGTCAAGTGATGTAACCTCCACTTTGTTTATATGTATGTGTGCATTCAATTTTCAGGTTTTTACAGAAGAACTGTGATTTATAACTCTCCCTTTTAACCTTAACCTTATGTTCCATGCTTTGTCTCAACACACTACCAAATATTTTAAGCCCTTGGTCCAAAGCCTCCTGATTGATCGAGTGTCACTTTTGATACCTGGCCAATCCCTTATAGTCATCTTGTTCCGCATGTAGTGAGCAAAATAGAAACATGTTATTTTGTAATTATGATAAAAACATATAAACTGAAAATGGCAAAAAGAAACACTCTAATGTGCAGTATTTATTTTCAGTTTGGAGACAGAGAAGGTATTTTATGGATTGCATGACTAGAAGTAATCGAAGTCACTGTTCATTGGAAATCCACTCCATACCAAAGCATTGGAAGGAGAAGAGAATTTCTTGTATTCTTTTCTTGAGCTAACTTTGGAGTAACATATAAAGGAACTTGCTTAGGTTATTTCTTTATTGTAAGTTATTTGCTTTAAATGTATAATCATAAATTTGTTGTTTGAATTGTTCAATATTGGCTCATCTGTTGGTTTGATTTCTCCTCATCACTAAGAAGTATTCAATTAATAAATTTGGTATTTAGAATTTGTCAACTTTATGAATACCCTAGTATTCTCCGATAAATGTTTGTCATGAACTGATTCTTTTTATTTCAGTTTTTCTAGGTGAAGAAAATGATTCTCACAAAGCAGTATCGATGCATACACTCGGCTAGCTGTCAATGTACCAAAGGGCATTTAAGTGAAGATGTGATATTCTTAGTATTTCATAATTTGAATTGGAATCCCAAGCTGATTGCTACTCTATCCTGTGTGTGCAAATGGTTTGATGATCTTGCCAAGCGAGTTCTATGGAAAGAGTTTTGTCGAACGAGAGCTCCAAAGATGCTGCAGGATCTGCAATCTAGTGGGAGCCACATCGTTGATGGAAACTGGAGAGCCTTAGGGAAGCTTCTTATATACTGTTCAGGATGCACAAAAGGTGGTTTGTTCAATAGCATTCAGATCCCTGGTCACTTTGTTTATCAAACTCGATTTTCTAGAACATCAGGAAAGAGCTTTCTTTTGCCTCAATGCAGAACTGATGTTCTGTATGTGTCTGATCCCTGTGAGCATCTTGACCAAGGTGAAGAAGGAGATGTAGGATTCTTCCGTGGAATTTTTAAGTCGTTTGCTACCTCAAAGGTCAGAAAGATGCTTATTAATAAAGGAGCCAAATTCCATCCAAGTGAAGTCTGCCCTTATTGTAAGGCAAAGTTATGGAGCATGCTGCAAGCCGAAATGATTCCTCAAAGTGCTAGTCTCAGATTGGGTTCTTATGATGACTGTATTGAGTATTATGTGTGCCTCAACGGCCATATGCTTGGGATATGTACTCTGTTACCACTGTCCGATTCAGAAGAGGCATCTGAATTGAGATAACACCTAAATGATTCTCAGGTATTTTGTTTATCTGTAAAATCACAACTTTTTTTACTCTAATGTTTATGTTATCTGTTTGCATTTCAATTTGAAAAGGAAATAAGGTTTGAAATGTGTATTAGTAATTGTGACAATTGGTTTTCATTGAGAAGAACTGAACCCACTTAGAGTGCCATTGGGTGGAATTTAATTGGATGTTTTACTTGTAGTTAATATTCATTCTTTACTTTTAAAAATGAAATAATATTTCCTAAAATGAGACTATAAATTTATATAGTTTGATTATGTTAATATTCAAACAGATTATAAATAAGAAACTTTACATTATATTTCAACATCTGCAGTAGCTTGAATGTTTTCAAGTTAAATCGCTTTCAAAGTATTCAAGTTGCTATAGGGTTCTTGGTGGTAGATTTGATATTAGGGGTATTTATAGAAAGTTTGACCCCTGGATGGGAGGTGGTGGGGCCTGTGTAGGAACAGCCAAAACCAAATAATTATTGTGTGGTAGGTACATAATTCTTTTAATAATAATAATCTGTCTCTTCTAAAGTTGTATTATTTGCTATCGTTCTTGAAATTGTTCCCTTCTACTTACGACAACAAGAGTAGAGAATTATTCTGAAGAACTAGCATTATGACACGTCCTATTATCCTTGGACAGGTTGGCAGAAAATGTTCACAAGTTGGTTGAAAACTTTGGTGGTAAATTCTTGGGTCAATTCAGCCAATCAGAGCTTCGAGCTTGTTGCTTCAGTCTCTCCAAGCCAACATTTCCAACCATAGAGAGATATTAAGCATTTCTTGGAATGATTAATAGACAAGGTTGTTAATGTGAAATATGTTATATCCCGTATATTGATTCATACGAGGTGTCTCTGCATCACAAATATGCGTCTGCAATACTTTGCACTAGTTCAATGTAATGAATCCTCTATCCAACCCTCTCTCCAGCTGAACAATACAAAATAAATTGGATTTAAATGAGAAATAATATTCCCTTTGTCTTAATAAGAATGCGTGACATTAGGGATACAAATGTATTTGAGATATAACTAGAACTCCTGTAGAACTTGTATCAATTTATGAAAGGTATTCCATGACTCTAGTTATTCCATAAATTCATCACGTTTAGGAAACGCACACCATTTCTTTATTTTATTAGTAATTAAATAAATACTCAAATTGATACTGGAAGGATACAAGTTTCTAACTAAAGTTTTTATGTAAACATATTTTTAAAAAAAGTATTTACAAAATCATTGTTATACAGAAGTTGTTTATCGAATATTAAATACTAATAAAGAACGAACTTATATGCAAGCAAATAAAATTTTCAATTTACACGATAATTTAAATTTAAATTTATTTAAAGAAGTAATATACTAAATTATTAAATCAAATCCAGTCTTATCGACTATATCTTTCTTATCACCTATATCTTTCCAGCAGGAACAGTTTGATGCTTCTCATAAAGCTTTAATTCTTATCAAAAGTGGGACTAAATCAACTCAACAGGACTCAGCCTAGCTCATGTACATCATCACAATTATATCATTATATGATGGGGTTATTCGTATTGGTAATAGAAAATATACATCAGATGCAAACTACAGAAGGATCATGGTTCAATAGTATAAGGAAACTTTATACTCAAATTTGTGTGAAGGAAAAAGTAAGGAACAGTAGAAGGAGTTCACGGAGCCTGTGGAAAGGGTTCCAAGGAAGAGTCTTCTTGAGTGGTAGATTCTGATTCAGCTGCAAGCTTCTTAAAAACAAGTTTTTGCTGGGGAAGTTGGCCGTTGCTAAATGCAGTGAGTTCTGTGTCTATTAAAATTGCGTCCTCTTCCTTAAATTCTCCTCTGAGAATACCCTTGGCAAGTTCATTCTCCACATTCTGCTGAATCACTCGTTTCACTGGCCTAGCACCATAATTGGGGTCATACCCCAAATTTCCAAGAAGTTGGACAGCAGCATCTGTCACTTGGATTTTCATCTTGCGATCTGCAATTCTCTTCTGCACACGCTCCAACTGCAATACACCACAAAGGGAAACTTGTTATTAGGGATGTTAAAACTATGTAACAGCACCATGAAAATAATTCAAATATGGTTTAATGAAGTTGACACTTTTAGTAACTTCAGATGTTGAAATAAGTGAAATCAGATTTCGATTTAAGACTAAAGCCAAAGAAAACATGTCAATTTCACTAAATCAATATGAACATATGAACCAAGCAATTTTAGGACATGGGGAGGCTTGAACTCATTGAGAATGTGGTAACATGAATATAGTACCTGTAACTTGACAATGCTACTTATTTGCTCACGGTCTAGAGGCTGGAAAACAATATATTCATCAACTCTATTCATAAACTCAGGGCGGAAGATGGATCTTGCAGCATCCATTACTCGCTGTTTTATGGTTTCATAAGCCAACTCTTTTGGCACAGTGTCATCATCTGTGTTCAGAATATACTGCGATCCAACATTAGAGGTCATAATGATAACAGTGTTGGTAAAACTCACTGTACGACCTTGTGAGTCGGTTACTCTTCCATCATCCAAAATTTGAAGGAATACATTGAAGACATCCGCGTGTGCCTTCTCAATCTCATCAAACAAAATAACGGCATATGGTCTGCGGCGAACTATCTCAGTAAGTTGCCCTCCTTCTTCGTACCCAACATATCCAGGTGGAGCCCCAATCAATCTTGAAACAGCATGTTTTTCCATGTACTCACTCATATCAATTCGTACAAGAGCTTCTTCAGTGTTGAACAAGTAGGCTGCAAGTGCCTTAGCAAGCTCTGTCTTTCCTACACCGGTTGGTCCCATAAACATAAAGCTGGCAATTGGCCGATGGGGGTCTGAAAGACCTGCTCTTGAGCGTTGGATAGCCTCAGCAACTGCTTTAACAGCAGGGTCTTGACCTACAACACGGTTATGAAGCACTTCTTCCAAATACAGTAACTTCTCCCTCTCTGATTGTTGAAGCTTTGATACAGGGATACCAGTCCACTTGCTTACAATTTCAGCAATATCATTTCCTGAAACTTCCTCTCTAAGCATAGACTTCCCTGAATTCATATACTCATCTAATTCCTTCTCTGCACTTTCAAGTTGTCGTTGTAAGGAGTTTAGACTGCCATACTTTAATTCAGCCGCCCGATTCAGATCATACTCCCGCTCCGCCTGTTGGATCTCAAGATTCACCCTGTCTATCTGTTGCATAAATGCAGAAATCATTACTATCAGCTGTAAATCATATATAAAAAATACAGTGATCTTTTATTTGATTGAATTTCTATCTTAGATTATAATTGCCAAATCAACCCAAATAGTTGCACTAGTTATATGTGCAGAAAATACTTCAGAATGCAAAATTCATCCTACCCCTCTTCTGAACCATTGCTTAATTCAAAATGAAAAAATAAATAAATAAATAAAACCCCCAACAGGAAAAGCTTAAACAACAGACCTCTTCTTTGATTGATTGAATACGAGTCATTACAGACTTTTCATGCTCCCACTGCTCAGTCAGCTCAGCCTGTTTCTCTTTTAAGAGAGAGAGCTCAGTCTCAAGACGATTCAGCCTATCTTTAGTAGCCTTATCTGTATCATTCATGAGAGAGAGTCTTTCCATCTCCAGTTTTAGGACTGACCGGTTAATCTCGTCAAGTGCAGTTGGTTTAGAAGTGATTTCCATTTTCAGTTTGGCAGCTGCCTCATCAACCAGATCAATAGCTGCAATTTAGATGAAGCTAGCAATTAGTGTTTCATGGGCATTGTTGATGCTGATGCCATTCCAGAAGAAAGTTTGACTTAGATATGTAATAAAAGGAGATGAGTCACTCACAAGTCAGAACTATATTAGGATTATTCAAAGCCAAACCCTTCAGAAACCAATACTGTGGTCTATGTATGTTACTAACAGCAACCAAGTGCTAAAGATTTGAGTTTTTACATATGATTTTAAACTTTAATATTATCAATCCCTTGGTGGCAGCAAAATATTCTCTAAGCGTTGTCATTTCAAGGGTATCAAGAACAATTAATATTTTAGCAATCATCTGTACATTAATTGTTTTCCATCAACCTCAACTGAATTACTAAACTCTCAAAAGCATGCTTTCATCACTAAGAAAATGTTCTAATTTGAAATTCAAATCTCTTTCAAGTAAAACTTGTGTCAATAGTATTAATTGGTAGAATGAATGTCAATGCTCTAGAAACTTCTCAATCCTCACACAAAAATATTTAGAGTTTAAAATAAGTATTGTTACCTTTGTCTGGCAAAAATCTCCCACTGATATATCGATCTGAGAGAATTGCAGCTTCCACAAGTGCGCTGTCAGAAATTCGAACTCCATGATGTAGCTCATATCTTTCCCGCAGTCCCCTTAGTATTGAAATTGTATCTTCAACCGTAGGTTGGTCAACATAAACTTGCTGGAAACGTCTCTCTAGAGCTGGGTCCTTCTCAATATACTTCCTATACTCATCCAATGTTGTTGCACCAATACATCGAAGCTCACCTCGGCCAAGCATAGGCTTTAAGAGATTACCAGCATCCATAGCACCGTTTGTAGCTCCTAACATGAATAGATAATAATTGCAATCAAATTCAACACCCAACATGTTAATTTCAAATCTCTATATGGCATCAGGTACAAAAAAAAACATATTTCAAGAAAATGATGTGAACTAAAATGCATCTATGATAAGAATCCCAATTGATCCCAAGAGTTTGGTATATAAAACTTTGCATCAAGTAGTAGTCTGACCCTTTGAGCATCTTTAACAATACCCAAAATAAGCTGTTCAAAATGGTTAAGTTTCAAGCTTCTTACCTGCCCCAACAACCGTATGAATCTCATCAATGAAAAGGATAGTCTGACCATCAGATTCTGTTACTTCTTTAAGCACAGCTTTCAGCCTATCTTCAAATTCTCCCCTGTACTTTGCGCCAGCAATCAGTGCACCCATATCAAGCGATATAAGCTGAAGAGAGACCAGTGCAAAAAGACAAAGTTGAATATTATATGAAATTGAAAATGGGAATAGAAACTTGAAATTAAGTTCCTTTCATTTACAGCTCTATCAGGAATAGCCAATACATTTGGATTAAGCACATACCCTACGGTTCATCAAAGCTTGAGGAACATCGCCTTGCACTATTCTCTGAGCTAGTCTGTTTCAAAGGACGAATTAGATCAATAAACAGAATAAAGAAAGGAACATTAACAAAAGTATCAAATAAGATACAAGCAAGAAGGAAAAATTAATTAACCTGATTGTTTTCCAATAAAGTTAAGAAAAATCTGTGCTAAATTTTGCTAAATGCGTGTTCCAAAGGTGATCATGTTCACACTACGCATTGAGTAATAATGAGTATACAAATGAAACAAATTGTTTTCTCCATTCTAATTTATACAACTACGGGGGAAAATCATCATCTAAACTATCACTTGGGCAACCTCTAAAAATCCATCCAGAAAACTTACCTTTAAAAGATTAATTTTACAATATTACATATTTTCATTAAAATTTCATTTACCTTTTTTCATAATATAACCGCGTATGTTCAGAGAAAATTTTATTACTCTTTAACCTGTTTAACAGATGGCATTGCTAGTATTTATGAAGCAGGTTAGACATTGAAATTAAGGCTTGTCAATATTGCTATATATAAACTAGTTAAGCTTAATTTTACATTCATTCCAAAAGATTTTAACAGCAATAATGTTAAACATATGGTAATGTAATCAATCATAGGCAATGGAGGATAAAGGTCTAAGCGCTTACCCTTCAGAAATGGCAGTCTTTCCAACACCAGGCTCACCAATGAGCACAGGATTGTTCTTTGTCCTCCTGGAGAGAATTTGGATGCATCTGCGTATTTCATCATCTCTTCCTATGACTGGATCAAGTTTTCCAGCTTTTGCCATTGCGGTTAAATCTTTTCCATATTTTTCCAAGGCTTCATACTTCCCTTCAGGATCTGTATAGAAACTTAAAATGAGGCTTAAGCAATACAAAGTTGCCAATCATTTAAGCATACAGTTCAAACTCAAGGACCAAAAAAAATGAAGGACAACAACAATGTACATATCAAAAATCTCTAACTACCCTTCCTCCAAAAGAAAAGAGGTAAGAAGATAAAAAGAAGACAGCACCTGGTTACATATCACATACTAAAAGTTATAAAAAGAAGACAAATGGAAAAATATAACTACCTTGATCAATAACTGACTGAGGCCCCCTAATGGACTCTATTGCAGATTTTAAAGCCGGCTCAGATATTTGAAAATCTCTAAATAATTGCTTCCCAAATCGCTGATCTTGGGTAAAACCAAGAACCAAGTGCTCAACTGAAACAAATGAATCCCCGAACTTTTTCTTGTGGTCCCTAGCTCTCTGAATCAATGCCTCCAAATCACGTCCCAACATTGAACCAGACGATTCCCCTAGAACCTAACATAATTGAACAGGCATTAAACGTCTGGGGTTCTCGGGAGGAATAACTAGCAATTAAACTCAACCAGACAACAAAATATTAAAGCTAATATTTCAATTCAATCTTAATTGAAAATGTGATTCAACCTTGGGTTGCCGCTGAATGTACTTCTCAGTAGCTTCTAGAAGACGAGTGTTATCCACCCCAACCTTGGAAAAGATCCTACGAGCAAGCCCATTCTTCTGCTCTAATAAAGCCTTCATCAAGTGCTCTGACTCCACAATCTGATGCTTGTTCTCTTTGGCCACCTCCGGCGACGAAACTATCGCCTGCCACGCCATCTCTGTGAACTCTTGCTGCGTAATCTGCCCATAGCATCAAAACCTCAGCATCAACCTACTTAACAAGCTCTAAGGCCATCATACAACCCAAATTCACAAACATTCAAAATTCTAAATAAGCTGACAAAATTAACAAACATAGTTAAATTGGTTGAGTTTGGTTAATAGAAGCTCAATTTTGAACCACTTTTCTACGTTCAACCTATCTTCTCTCTCAACTGCCTCTCCTCTCCACCATGTTTTCCAATGAAGACAATTTAAAATAGAGAAAACTTAAACCAGTTGTTCAGATCCGGATAGTTTTTTCCATAAACACTTTCAGACGAAGGAATAAGAAGATCAAATCAATTAAAACATCTCATCATTTAAAAACAGCAGTTCTCTCAATTACCTAACTTGATGTCCATCAATGGATTTTAACTTAGCTTAGTTCAATTACTTTTTTGTTTCATTTTTCTAAGAGTTGTTACATAGCAATTCATCCATCTGGACCTAGTCAGACCATTCTGAACTTAACTCAAACATGGTGATTGCATGTTTTGAAAGGAAAAGAAAAAGAACAAAGTAGAAGCAAATGCGCTATTCATTTATTTAATTATTTAGGAAGTGTTACCCTTCCACTTGAAGCTTCACAGCGAACGGTGAAAGGTGAGGAATTTCTCCGAATTGTCCAAAACCCATTTGCAAAAGGGTGTCTTTTGTTGACGGGGAGCGATCGGAGTGGCTTAAGGGGAATGGGTTTGGAGAAGGAGGGACAACGGCGGTGAGAAAAGCGAGCACGGTTAGTGTTACAGGAGAAAGGGGCAGCGATGTGGGAGAGAGAAAACGACGTCGTGGAGGCCATTGGCGAGGAGGAAGAGAGCGTTGAGGGAAGAGGGAGTAGGAAAAATGAATGAGAGTGGAAAATTAAAGAAGGGAAGAAGGAAGAAGGAACTTTGTGTTGCGTGGGTATTGAGAAAAGAAAAAGAGAAACAGAGAGAAAGGGAAAAGCGTGTTACTGAATTGAAACAGAGCTTGGAATGAAATACAGAGAGTTGGACATGGAATAGAGTGGAGAGTGGAGCATTCTGGGAGGTTCCTGAAATGGTGATTTGTATGGATATGCAGCCATTCACCACGTGTTCATGTTCCTTTTGGAGTCATGCAGTTGCTGTGAAAATGACTAGAATCATTACATTTATCCTGTAAAAGTTATATATTTATTACTGATTATGTTTTACAACTCTAATAAAGGATAGATAATTTGAAATAGGCAGCGTAATTATAAGAATATAATTTTTGTGAAAAAATTATCTTAAATATGAGTCATATTTTAGTGTATTTTGCCATCATTGTATGATTTATTTCAAAGTTTCATGAATTTTATCTTGAATTTCGTTAATGGATTACTGTTATAATAGTAGTGATTGCTGCTATATCATTTTAAAAAATATGTAAGATTTATTGGAATTTGAACTTGTATTGATAATTAACAAAGAATGACTCATTAATAAATAATTTATAATATTCCTATACAAAAATTATCTTCCTGCATTCAGTTTGCCTTAATTGTGGTTACAATAGTATTAATAAAAGTAATTATAATAATTAGTAGTATAAACTCTTTTCCTTTCATTTTTTCTGACAAAATAATCCAAGAATCGTTTCTCTCTCTAATTTTTGTTCTTTGTTTTTTCTTTTCCTTCCTTTTCTTAGATGTCTTTCTTCCAAACGCTCACTCCACCTAATCAAAAGTGTTGTAGGGAATAACGGATAATTAATTGTCCATTGCAATAAGCACAATTAGTTAGTATTGTTTATTTCATCATGAAATAAGCAATTAGTACTCATAATTTTGCTTGATTTAAACAATGAGATCAAAACCTAAATGAGCACAAATATAAACAATAGTATTAAAGGAAAAACTATTAAGAAATAATGTTGGTAAGATGAACTTAAGTTTATTTCATTCTTCTGTGTTTTTCGTATATTGAAGACTGCAAACAATATGGCTACAATATTTCAGAAATTATTTAGAAAAATGTAACCAACGATGTTGGAGCCTGAAGTCTTTTTCCCCTAATGTTATCTACTTTGAAAAAACAAGGATGTAATTACTGTAGACCCATGATTGCGAATGGAAATGTTGATGTTGTTTAGAGTACATAAGATATTACTCCAAAAACATCAGCATAAGGTTATAATAACACAACCTCAGGCAGTAAAAAAATTAGAATGTAATAAGAAATGAACACCTCTCCCAATAGTTGAACACGAGAAAAGAATAGAAAAGGTAATTTTTCATTATATTTCTGACAAGAAATAGGGCATACCACAAGAATCTTTATTTTTATTTTTTTTGTAGGGCTATAATCTTGACAAGACATACTGCATATCTTGTGGTCAAATAGTAATGGTGTAAGAGGATTAAACCATTTTGTATGCGACTTCTAGCATGAAACTTGAATGGTAAGACTTTAGTCTGTGTTTTTCTAAAATATAAACAATAAATGAAGGGCAAGGAGATTTAATTCAAGCATCAAATCTCCATTTTGTAAGAGGTGTGTGGTGAAACCACTATTCCACAAGTGCTATACAAGAGTAGCAAGGGTACCAAATAAATAACAAGCAAATTAAAACACATTCAAATGTTCAACACATACATGTCTGAAAGCATGTTGTATCAGACAGATGCAAGAGAGGAATTGTAAAGTATAGATGAGGTGCAAGATGGCAAACTAGTATTGTTCATTTCAATATAGCAAGTGCCTGATGAGGCAACACCTAGGATACATGTTGAGACCAGCAGAAGAACATCTCCTATCAAATTGTGCAAGAAATATAGAGCCGCAGAGGAATCAGGGAACTACTAGTTTCACAATCTTCACCAAGTAAAGTGCTTTTTTTAGGTAAACAGTCCAGTACTCTTTGCCTGTAGTATGAATGAGACATGCAACCAAATAATTTGTGTATGTTGAAATCTTCAACGCCGCAGGTTACGTAAAAATGAAGTGTCCCTAACCTTCTAAGATAGATGACATCTGCTATTCAATCTGGATGCTATAAGATAATACACATGCATTTGTTCTGTGTTGCTTTGCTTGCAGCTTTCTTCTCTGTTCAAAAAAATATAATTGTCAGCAAGTAGGCACCAAAACTGAATGAAAACAAAATCAGTCAAACAGAATAACACCACTTTTTCATTTCGATGCGAGTGGGTTATTTTAGTTCTGGAAGTGCTAGTAACTGATAATTAAAAAAAAAAATTGTTTCCAAAGAAGTTCTTCTAGTTATGAAGTACCTACTACAAATTTTATCTTTCAGTTTTCTATTTCTCCCATAATTTTCAGGAAGGACTGTCTTTTTATTTGAATTTTCAAACAGATGGTTACTGTTTTGTCCGACACAAGATAAGTCTAAAAAATGGATTAGAACGAATAGTACTTTGATACTTTGACAGACATCAATGACCCATTTGTTTGTTTTTCTCTCAAGAAGAAATACATTATATCTATCTATCTATCTATCTATCTATATATATATATATATATATATATATA
>Ga0214544_1003000_pt1 | contig 35290 bp, 20 predicted proteins | sample CNSS3metaG_FD_160074 | JGI IMG/M metagenome (GOLD analysis project Ga0214544, IMG submission 160074) | Root nodule microbial communities from cowpea collected in UCLA plant growth center, Los Angeles, California, USA - CNSS3 | ecosystem: Host-associated > Plants > Roots > Nodule | place: USA...
CTAATTCATTTCTTCATTTAACAATAGTACAAAATAGATTGGACTTTAAAAGATTACACACAATAACAGTACGAATAATACAATAACAACTCAAGTGAACCCTATTACTAATTGCAGCCTCTTCTCAGCAACCTTCAATGACTTCTCTAAATCATTAATCTGCCTCATTTGTGTCATGATGATGACATCCTTTTCATCAACACCACCATTTGAAAAAGTTGCAGCCCACATTATTGGAACCACCACTCTGTAAATCAATAAACCAAAAATTAAAACCAATTTATTATTAACACAAAAATAAAAATAGATTGTACCCAAAATTTTCTACCAATATTCTTTGGAGTTCTTGCCATCCTCAAAGCAGTCATCCCTCTACAACTACAAATCGGGGTTAATTCGTTTCTCGTTGAACCACCAATAGTGCACGAAGTGATACAACACGGTTGCCTCCAACGATTACAACCAGAGGTAAAGGAAGAAAATTGGGACCGTAACATACCTATATAATGGGATTGCAGGAAGAAGAAGATTGCAGCAATACCAATTGGAAATGGAGAAACAAGATTGCCAAAACTCACCAACTGCCCAAACATTTTCTACCAAAATCTTAGCTTACTTATTTATCTCCAAATATCTAATTAAACCACCTGTACGGTACACGTAATACACCCTAATACAAATTGTGCCACATGTACAATGCTCCGTTAATGATTTAAACGACGTTACAGAAAAGGAAAAAATAAAACACGAATTGCGAAAATGAGGACCATTCTAAACATTCAGTAAAAATGAGGACCATTTTAAACATTTTGTGAAAATGAGGATCATTCGCAACAAACACTACGAAAATGAGGACCAAAAAGGTATTTAAGCCTTTTATTTATTTAATTTTTTTTTTTGGCTTAAATCAAAATCAGAAATGCATAAAAAAAATGCTAATCTGTATACAATAAATCATGGTGTTCTGAAAATCATAGTCTAAATGATTAACATAATTTTAGAATACATATACATGAAACGAAATTATAAATAGCAACAAATTATAATACAAAAATTAATGGAAAGATTTATGTGATTATAAGATATGTAAAAGCAACCAAGGTTTACATTGAGACTCAATTAATTATATTTGCACTACTTACAAGTCAAACCAAACTATGTAAAGACATTGTAAGTGCACAAATATATTATAATTCAAAAAAAATAATACACGAGAACCTACCTAAAATAAAAGAATTACAAACAACATAAAGAGAAAATAGGTTACAGAGATCATATGGCAGAGGTAAATGAAGAATGACAATGTGAGAAAGCACATAGAAAATAAATAACATAAATCATGACAAACAAATGGTAGGTAATGTTGATGGAGAAAAGAAAACATAACATTAGAAAGAGAAGAGAAAACAACAACATCAACGACACAAGAAGAAAGCAACGAGAATGATGCAAAAGAATTGTATAAAAGACACCTACGATGATAATTCCAAAACAAACATCATCAAAAATACATATGAAGTATAGTATGAATATTAGGATAACAATTCAATTAGCGGTCGAAAATACATATGAAAAAGACAAACACGTAAAGTAAAAAAAAAACACGTGTAAAAAACGAATGATTGACATGACTCATTATTTTTCACGTAAAAAAAAATTATACAATTAAGTGAAGAGTATTAAATCTATACATTAATATACAACCTAATAAAATCAAACTTTGAATTTGAATTTGAAATAGAAACAAAAATCAAAATCACTTTATAGTTTCGGGAATTAACTCATAATTTAATTTACTCAATCTATACTTCTATACTATTAATTAAGAAGTTTCTCTTTTTGGTGTAGACACATTTTTTTATTTTTTTTTCTTTTGATAATAATTTTTCTAAAGTTAAACAAAAGACATTTTCTTTTTAATTTTACCCTTTTAACAATTAGTTTTCTGAATTAAAAAATTACAAAAGAAAAAAATTATAAAATTTAGTTATTTTTATGATTATTTTTATAAAAATTATTTTATAGCTTATTTATATAATTTTTCAATAATTAAAAATTATTTTATAATTTAATAAAAGTTTTACTATAATTAAAAAATAAGCATTAGTTTAGACTAATATCATATAGAACAAATAATTATTTTATTGAATATCACATAAAACAAAATACGGTATTTTCGAAAAAATGAAGAGAACGTATATCCTTAATAAATTCAATAAAAAAGACACACACAAAATAGGGGTCTCCTAAAAGTCAAAGTCATTCTTCAATTCAATCAGTTTTTTCTTAGTCTTGTTTTTCTTGTTTGCTCATTTCCTCAACGCATTTAGTTCTCTCAACTTCTCACTCCCACGATCGTCGCTCCGCTTCATTCGCTTCCACATCCGTGTTAGTGCTTTCGGCAACAGTATATGTATATATTAATCTTCATTTCTGTTATCATGTTTTATCGTGTTCATTTCCAAATCCGTATCGGTGATTTCTTTCGCTGATCGGAGGATTGGGAATTTCGTTCTCAAGTCCCGTGTTGTGAGAACTGATTCATGTTTCATTTTTGCATTAGTGGCCATGCTCATTTGTGTTAATAATTTTCATCTGAGTAATTAATTAGTTTTAGTAGCATCATTTGCGTCACACTAATGAGTATAATCGGAAAACTCATCCGAAGAGTATTGTAGGACTATAAAACTTAACATTGATGGCGCCAAGTCCTTGAAGCATTTCATCTGTATGAACTTCTCTAGATGCAGCCATTACCTTTTGAGCACTTTCAAACATCAAAGAAGGTTATTTGTCAATGTCATTCCTCCATTAATTCCATTAATGGAAAGCCTAGCTCTGAACAGGTAACATCTTGCCAATTTTTACTGTTCTTAGGACAGAAACCATTGCAAGTTTGTTTGGAAATTGGATTTTTAGTTAGAAACAGTAGTATTATGAATGCAATCCAAATCAAGCTGTTATGAGAAAATCAGATGGCAAGGTAATGTTTGCTCAAGGAAAGGATTTCGTAGACTTCCTATTTGATTTTCTAACTTTCCCTTAGGAAGAGAATTGTTCGGATGTTGGAAGGATATTCTTAGATGGGCAGCGTTGATGGATTAACATTAGTATAGATGAAAACAAGTATTTGAAAGGAAAGGAAGGGAACAACCGCCTTATTAATCCTTATTAATCCTGTTCTTGCCTACAGTTTAAATTAAGCATGCATATCAGATGTTACTTATTAATGGTCTATTTATGATTGTTATTAATCTTGTCCTTGTCCTTGGGTTGTGGAACCATTGGTTTAAATTTAAAACTTTTGCTTCCCATATTATTATGCTTTTTGTTATAAGTTACACACAGTCTATATCGGTTGTTAATACTATTGTCATATTGAAGGCTTCTTTAAGCTCAAAATCGGCTAGACAATCGGTTTCAGTCATTGTTACTTGATCTAATTAAGTGCATTTCAGTGCTAGTGCTTTTCACTTTCACTTTATGCATATCTGATATTGAGAGGAAACTAGTACTTTTGAAATCAATGTCTGCCGGAGTAGATAAAGATGTTGTGAACTTCTTTGTTCCTCTCTAATAGTGTGTATGTAAATAGAACTTTTATTTTTTAGAATTTTATATTTGTTGGTATTTTAAATACTTGAAAAAACCAAGATAATAAGTACTAATATGTTTGAGAAATATTTTTTCATATTTTTTAAATACACTCCTTACTTTTTAAAGCCAGGTGAGAAATTTTTTTTCATATTTTTTAAATACAATTATTATTTTTTAACCTTTTTCTTATATCCTTTATACGTAAATGAAGAAGTAGTATAGGGATGTCACTACCTTATGAGCTCATTTATTAAGCTTGAACAGGACAAGAACAATGGTATAAAATAAATAAATACATAAAAAATAAAAAAAAAACCACGAAGTGACACATGACAGTTACTGTTCATGGCCGTTAATGATTTAAACAGTATTAGCAAAAAATGACCCAATTGAACACAACCAAAATTAGGACTTATTTGAAAAAACTTGACGAAAATTGGAAAAAAAAAGTATTTTAACCTTCTAAAAATAAGTAAATTTATTAAACAAATATTAAAATATTTTTTTTCATAATTTTTCTTTCGGTATCTCTTCATAAGTATAAAAAAAAATCTTATACTTGATTCTTGTGATTTATTTTTTATAAAAATGGGTAATTTGATTTCAAAATTATTAAAATGGTGTAGATTTAAAAAAAACCGAGTTTTGACACATTGTGTCATGTTGACGTAATTTCGAAGAAGTTATCATATATAAGCAATTTCGCTACAGCTGAAATCAAGTTATGTCAAATTTAAACGACTTCTTTCGAAAAGTTAAAATCGGTGTAGCTTGAAATGACTTTGATTAAGGTTAATTAAAGAAAAACGCAACGTTATGTCATGTTGACATGACTTCAGTTGTCTTACGAAGTATGTTGAAGTCATCTGAGGTTGTGACAACTTATGAGTTTATAGAATGTGTTGAAGTCATATGAAGTTGTGACAATTTCCTTTTTATTGAAGTTGTGGGTGTTTAGCACGATTTCAGTGTGTTGAAAGATTTAATGAAATTTTTTATGCTTTTATATTTTTTAGTTTTTTATAATAAAATAGAATACGAAGAAGGTTATGAATAAAAAAGAAAATTCAATTAATTTTGAAGGACTACATTGTTTGTTACATTTGGGAAAAGAAATTACTTATGGGATGACGTATCACACAAATGTCTTCTTCTTTCTTGTCTAAGTCTTATTTGAGGAGGTGGAGTTGGATCATTGATAAGTGTCCAATGTGAGATAAATTTGAGATGAATTTGACACTTATTTTGTTTGATTTTAATGATTTTTTGTATGAATCACCCCTAATTTAGTTTGTTTTGCAGCTTCCAATATCAACAAAGAGTCAAAGTCAAAAAATAAAGAAAATTAATGCATTTTTGGAAATTATGGGCAAAACTGATATTGGTGTAGTTGAGTGGCAGAGTTGAGGCTTGAGCCACACTAACAAACCCATTGCGCAAGCAAACCTCAAGCACCAAACTCGAGGTTAAGCCATGAAAACTCATTCTTTAGGAAGTTATCTCAAGAGTTGTAGCACCAATGCATGAACCCTAAGCCATAAAGGAAACCCACCTAGGGAGGAAACCTCTACAGTTGGAGCCATAAGTTCACTACTGAGCACTGCCCTAAACAATTTATAAGAGTAGAGTTGCACCCTTGTTTAGACAAACTTTTTGTGAGAGTTCTTTTGAGAGACTTTTAGAGAGGTCCTTTAGACACTTTCTCTTGAACTTAGAAAACATTATTTGAGGGTAAAAGAGGATGACTCTTCCATGTATTGTATTGTTCTCACGTCGAGGTATATACATCTCGTGGGTGGGACAAGAAATTAATGGGTGGTCCGTTAGCGGCCCGATAGCGGGTGGAACAGAATGTCCAAGAAATCTCGCTAGGATAAACTCTCTTTTTTTAACAATGGCTTTGATACCATGTTAGAAGTGGGATTTAAGCGTAACTTGTAAAACCCGTGAAATTTAATTAAATAAATAAACAATTAATTAATAAATGCAGGTGGGAGAATTAATTATGACATTAAATTATGAGTGAATGACGTGGAAAAGTACTAGCTCATGTGGTTGAGAGTACTTGGTTTATGTGAGAGGACTTGGGTTCGAGTCCTATGTATGCCATTTTGGTTTGCGTATCACTTTTTCCATTTTTGGGTTTCTGAAGAGAAACCGTCTGGCGGTTCAGAGTTCACCGCCAGGCGACGCGTGTTGGACAGCCCAGTTTCTGGGTTCTGGTTGAGTTACCCGGCGGTGATGTATACCCGCCAGGCGACGCGAGTCACATTGGGCAAATTCTGTGTTTTTCTAGGTTGTGGCGAAAATCTAATCGAAGGGAAAGACAAAGGAACTGGTTAAATGATGTTGTGATGGTAAATAGTATACGAATTTACTCAATTAATGGCAAGATTGGATGGAACAGTGGGAGGATACCTTATAGGGCTGAACATTTGGGGTTCTTGTCCTAATGATAAATTGGTAGTTAGTGATATTGGGAAGCGAGAACGAGAGCGCTCAAAGTGAGAATTGTGTGATAAGGAGTGTGAAAGGTTTAAGACCAGAATGGGGGGAAATGGAGTTGAGTTCGCAAGCACGGTGATGCTGGGATTCATACCCAGATTACGTGAACCGCTTGGCGGCACGGGATCTGCCGGCAGGCGCCATAGCAGAATCAGTTAGGGTGCTGGATGGGGGAAAATTGTGAAGTTTGGAAATTCTGGGGAGCATTCAGGTACCTATTGTGTGACAGTGTAACATAGATAGAATTGGCATTGTGAAGGGATGGCTATATTAAGGAAAGAGAGTTTGATAAAATAAATTGAGAAGACTATGATGGGTTAGAAACCTGGTAACTTTAAGGATGGCAGAGCTAAAGTATAAATTGGTTACTTAAATTGGATAGGTTATGTTTGAGTCCAAGTAGTAGTCAGAATAGTTGTTGAAAGTAATTGGAATAATTGGACGGGTGGGGAGTTCAGAGTATTAGAGTGATAACATAGAGAAACTTGATTACAATACGGTCATGGTTGAAGAAAGTGGGAAATGCTGTCAAAACAGAATGAGTGTGATGCTTGATGCGGTAATTGTGATCATGATTAGAGAGTGAATTTACATTGGTGAAACAGTGATAAAGGGAGACATTACAAGAGGAAAAAATTACAGTTAGTGATATGCTGGAGTGGTGATAATATAGTTGGATAGTCTGAATGATATTTGAACACAATCAGAACAGCCATTGTGAAATTACTGTCATGGCGCCTGGCGGCAGGGTGCAACCCGCCAGGCGATCGCGTCAGAGTAGAGTGGTACTGGAGTTGTGGCGCCTGGCGGCGAGAGAGTAATCCGCCAGGCGATATAGGCAGAGACAGTGGGATTTCTGGCGCGATGGCGCCTGGCGGTAGTGGGTTGACCGCCAGGCGGTGGCTACTGTGCTTGAGTGTTTTGAGGCGCTTGACGCCTCCCGGTACGTGTCCCCCGCCAGGCAGTTTGGAAGCTGTGGTGCCTAGCGGTATGTATCCCCCGCTAGGCGATTTTGCTGTTGTAAGTCCTAGTTATTGGACTTTGTAAGGTGTTCTACAAGGCTTTTGGTGGTGCTTCAAAGGTAAGATTGATGGGTTCCTTGAGTTGAGCTCGGAACGTATCCCTTGTGTTGAGCTCAGGATAGGGGTTAAGCACGTACATTCCTCGAGTTGAGCTCGGAATGGCATCCCTCGAGTTGAGTTCGGGATGGCAGATGAACATGATGAACCCTTGAGTTAAGCTCGGGTTGACGAGTGTTGCCGGTGTGAGTGTGCTGGTTGTGGCCAGTACGAATGGGTCCAGATAGATTGCCCTCCTCAGTTGTTGGCTAACGAGTTTGGTAGTCTTGGGACATTACGAACTATGTTCGTAATTGGGAACTCCACCTGGCGTTACGGTGTATGATCCGTGGCATTGCTTCTTGCACGTGCTCTGTCGGTTGTGGCCGATAGGTTTGGCAGCAAATTATCTTGGGGTAATCACTAGAAGAGGTAGAACACGAATGGTTTGGTTGTGGCCAGACATTAGAGAATTGAGTAAGCTATGGAATCTTGATTTTTGTAGAGTTTACAGCTGTATAACTGGTTATTTGATTATTGTTATGATGTATGTTGTTTTCATAAGCTCACCCTATCTGCTTGTGTTTGGTGATGATCGTGTACGCGGTACATGTGAGCAGAGACTGATGATGCAGGTGGAGTTGGTGAGGCTTAGTCACAGAGCGTGAGAAATGCTTGGGATTTTTATACATTTTTGTATTATTTTGAGTTAGACTATTTTGTAAACTCTTATGAGAGATTTTATTATGTTATTTTAGTTTTACTAACTATGTGTTTTTCTTTTATCCTCGGAAGTTAATAAATTTTAAATTTCCTGCGTTTTTGGGAAATGAGGTTTATTCATAAATGCGGCAACTTTATAATTTTAATAGTTTTATTTATTTAAATCAGTAATATCCTAACGGGATGTTACATAACTCAACCCCACAAAACTGACTTGTAAGGTGAGGTTTGCACCTCACTTATATACTATGAAATTGTCTTATTTCTAGTCGATGTTGGACTTCCAACAATACAAGAGAGGGACAAGGTGTTGAAATCTAGCTTCCACACACACACACACAGAGAGACACACACACACGCAGACACGCACACACGCACACACACACACACACACGCACACACGCGCACACACACACACGCACACGTACACACACACACACACCTTGCACAACAAGTGGATGGTCGTACAATGATCTGCATAATTCATAAATCATATGAGATTGGTAAGTTAGTTCAATTGGCCTTAGTAGGTATTTTCCTTTCTCTTGAGTTAAAACAAGTGATACCATATCAAATGTAAACACCAATTGAGCCACATTTATCCATCCTTGAAGTAGCACACCATGAAACCATCATATACATATTAAATTTATGTGACCCCACCAAGCCCAATTGCACCTTCAAGCTCAAGCCCAAGCCCAAGCCCAAGCCCATTAAAAGGCCCAATAACAAGAAGTATGATGAAGAACATTCAAATGGGCCTCCCAATAGATGGACACAAATATAATGGGCTTGTCACATTATTTTCATGGGCCAAAGAAATCAACAAGACTTGAAGAAGTGCATCAAAGCCCAATAGAATATATTTTAAATTGGGCCAATATTTGGGCTTTGCTTTCAATAATGGTGTAAGACATAAAAATAGGTGTTACATGTACAAATGGGCTCGACCCACTAAGAGTCTCCCTTAGGCCATGACTTCCTCATGGATCATGCATCCCATGGAGCCAAGTCCACACTCCACCTGTGTGCCTCCTTCATCCAAGGGCTAAGAGAGTGTCTCATTTTCCAAGTCTTCATCCAAAGGCTAGGAAGATGTCTCCTTCTCCAAGCCACCATCCAAGGGTGATGATTAAAGCTTCTCCTCCAAGCTTGATCTAAGGGCCAAGAATTAGCCTAGCTTTTAGGCTCACATATAAAAGCCAAAAGTAGACCATTTGTACATTTTACTCTTGAAATTTCTGATAGAATGTTTGTGTTGAGATCACTCCACTCTTCTATTATTTTGAGAGCACCTAAGCTAGAGGTTTACAACATTTCCTCTAGCCACCTTCCACTAATCTAGTTTCTAGTCTAGTTTTCCTTTCACCACTCCAAATTCCATTGCTACAAGAGCCTTAAACACTTGTCTCCATGTCATTTTCCGCTGCCTATGGAGTTCCTACTAGCCACCATACATTGGAGCTCCATCATAAATTCTACCACAATCACAAATTCAATCCAATCATCAAATGACATTGTCAAACTAGCCAATTCATAAACATATGTACTATATGTTTGTTCACTTTTTTTATTATAACAAAAATGTATTAAATTACCAAATAATTTTTAATTATTGAAATAAAAAAAATATAAATTATAAAAATTTTTTTTATAAAAAAAATTATATTTATAATTTTAATATAGATAATATTTGTTGTATTAATAAATTTTATTATGAGTAATTATTTAAATTCAAAGAATCATAAAATTGAAAAATATTTTTTTACTATAGATAATTATTTGAATTTAAAAGATAGTTACTAAAAATTTAAATAATGAATTCTTTTATTATTAATATGAATATGTTTGTAAAATTCAAATTAAAAAAGTATATAAATTTGATTTTGAATTTAATTTTGGAAGTTGAGGGTGTGACACACTAACCCACAATAAATCTCTCCAACCAAGTGTTGGCTAGGGAGTGGGAACAGGAGTTTCACGGATTTTGTGTCACTCCAACAAAAGAGGATCCGTGATTCACATAGAAAAAGACTCTTTTGGTGTGTCGTGTTAGAATATGCGATGATATTTTTGTAAATTTATAATAAATAATTAAAGTTAGGTATATAAATTTTAATTTTAATAAATAAATGCATAATCTTTTGAAAAGGGAAAAACTAACTTTTTTTAGTTAATATTTAAAAATATCTATAAATCTAGATTTTAATTTTAATATATAATAAAACTAATATATTTAATTTTTATAACAATAAAAACTAACCATTCTTTCTGTTTTTTCTGGGTTCTGTAGTAATTCATCTCATTATTCTCTTTAAAATTCACCTGGTATATCTCTCTAATCTCTCACTCTAACAACTTCATTCATAACAAAAATAACACCACAACGCTCTCCTCACTTTGTTTCTTCGTCTTCCCTTCTCTCCTCCTTCACTCTCAATTTGACGCTTTCTCATCCTTCTTCCTCGTTAATGGATCCCACTAGAGCTTTTGTGAAAAGTGTCAAACGAGTTATCGTCAAGGTTTCTCTCTCTCTCTCTCTCTCTCTCTCTCTCTCTCTCTCTCTCTATTTAATCGCATATTTCATAGCAACAACAACAACGTTCACTCTTCATCTAATCTGTTTCGCGTGCATGGAATGAAGAAAACCTAGAAAACTGTTATTCCTCTTTTCTAGTTTGTGTCACGATGCATGCATGGAGGATGGATTGTAATGCCAGTGTTATTTTCATATTTTACAGATGAAAAGGAACGAGATCTATATTCTTTATCGCTGCTATTTTGGAAGCATACATGCTGTGTATTGTTAATTAATGGTTCTGCTGATTACCGATTAAGAGATCAATAAATGGATTTTTTTTTTTCAGTTAGGAATTAGGTTAGCATTGCATTAGGAATTAGGTTAGTATTTTTGTTAATTAGTAAGTATATTATTATCATTAGCGAAACTAATTTTTGTTGGTTATTTTCTAAGGTTGGAACAGCCGTGGTTACTCGTAGTGATGGAAGATTAGCATTGGGAAGACTTGGAGCTCTCTGCGAACAGGTATAATTAATTAACACTTACCATACTGTCAAAATATAATTTGAATTTAATTTATTTGCACTTCAATTATCCTCCCATTTATTTTATGGAAATTAACATCCTATTAAAATAATAAATGCAGAATTTAATAATTTAAACATATATGACAATCTGTACTATTGTAAACATATATAAAATTAAATGGCTTAAATATATGGATGTGAAACGAGTGACTTTTTATTTTTATTTTTATGAAGTATTTTCTTTGGTTTTTAATTTCTGTAAATTTTCAAATTATTGTTTTAGAATAAATACTTTTGGTTCAACACTTGAACTAGTGGTGACACATCATATTGAAAAACAATTATTTTCAATTTTAGAGAGGTATAAATGCAAACAATTTTTCTTTTGCAATAATCAAAATCAAAAACATGTATATTTTAGCTAAAAAAACATTTAAACATAAATTAAATTTGTATCACTTAAATCAAAATATCTAAGCTCCATCAATTCTTAACACTTAACTATTTTTTATTGAGTACTCGATACAAATTTTACAACAAATTGGATAGCTCACAAATTGAAATTTTGTTTAAGTCTCTGTATTATCTCCATCAATTTTTGTCACCACATATTTACATGTGTGTTAAGTTAAAATATGTGTCAATTAATTCAGTAACTGAAAGTAGTTTAAACCTTCACAAATAGGAGTTTAGTTTTAATACTGAATTTTATGTACAGTTTCTCTGTGTTTTTAAAATATACTTTGATATATTAAAATATATTAAAAAAATTCATGTGTGAAAATTATAATGTATTTTGGAGTCAAACAAAAAAAAATGAAGAGAATACAAATTCACAAAATACCATATCCAAATCCAGCAAAATATTCCATTATTTTATTCCTAAATGTTTTTCCCCTGTTTACCTACAATACCCTCCTCTCCTCCATACCTTGATATGTTGCCACCTTCTAGCATTGGGTATGTTAGTTTATTTGAATTGGAAAAATTACATGAATTAAGGAAGATGGTGAATGGATGGAGTGAAACTCGCTAAATCTTTGTTCCGTTTCTTCTACGTAAAGACTAACAAAGTTTACATATATTTGATGTTTTTCTCTGATCATATAGTTTTTGTAGTAACTGAAAGCTATGTTTCCTGCAGCTTAAAGAGCTAAATGATAAGGATTATGAGGTTATACTAGTGACTTCAGGTGCAGTTGGTCTTGGCCGACAGAGACTAAGATATCGAAGATTGGTCAACAGCAGGTTTTTGAAATTTCTCTTTTGCTGTTAGTAAATACATATTTTTCAAATTCGTGCATCGAGCTTTGCATTAATAGCTAGTGCATAATACTTTAGTTACATCAAATCTGTAAAATTTGGTAAAAAGTTAAATATTTGGTGATGTTTTTGTGTGTGTAAACGCTACATGAGCATTGTATGAAAAAATGAGCGTAAAATAAAGGGGTGATTTTGTATGCAGCTTTTCGGATCTTCAAAATCCACAAGGAGATCTTGATGGGAAAGCATGTGCAGCTGTTGGGCAGAGTAGTCTCATGGCTCTCTACGATATCATGTTTAGTCAGGTTGGCACAAAATTAAATTGTGCATTCAATATTCCGGAATCTTAAATTTGTATGTTTTGCCATAATACAATAACAGGTATTTTATCAATCTAATTGATGTTGATATGTCATTTGCCTGGTGCAGCTTGATGTAACTTCGTCCCAACTTCTTGTAAACGATGGGTTCTTTAGGGATACAGCTTTCAGAAAACAATTGTCAGACACTGTGAGCGCATTATTGGATTTAAGGATTATCCCCATTTTCAACGAAAACGATGCCGTTAGTACTAGGAAGGCGTCCTACGAGGTATGCTGCTTCTCCTTACACAAATTTTCCTTCTGGAAACTTACTCTTTCTTTTTTTTCCCTTAAAAAACACTAGTTTGATTTTCTTGGTGTCGTGCGTTTGATTACTTTTAAGGGCAAGAACTGTCTGCAGGATTCTTCTGGTATCTTCTGGGACAATGACAGTTTGGCAGGTCTATTGGCTCTAGAACTTAAAGCTGACCTCCTTGTTCTATTGAGTGATGTTGAGGGTCTTTATAGTGGCCCTCCATCTGACCCTAAGTCAAAGTTAATTCACACGTATGTAAAAGAAAAACATCAAAGAGAAATTACTTTCGGAGAAAAGTCAACATACGGAAGAGGGGGTATGACTGCGAAAGTCAACGCGGCTGTTTGTGCTGCTTTTGCTGGCACACCTGTGATTATTACCAGGTATGAAATATGCATTCATGGATCACCTAGGCACAAGCATAGTTGGGTAATTTTGCATTTTTTGCTGACCTCAAATCGCATTTCAACCGCCATGGAAGTGGCTTTGCTACAGACAACATCATAAGAGTGCTTCGAGGGGAAAGAATTGGTACTATCTTCCATAAAGATGCTCATTTGTGGACCAGTATAAAGGAAGTGAGTGCTCATGATATGGCAGTTGCAGCACGAAATAGTTCTAGACGACTTCAGGTGAGTGAAGTTACACGTATAAAATGTGAAGGGCAGGTTCACTTTCCTGAGTTTCTTTTGTTTTATTGCATAATTGGTGCTTCTGGTTTCAGCTCCTAAATTCTGAAGAAAGAAGAAAAATATTGCTGGCAATAGCTGATGCATTAGAGACTAATGAAGGTGCGATAAGGCTTCAGAATGGAGCTGATGTTGCTGATGCAGAGGAGCTGGGATATAACAAAGCACTCATATCACGTTTAACCCTGAGACCCGAGAAGGTAAAGACTTTATACTGAAGTGAAAAGTTGAAAGAAAACTTTTCAAATCATATATCGTGAAGTTTTCTCTTTGATAGAACATGGTTTTGTTTGACCTCGGATTTTGTATTTTTCAGATCTCCAGTCTTGTAAAGTCTGTTCGCCTTCTGGCTAACATGGAAGAACCCATTGGTCAGATTTTAAAGAGAACTGAGGTCAAAGCCCCTTATAATTATTTTAATACAGTACATAAGTAACAACTTGAATTATTTAAACATTCAACAGCTATTTCCTTTTAGACGTATTAACTTTTGTAATTATCCAATACCAAATTCTAAAAAATGTTATTAACTTTTGCAATTCTGATTACTTCTCTGTGTCCAGCTTGCAGACAAACTCGTCCTGGAAAAAATATCATGTCCTTTAGGTGTTCTCCTTGTTATATTTGAATCTCGACCGGATGCCCTTGTTCAGGTTAGGAGACCCTATTCCTTCTCAATTATAATTAAAATTTATGTCTCGTTATATGAGCAAGTAGAGATTTAAAATTTATGTCTAGTGAGACTGGTAAAGTAAGTCTTAAAAATTTGTTTCGTGCATTGAATGTTGATCTTTGTTGAAATGGATTAATAGATAGCTGCATTGGCAATTCGAAGTGGAAATGGTTTACTTCTTAAAGGAGGAAAGGAAGCCAAACGATCAAATGCAATCTTACACAAGGTTTGTGCAAGTCATTACCTTAGACCTTTATTATCTGATTGATTTTAATAATAATTCTCCACTTTATTAGGTGAGGATTGACCAAGTTTAATGAGCACTATATTAGATCATTTATAGTATTCTCCATAATTTTAGTTTATAAATGCTTATATATTCACTTTCATCATTATTGTAGGTTATTACTTCTGCTATTCCAGATACAGTGGGTGCCACACTCATTGGGCTTGTGACTTCAAGAGAAGAGATTCCAGATCTGCTCAAGGCAAGTAAAATTCCTAAACTCATTTGTCTGAAATAAATTTCAACTAATTATACTTTTCCACAGCTTGATGACACGATAGATCTAGTAATCCCTAGAGGCAGTAATAAGCTTGTTTCTCAAGTCAAGGAGGCAACAAAGATTCCTGTCCTTGGTCATGCTGGTAATATAGTATTTACGTTTTTTATCTTTGATTGATGTTACAGTGTACGATTTTATCAAGTTATTATTTTTGGAATGCAGATGGAATATGTCATGTATACGTTGACAAATCAGCAAATATCGATATGGCAAAGCAGATTATTAGGGATGCAAAGACTGATTACCCTGCGGCTTGCAATGCAATGGTAATTGCAGTTTACTTCCCTTGGAATGTCTTCTCTAATGCATGTTTATCTGCCTCATATTTCCCTTTGAGTTTTCTTCATTTGCCATTCATTATGCAATTTGATCTATTGACTCTGCTCATTACAATTTTCTAAGGAAACCCTTCTTGTACACGAAGATCTGTCAAGGAATGGTGGACTTGTTGAACTTGTTGCTGAACTCCAACGCCAAGGTTTGACCTTGGTTGCTGTGAATAAATTTATGATGAACAAAACATGCACATTCAAGATGGATTTTATATACGTTCTTTTAAATTGCACCGTAGCTTCTTTTTCAACACCCTTTTAAAATTTCGATATTATAAATTTTGCTGATTATTTGTCGTCGTTGTTATTGTTCTAGTTGTTTATTTTTTTCCTGAAAACTAATGAGTACTCTGTGTGCAATGAACATCTTTTTTTAAACTTAGTACAAATTTGGAAAACATAACTAAACCCAAGACAGAATGCCTTTTCTTAGGTTAGAGAGAATGCATTTAAAATTGAAACAGAAAATATGTATAATGATTAATTAAAAGGTAAACTGTTGTCATATTTATCAAAGCTGATCATTTTGTTCTGACTTCTGAGGTATGAGTTTCAAGTTTATGAAAAACTAATTTCATTCTGTTTATTTAAATATAGTTTTTTTTTTTCTAAAAATATTACATGGATTTGTGCTGTTAAATTGGAACACATGCACACAGGGGATAACAAGACTTGTGTGATTTAATCAATCTGCAGGCGTTGAAGTATATGGTGGACCAAGAGCCTCTACCTTGTTAAATATTGCTCAAACAAAATCTTACCATCTGGAGTATAGCTCACTAGCTTGTACAGTTGAAATTGTAGATGATGTATTTGCTGCCATCGACCACATAAATCAACATGGAAGGTAAATTCGGGTTCCCCTGCAAAATCTACATTTTGCATTGCTATATTCTAAACAAATCTATTTCTTTCCTTCCTGTAGTGCACATACTGAATGCATTGTTGCAGAAGACTGTGAAGTTGCTGAAGCTTTCTTACGTCAGGTTGACAGGTAAATATATTTTTTTCCAGCAACCTTGTTGGTCCTTTGCTTCCAGTGCCAAATTCCAAGAAATATTAATCCGGCACTATCGTGTGGTAGTTTAATTCCAATGCACGTAGTAATTTGTCTGAACCACTAACCTCTCACTTTCTAAAATTTCAATGTGTCTGGTATATTGGATATTGCATTTGTCCAGTACAATTCTTCATATTTGATGATTTTTTTGAGCTCCATCTATATATTCTAAAACAATTTGGGATAAAGTCACCTTTTTATAAAACAATGGAACGTCTTCTCATTACAAAGGCAGTTTTTGTAGCTAGCTGTTTCATCTGTATCAGTAGAAATGTTAGGATATTAATGTAATCAGCATGTTATGGATATTTATACTACACTTTTGCTCTACTATGTTTCTGTGATACAAAAGAAAAAGAAACGACTAAATTATTAATACAAGCATATGTGTAGAGTTGTTAAACCATTAAAGGAACAGAATTGGTGTCATTATTACAGAGGCTGTGTAGTTGTGGCTGGTTGTTTCATTTGTATTCTTAGAAATGCTAATATTAATGTAATTAATGTAATAAGCATGTTATGGATATTTGTACTTCACTTAGTTCTCTAGGGTTTTGATCTCATCATTTGTTCTGTAGATTGATAATAGAAGTTGGAGTTTGGGAATGTTTCTTACCCTCTAGGGCTGTTCACAGGTTGGGTTGAGTAAGATTTGTGTAAACCCATTACCCAACCCACTAAAAATATATTGGATTGGATTGGGGTTAGGTTTCTACATTTTTTATGATATCCAACCTAAATCACTCTTGAGTGGATTGGATTAGGTTAGGTTAACTAGATCAAGATTTTGAAAAAGTCTTTTTTGTTAAAAGTTGTAATTTTCAAGTATCAACTTAATAAAAAAATAATTCAATTTTTACAAAAAAATTAATTCAAGGCTTTAAGTGGGCCAATAAATCAAGTTGTAACAAGTTAATTCAAGAGAATATAGCTTCTAAATGTGTGCAGAGAGTTTAAAGTTGTCAAAATGAATGATAGTGAATTTGTGGAAGAGTTCCTTGATCGACTTTAAAGGTGGTGACACATATAAAGCTGTTTAGAGAAGAACTGAGTAATCAATGTGTGGCGGAGAAAATCTTAGCTTGTCTTCTTGAGAGGTTTGAATCAATGATCTCCTCTCTAGAAGGGAACAAGAATTTCTCCAAAATAACAATATGACAAAAATGATGAATTCTCTACAAGCCATTGAGCACAGACGATCTTTCAATGGAGGAGAGTATGGAAGGTAACCTAGAAGCACAAACAGAGGTAAAGTTCAAAAATGGAAAAGTTGTTGGTGATAAAAAGGAGACGTTTGAGGAACAAAACAACAAGGGTAAAAGTTGGAAAAAGTTTCCACCTTGATCCTACTCCAAAAAGAAAAAGCATACTAAAAAGTTTTGTTGGTTCAAACTAGAAGTCAGGTGAGTCTGTAACCAACTTGGGTTTATAAAAACAGACAATACCAACAAGGACAAAGTGCTTAGATTGTCCTACACACCTCTAGACAGAGGAGAAACTCTTTGTTGCAAGTTGCTACTCAGGAATAAGAGCAGAGGAAATTCGTTGATAGAGAGTGGATGCACAATCCATGTGTCTCATAATACTACCATTTTAAAGAGCTAGGAAAGACATACATATCCAAATTCATTATAGGAAAATGAAAAAAACATAGTACTGAAAGGTAAAGGAGTTGTGTATGTCAAGACTCTCTCAAGTACAAATTTATTTAAGATGTTCTATTTGCACCCAAACTAAGTCAGAGTATGTAGAGTGTGGGAAAGATGATAGAGAAGAACTATTCTCTAATTTTTGGAAAAATGAAGTGTAAAATATTTTACCCATTTAAATGAAAGATAAATGTTTCTAGTTGAATGGAAGAATAAACAGGAGCAGGCCTTTGCAAACAAAGCGGGCAACTCACATCTGTGGCACAAAAGACTTGCCACTCAAATTATTCCACTGTGAAATATTTGAGCTCAGAATGTTAAGACAGATTGAAGGTCAAGAACTCTAATACAAGTCCTGACATGGAATCTATAAAAGTAGAGCATGAGCAGATGAAAAAGGAATACAAAGAAGAATAAGACCCTTAATGATTTGCCGCAAAAAAACATTGTTGTTGTGAAGCAAGAAAAAGATTATAAAATGTGTTGAATCTTGTTGAAGATCTAAAGAAGCAAAATGAAAAAATTCAATGCCAAAATCATTCACCTTAAACAAAAAATGTCAAAGGATAAGGAAAGGAAAGGTAGATGGTTAGGAGGGGCATCAGTTCAAGGAAACTCACTTTGACAATTCTAACACATTTGAGGAAGAATGGACAACGAAACAAGAGATTGAACTTCACTAGCTCACACATGTTTTTAACAAAAATGCCAACAAGATGATGATCGTGGTGATAACAATGATGATTATGATTTGGAGGTGCATTGCAGCTCTAAAAATCAATCAGCATATATAATAATGAAGGCACTTCTGAATGCCTAGTTTGAATTGGTAAGATAAGAACTTGGAGTATTGAAAAAAAATCTCAAGAAGTATTAGAATTTGAGAATGATTCTTTTTGATGGATCACTCTACCGGAAACATTTTATTTGTACGGCCATTTATCATAACAAGGGGAGCCTTGAGAAGACTCCTATGTCATAAGCAAATTAATATAAAAAACTATCAATTATCAGACTTTCCTAACAGTTTTTATCACGTCAGGATGCATGTGATCAAATAGAATTAATGCTTCGTTGTGTTTTTATGCATAACTATTGTTTGAATTATGAATTAGTCTAGTTATAGACTTGATGTTTCTGACTGAGGAATATACATTTTTGCCTGGTGCACAAACAGTGCTGCTGTATTCCACAACGCAAGTACAAGGTTTTGTGATGGAGCACGATTTGGCCTTGGTGCAGAGGTAATGAATGTACTTTCCATTAGCATACTTTAACAACAGCTTCATAGTCATTCATATTTTCTTTTGTATATTCCTGGTTTTATTGTTGATCAGGTTGGAATAAGCACAAGCCGAATTCATGCGAGAGGTCCTGTCGGGGTTGAAGGGTTGTTAACAAACAGATGGTACGGAATTCTTCAGTGCCTTATGTTTTTTCTTCCATTCTAAGTACACGTCAACTGAACAAACATTTTCAATTATTCTTGAACATTTTTTGTATGTAAACATATCTAGAAATATAGTTTTAAAACTGTACTGTTTTTGAAGATCATTTCTTCATTAATTGTATACTGAATTAAATTAAGCTAGACTAAATGATGCACTATGATGCAGGATATTGAGAGGAAACGGGCATGTGGTAAATGGTGATCGAGGGATCACCTATACGTACAAGAATCTACCAGTAAAAGCATAAATGCGCAGCTAGAGATTGGTAAGGATTATCGTCATTCACCTCATTAAACCAGCAGCAATTTTTCTGTTATATTTTTCTCGTACAGAAGTTTCTGCTGCCATCCGTGCAGTGTATATTTTGACTTCCATTTACCCCTTCCCAGATTTTTTTTCCTCATCTGGAACATGCTTAGGGGGAAATAAAATAACTGCACGAATGATTAGGCTATGTACTCGGGATTTTTTTTTTTTTATTAAAGTACTACTTGAGATTGTGAAACAGCAATGCAGTGACAAATAGGATTATATATTTATGGTTTTGAACAGGATTATACATTTATTATTCTTCTAGATACTCTATCTTACATTATTAATAAACGTTGCTGTGAGTTAAGGGTTGTGCACTACAAAGTTTAGATTACAATGTGGATGAATTAAAAGACGCAACTCTGTATTTCTGAACGTGCATCAAGAAAATATCGATCCAAACTAATAAACCCTTAACATGAAGAAGGGCCAGAGAAGCTCAAAATGTGCTTATATGATAATTTGAATAGGAAAGAAGCCTGATGTTACTTAGAACGCTTTAACAGAGATGGACTTTTTAAAGTAAAACAGTTAAGAGTTGAAATGGCGTAGTGATTAGTTGATAATTGGACAAAAATGTGTGTGTGTGGCACTCAAGTTAAGGAAAAATGTAATTCCTAATACTGTGAAGTGCAATAATCTTTTCGATGGGTTGTGCAAATAAAGGGGAATCGTATGTGCAATCTCATTGATGAGATGCATGATGGGGCTCCAGACTCTAGCCTATTTAGCTGCAATTTATTGTTTGACGATTTTTGCAAGAGTAAGCAACAATTTTTGAAGATAACGTAGTTGCATTAAATTTGATGATTGTTTTCCATGGAATTTGTTCTCTTGTGACCGTTTAAAACATACTTACGATTTATAAATAGTTGGCTAGTTTCACAAGAACGTTTTCAATTGCTTTTGACCAAAGTCGTTCTCCAAAATGTTCATCATCAGACTAAACAGTATGGTACGTGGAATCTAAAAAGAGAGCCTCTTTGATACAGCTACCAAGAAAAGAGGTGTTGTAATAAACCTTGTGTGAGGTGACAATGTAAAACTTCTCCCTGCGTTGAATATTGGAAGTTTTTATTCTTTTCGGTATGTGAATCTTTTTTTAAAAGACAAAGGTGTTAAGTGAAGTTTTTCGATCAAAATTGACATGCAGAGCAGCACGTCAAAATGTAATAAAAAAACAAAAATATTCACGAGGGTCAAACAATAATTAGTACAATAAAGACTAACATCGAAGGTCGAAGCTTATTATTGTAGCATGGAACTGCAGAATAGAATGAAAAATACTCTGGCTGTGTTTAATTCCTTTCATACTTGTTTATTTTTATTTTTATTTTTTTCTGAGACAATTATAGACTTCTCAACAATCAATTCTCATCCTAAATTCTAGGGGAATCCTAGTGGAGTTGTGTAGTTTGCATACAATCATAGGTATAATCTCAATGCTTCCATTGTACTCCAAGATGAAATTCTATCATAACTCTATGAAATTTTGCAATGTTTCCACAATAACTATTTTGAAAACCTAAGGAAGTAGAAATAGTGTTAGGAGATTTTTTTTCTCATTCATTTTCATCTACATAACAGTCAATTTCTCATCCCAAATCTATTTCATCTTTTGAAAATTGCTTTCCAAACAAGTGTTTTAAGAAAACAGATAGTTGAGAAATATTTGCACACTACCATCCCACCGCTACTTAAGCAACCTTTATGATCTGAAAACTATATACTTCATGAAAAGAAAAATCAAACACACCCTTAAAATGTACTCTCACAGTTTATCTAAAAAGGTGTTTTCAATGGTAAACATTATTTTACAAGTGGTATACGTAATTGTTGCTAATCCAAATTGTAAATATTTTACTTTCGGTTCATAGAGAAAGTCTTTTCTGGTTATAATTTTATCTTTAGAGTCTGGATAAATTATTTAAGTGAAACTTGTTTTGAAAGGGCCAAACTGATTTCATTCTAACAGTTTATTGTTCTTGCTAAGGGATACAGACTGACAGAGTGCTTGAACAAAAATGAAATGCACTAATTTGCTATTGAGCAGCAATTGTTTTCTTTTTGTTCTGCTTCCAATAAAGGAATAATTTCAATAAAAGTAAAAAGTATATGAAAGGTCTCAGAAAATTAAAGAATGACTCAAATTTTTTTCTGTTCGTATGTGAAGAATCACATACAACCCCAAGGAAAAGGGGTGATTGACTTTGGACAATACAAACATTAAAACATTCCCACAATTTCTATTAGCAACAGGAATTTCAGTGTAAAATAACATCCTGAGATTCATCAGAAATAATCTGCATTTCATATCTCTCCATCCCATAATTCTTCGAGACTTTTGTAAGGACTACGAGTTTCATGAACTGCAGTGTCACCACGAAGTAACCTTTGCTGCATCAGATAACAAATAAATGAATAGATTGAAAAAAAAAAATACAACTATGTATTCTGCATAAAATTGAATTCTTAGTATATTTCAAAGTCATTCTAACCTGGTGAATCAGTGATAATTTTAAGAAGAACTCAGGAGGAATACACCAATCAAACAAACTAAGGTTTTCCTTGATCCTAGATTCATTTACACTTTTTGGAAGAACACTGTGGCCACTTTGGATTCCCCAACGCAACGACACTTGTGCTGGAGACTTGTTAAGCTTTTCAGCAATTTCAATCAACAGTGGTTCCTTCAAGACTTCCCCTTTTATCCATGACCCAGGAGAGCCCAAAGGAGAATATGCCTGAAGGAAGAAGTTGTTGGTTCTTAATTGTTATCAAAACAAATGCAACAGAACCTCAATTACAGGATCAGAAAGACATCATTAAGATTGGTCAGAGTAATACTGTGAGATGAACACCAGTGGACATGCATAAATTGTGAAGAGCATGTTGCTGCCACACAGGGTGACATTCAACTTGGTTAACTGCTGGTGGAATCTTGGCATATCGAAGCATGTCTTGCAGCTTCTTAGTTGAAAAGTTGCTCACCCCAATTGCACGTGCCTGACCCGATGCAAACAAACCTTCCATAGCATTCCATGTATCTGGAAGACACAATGGAGCCATGATCTCAGGGTCCCAACCTCTTGAACCTGGCTTTGTCCTAAAAGGCCAATGCATCTTTGACAAAATAATTTATCATCAAATTTCATTCAACCAACCTCCTCCAATTTCAGTATCATTCATTGCCTAGACAGCTTTAGAATCAAGAACCATACAAGGTATAAATCAATGTAGTCAAGTTGCAGGTCCTCAAGAGTCCTAGCCAGTGCCTTTGAAACATCTTCAGGAGCACAGTCACTGGTCCTGCATGGTTAAAATTCAAGACAACCAGAGGAAATTCATTACTCCTAACAGAAATATACGACACCGAATGAAGTTTTAGGTTTATCTTCCTTTCTAGCATTCTAAACATTTCTTTATAATCAAAAGGTAAATGAAATATGTGTTAAATATTAAGTTGTTCCAATTCCAAGTTCATTAAGATATTGTATGTCCGCTATGGAGCCTAAAATTCCTAAATATACGACACCAAATGAAGTTTTAGGTTTATCTTCCCTTCTAGCATTCTAAATTTGTCTTTATAAACAAACAGTAAATGAAATATGTATTAACTATTAAGTTTTTCCTATCCCTAATTCAATGAGATAGCATCATTAAGGTCAATTACAGATATAATCCGCTTTGGAACTAGGAATTCCTTTACAATTTTGTCCTTACTTGAAAATATAAAAAGGGGAAGCTGTATTTACTCCTAAGCGACAAGAGACTATTGGATACCCGAACGCTCTCAAGTAACATATTCCAATCATAGATTCTCATAACATTAGTGAGGTATTACTCTGAAATTAGAATGATGCTCGTTATTTGACTAAAAACAATAATGCATGAAAACTAAAGTTGCCAAAAGCATGATCAGAAAAAAAAAAGTGTGGTCAATTTATCTGAGGTTAAGAATTCGTCCAGATTTTTACCATAACTTTGATGTGATGAACATCTCACTACGCTTTACAACCCCAGTAGAAAATAGTGTTTTCAGAGCCTCTCCTACCTGCATCAAATGCAAACTTCGTGGCATCAAGAAAAAACCAGAACAAACAAAACCAATTATCCTCACCCTCAACCTCCTCAAAAAATAATATTAACAGACAAAAAACTGATAGGGATTCTGAACTTGTTGAATTCTGGATTAATAAACAAATTTACCTCTTTCTCGTTATCATACACCCTTGCACAATCTATATGCCTGTAGCCGGCCTGCACCCAACAATTTACAACATTTTAAACCAAAGCAGAAATTTGCAGATGAAGCTGCTTCTCTTGTTACCAACTCTGTCTCAATTAAACCAAGAAACTAAGACATTGAATAGAAAGAAACCACCTTGACGGCAGCAATAACAGCTTCACCAACAACACCTGGAGCAGCTTTCCATGTTCCAAGACCAACTGAAGGAATCTTTGCTCCAGTGTTCAGATCAAAATATTGAGGCCCTTCCATGGTTTCCATGAATCTCCTGCATAAGAATCAAAAGGATTAAGGATTAAACTTTGATATAAAATAATTAATAAAGTAACAAGCATAAATAGATTTGAAACCCAAAGGCAGCAATCTATACCCTTTGGAGTCAAATTGCAAATTGCGTACAATTTTTATCTTCAGTTTTTTGTGTCTTAATTATATACCCCTATTGTTCCGGGAAGAGTAATTTCTTATTGAAAAAGCAAACTTTTGTATTGTTCCGGGAAGAGTAATTTCGCATTGAAAAAGCAAACTTTTGTGTACGGATTGATATTTGTCATGAGGGCAAAAGTTTAGGCAGAAAAATTGGATCAGTGGATGATGATTGTTAACAAGAAATTCGGGGCAACCAATGAAAAGAATGGAAAAGTGAAATTTGGCTTTACCCTAGTCGCTGATTAGCAACAGAGATTCAGGTGATTATGCATGATAAAGCAAGATAACTACAATCCAACAAAAAATAACAGCAATACCTTCAATATGCAACTCTTTCACAGTTTCTCCCAGGTACTCGGTTGCATTTTATATTTAGCTTTTAGAGTTAGATTACACTTTTAATCGTTTTATTTATGATTTGTAGTTCTTGTCCCTTTTGTTTTATTTTTTCGATTTTATTCCTCGCATTTTATAAAATTTATAATTTTGTATTAGTTCTCAATTTTGCATGTATTTTGTTCTTTGTTTAATAGATGTAGCATATTTATTCAAAATATCATAACAAATAATTGATATGAAGCCAAAAATTGTTTTCGTTTAAAAAAAAAACTAGAAAACCAAAATTACGGATAAAAGTTGAAAAGGAAGTCAAATTATCATTTAGCTTATGCAAAATAAGGAAATGTTCTTATAACAAGGACAATTTGTTAAAGAATTAAAAATAAAAATATTCGAAATTATTAGTTCGGGTATTTTTTTTTTTTGTAAGAAAAAAAATAATAATATAAGAAGTGTGAATGGACATATTTTAAAAAGTTCATTTTAATTAATATTTTAATCAATCACTTTAAAGACTAAATACTTACTTTTTATATAATAAAAATACAAAATAAATCATTTTAAACGTGAAATCAAATTTCTTATTTATAATAACCCATTTAAATTATGTGATAAAATTATTTTAATTATGAACACTTTTTAAGGAATGTATATATTAAAATTCAATTTCCAAGTAAAGGTAAAATATGGTGAATTAGAAAAGATGCACAGATAAGAGATCAATCAAGTATATACAGATAGTCAAGAGTTATAATGCATGAAATTTGAGGAAAACGGTAAATATTCATTTGAGATAGTGGACTAAGTGTGTAATAATTTTCTTTTTATCATCTGGTATATTAATAATTAATAATGTTACATATTTAATATTTATCCATAGAATAATTACATAAATAAATTATTTAAGTGGTGACTTATTTGTTAATGAAACTATTTAAGGAAAAAATATCCATAATTAATAGATTAAAATTTAAAAAATTGAACTAGTTAAATTCTATTTAAGTCCACTGTTTCATTTTTCTTTTTTGTCAAATTTAAAACTGATTATCATCTTCCATAAAAATGATCAAGAATACTTTAGAAAATGTAATTTTCTCTTTTCTATATATAAAATGAAGCAAATTAAATAAATGTAAACTTTTTAGTCAGCATTTTTACTTCCATATAAATTTAACAAAAATTGGAGAAATGAAATTTATATAAATATTACACGGATTCTAAATAAATTGTAACTTCTAAGACTGATTCAACATTTGTAATGCCAAATTAAGTTATGATAACATTAATATCAGTTTTATATAAAATCATTTGACTTATAAATTATAATATATTCATATATTTTAATAAGAACTTCCTAAAATATTTTATCATAATAAATTTTACTTCTAAATATATTTATTGTTTCATAAAAACAGCATTCCATTCAAATCGAACTGGTCGCAAGCTTAAATGTCCGGGAATTCTAATCTTCAAAATGAAATAAGTAATTTCTGTTTGTGATCACGTTTCGAGCATTACACCGCATATATTGCTAAAATTGATCAAACTCCCTTATACCCACACAACACAAGGGTAAACAGAGCAATTACGAGCATGAATATAGATGATTATGAAGCAAAACCCTGATGGACTGAATATCCATCTGCCTAATCTATAAACAGCAGTGAATATTTTGAACTTACATCACAACAATGAAAGGTAAAAGAATGCATGGGAGAACCACCCAATGAATATTGAATGATGGGCATGATGGTAAAGGACACCTAAACAATCTTTTAAGCATTCAAGTTTTTTAAATTTATTAGTCTACACCAGTAACTTTCATCACGATACAGGACAAAACATATGATTGTATACCAAAAAACAACGGCCTCTGTCAACATTTCATGATCTTTAAGTCTAACCATTCTTTCAATGAACGAAGTTCTTCAGGTTCTTCAACCACATTAAATATTCCTTCCTGTCTTTTGCAAACATGTATTCCTGCAAGAAGTTGGTTGTGCTGGGCTTGATCCCTCTGATCTCGAGATACTTGTGAAAAGCCTTTTGCAGATTTTCATCCAAATCACTAAAAAGGAATGGAGAAGAAATGGTCAGAAAGTATGGCAGAGAGATTATATGAAACTAAAATGGATAATGATACTATATTCTTACAGGAACTCAGGCCCCTCGTATGCCAACTGGTCCTCGGATTCCTCTGACTGCTTTATTGACAAACTATCAATGGAAATCTCATCGGGAAAAGCAGTGATGCCAAATTCCAGAGACACTCCATTTCCTTTGAAAACACTCACAACTAAAGGAATGCTAGATTCACTCTCATTCTTCTCATCATTTTCGTTTTCGTCATCCTCATTTTCTTCAGGTCCAACATTAGGGATGTCAACTTGAACTCTGATAGTTTCATCCCCAAATTGTCTTTTTAGTTGTATGGTTCTTTCCCCGGGATTGTCCTCAATCTCAAAAGGAAAATCATCTGGGATATCAACCTGGAAAAGTTATACAAAAAAGACAATGAAATCAACCCATGACCCAATCCGATATACTAGAATACCAGTGGAAACTCTATAGGACAAAACAAATTAATGGCATTCCCGCAACAAACTATCCCTGACCATAGTTCGGGCAAGGCTCGACAAGGAAAATGGTTGATAAACTACACAGTACGTTTCAGGCAAATCAGGAAATGTCTTAGAAATTTCAGGTAACTTTAACCTTGAATATTAGATTGACTTTAAAGCCAGCATTCTGCACATTTTCATACGCCAAATATACTTCAACAATTTAACAATAGTGTGATATTTCACAAACCTATGCAAACACATTTCCAATGGGAAAAATACTTACAAACTTCATTTCAGTTTCACCACCACAAACAAAAACTGCATTCAATATTGCAATATACTAACAACATACACTTTACAGAACTCCTCAGAGTATATTTACCAAACTAATAAGCTAATATTGACTCACACCACTGATACCTCACTAATCATAGCATATATATGCCCTCAGAATAAAATTTAAGTGATAAAACTAAGCAACATCGACAGATAAATAATCAAATGTAATCACATATATGAAATAAAAAAGAGAAAGGAAAAATAGTTAAAGTACAAAACCCCATATGAAAACCAACTGATCTCTAATCTAGTTCTCACAAGATTCCTCCTAAAAATTTGCCTGAGCACTATAAATTTATTAGACCAAACGTTTTTCAATCCAGGCATGTCATACAGCCGACTTTGCCAAAACACTAAGACACTCAAATCCAACCATGGTTAGCAACTTAACTAAGATTAGAATAAATTCATTGACTTAAACATTAATAAAGAATCAGACAGAGAATCCCAGTTAAACTACAACACTACAATAAAAAGCATGTATGAGTTATAGATATGAAGAAAAATAAGATTAGAATTATAAAGTTATAAAATAGATAACAAAATAAAATAATTTCCAACCACACGTATAGCAAAAAAAAAAATGCTTCAAATCAAACATTAAAAACAGTAGCAATTATTATGTCCCAAACCATTTCCCTAAAAATGATACCCTCATAAACTGACTGAGTTAAGCAAATAAAACCAAGTCGCATATTATAAAACTCAAAAGAAACACAGGGTTCACAAACCACCACCACAACGTTGTTACCAATTCATAAAAAAAAACAGTTCAAAATTACATATGCCCCATTTGAACACAGGTCTAATCCAATCCATTCGCATAAACCATCAATAATCATCTACCTTCACTCAACATGGAATCCCTCAAGCGAATAACCAACTTAGGATAAACTTTTCCATAAAATGCTACACTTCTAAAAGAAGAAAATAAGAAAAATAAAATAAAATATACTTCTCTGATTTCTCAATTTAGTTTCTTAAAAATCCAAATTTTAACTTACGCATATATTTGTTATTTTTTTCTTCTTACATTCTTACCCCATTCAACGTCGTTTCCATATACTATAACTGAAGTCACATGAAAAACAGAAAGGAATAAAATTCGCCAGCACAACTATAGTCTATTCAATATTCTTACAGACCCAGGAAAAGAAATTCATGGGGAATGCGCAAAAAGAGATAAACTTAGAAAAAGGAACAAAGTATCCTTCAAAACCAGTAACAACAGTGAAAAATAATAAATTACCTGGTGCTGAGCATGAACGTCTTCGACGGCGCATTGGATCTCAGATTGAAGCACTTGAGCGAGTTGTTTATCTGCACTAGTCTGCGTTGCGAAGGCGTTAGCGAAACCTAGAGAGGGTACAGTAATCGCTGCCTCTATATGGAGAGCAGAGAGAACATTCTGGGATATTCTAGAAGATGACGATGCCGTGGCTCGGCGACCAAGCTGAGGCAACACGGAGGAGGAGGCGCGGCGGAGCATTGCGTACATCGCCATTTCCGTGTGGACAGACAGAGTCGAGAGAGAAAGGGTTTTAGTGTTAGGGTTTTGGGTATAACAGTGAATTTTGGGTTTACCTTATTTATACAAGTGTGAATAATAAAAATGTATTTCTCCCTCTAAATATTTTTTTTTTAAAATTTTCAAATTAGTGAATATGTCTCCTAGAATTTTATTTACTTTTGTAAAATTTAAACACGGATGTTAAGTTTCACTAAAATTTAGATATGTTTATATATTTATATATATATATATATATATATATATATATTTTAAATATAAATATATTTTATATTTCCTTTAACAAGAAGAACAAGGACAAAAGATATACTGTGAACTATTTTAAAAAAAATAGTAGTCTCATTTTTTAGATATTTATGGGATTAGGTTGGTTGAATAATTCATTCTTAAACATCTTTAAAATGTATATTTATCCATACATATATAGGTATATATAAATTAAACATCTTTAAAATGTATGTTTATACATTAGGTATATACAAGGAGGACTTATTTTGTTGGTGTATATATATTTTAACAATAGAGATTTAATTATATTTTTAAATTATATGAATCTAGTTAAATCCTTAAAATAATAAATAATAAGGATTTGATTATTCTCAAAATCATAAAATTCCAATGATTTAAAGTGTTCTTATTATATGTCCTATTCAGCAATAGAATCATTCCATTATACTCTAGTATTTAGGAAAAAAAAATCCTAAACTCTTAACATGAGATAGAAAGAAAAAAAATGTCTAGCAAATTGTAGAAGCATAAGTATAATTTATTATTATTATTATTATTATTATTATTATTATTATGATTATAATAATAATAATAATAATGTTAATGTTAATATTAATAAAAATAATAACAATTACATTTTTATTTTTAACTTTTAAAACGACGTTAATTTAAATTTAATTATTTTACAAATTAAAATAATTATTTTATATTTTTAATAACTATTTTTTAATTTCAAACATTTATTTATAATAAAAAATTTATAAAATTTATTTATTTTTATAATTGCTTGTAATCAAAAATATTTTATAACAATATGTTTTTTGTTAGAAAATATTTTTTGACACATGTGTACCATATGTCATTAGTTTAAAAACTAATATGAAAAAATAATTAGAAAACATTTTTCTTTTATATGATAAAGAAATACATCAATCTTTATTAAATCTTTATTAGGCTTTACATGTGTTATTTTTCATTTAGATATAAAAAAAAGGTAAAAATGTAAAGAAATTTAGAAATTCTTTATGTTTTCCTTTATTAGGCTTTACATGTATTATTTTTTATTTAGATATATAAAAAAAAGTAAAAATATAAAGAAATTTAGTAATTCTTTATGTTTTCCTTTAAAGGTAAATCTTAATAAGAATGAGGTTACCTCAATTCAAACATTATAAGAAAATCTTATTAGTAATTAGGAATAAAAAATAATTAGTCACTATATTAATCAATTTAAATATTAATTTATAAACTAAAAATTATTAGTAATTAAAATAGTTTCTAGATTGATCTCTAAATTGATCACTACAATGAATTAATATCTAAATTCATCACTAACATACCAAGATTTTAGCTACCAAAAACCTTTGTCTCTAAATTTGTATATAAATTGGTTACTAACTAATAGGGAAAATTTACTAGTTTTTTTGGTAATGAAAACCTTGGTAGTTAATATTAGTCACTAATTAAGGGACTAATTCACTATAATGACCAATTTAGAAACTATTTTAGTTATCAATAGTTTTTAGTTTATAATTTGATATATCAATTGGTCACTATAGTGACTAATTATTTTTTATCCCTAAAATTGGTCACTAATAAGAATTTTTCTTGTAGTGAGTAAAGCTTTTATTATAATTACAAACTCCATGTTGTCTTAGTGACACGACCCGACTTAAGAACTATTTTGCTCGGAAATATTGACTAGAAGGTGGTTGAGACCATTTGTGAGAGTTGAATTTAAGATTAAAGGGGCTTTCAATATGGAAAGACCCTGTATTGTTACCATGAATGAATTGAAGAATCAATAACATAAAATACGAAAACTCAGAGTAGTATGAACACAAAAGCAAGACAAAACAGTAAATTAGTAATGATTTTGAAGTTTCTCACACCCTGAGACCAATGGTGACAACTTTTTCCATTATGTCATCAGGAGCTATCCCTAAATAATCGACTAAACAATGACTTCAAATTGGAGTCACGGGTCCATAAACAAGTCATCTCCAATTGTGAACGATGGTGAGTTGCATGAATTTTTAATAGTCTCTATTAGATTTTCCATGTTTTATTAGTTTCTTGTATTGTTAAGTTTCCAAATCAGAACCTATTTAAGATGGGTTCTTCTCCCTTTCCTGTAAGTTTAAACACACATTATCAAAGTAATGAGATTTATTTTACCCACTTGGACTTCCACACTTTTACCTTTTGTATGCTAAAGCATTTACCTTTTGTCCGATGAAGCTTTTATCTTTTGTATGTTGGAGCTTTTACCTTTTGTATGCAAAAGATTAGTTGTACTATGACATCATTGTAGGATCAATAACAAAGAACATAAAAAAAATCATAGTAGCATGAACACAAAAGTAAGACAAAGCAGTAAATTAGCAATGGTCTTGAAGTTTCTTACCTCCCCAAGGCCAATGGTGACAACTTTTTCAATTATTTCATCAGGAGCTATCCCTAAATAATTGACTAAATAATGACCTAAAATTGGAGTCACTGGTTCATAAACAAGTCATCTCTAGCCGTGAACAATGGTGAATTGGCATGAATTTTTAATAGTCCTTTTTAGATTTTTCATATTTTGTTAGTTTTCTATTTGGTTAGGTTTCCTTATCAAAACCTATTTAAGATGGGTTCTTCTCTTTTTTTGTAAGTTGAAACACACACGATCAAAGTAATGAGATTTATCTTACCCACTTGGGTCTTCCACACTTTTACTTTTTCTACGCTCTAGCTTTTAGCTTTTGTATGCGAAAGATTTTGGCCTTTTGTACGTTAAAGCTATCTTTTTTCCTTTTGAGTTGTGTATGAGCCTTCATGGCTTCAAGTCAAGTTGTAGTTTCTAACCATATTCAATATGGTATCAGAGTATGTTGAATACTTACTCTGCTTCCGTTGCCTGCTATCCTTCTTTTATCTTCTTTTAAGATTTCTTTAAGCCTTCTTGCCTTATTTGATTCATTACCAGATGATCCAATTTATGATGCATGGGAAAAAGTTAACGTGATGATTTTGTCTTGGATCAGCAAAACTTTATCTCCACAGATTGTAAAAAGTGTGGTTTAAACTAAAACTGCTACAGACCTATGGGATGAGTTGAAAGAAAGATTCTCAAAAGGTGACTACTTTAAAATCTCTGACCTTCTACATGAAATACATTCAATCAAGCTAGGTGAAAGAAATGTTTTAACCAATTTTTTACTGACCTAAAAATCCTATGGGAAGAACTTGGTTTTTTAGACTGATAGCTAGTTCTTCTTACTCTTATGATTTATCAAAAGTTTCTGTCAAGAACAAAGATGTATAATACATGGTTTCTTTTTTGAATGGATTAAATGATGTTTATAACACGGTCATTATGTAGATACTTCTTATGGAATCACTTCCTAACATCAACAAAGTCTTTTTTCTGATCATGTAGCAAGAAAGACAACTCGTTAACATTGAATAATTGTTGAACATAAGTATTTGATTAATGTTGTTGAGAAATCTAACAACCGGAAACAACAAGATCAAGAATCTTGGAAGGCTAAAGGAAGAGGAAACACCAATTGGCATGGTCAAGGAAGAGGAATGGGAAGAAATCCTAATCTAGGAAAACAATGTTCATATTGTAACAAAATGAGTCACACTACCGATGAGTGCTACTTAAAGCACAGATACCCACCATGGTACAGATAGAACAAAGATCAATTTAATCAAGATAAAGGAAATTAGTTAAACAACAATGATTGATTTGGACAAGTATGCAATCTCAACATAAAAGAAGACGCTTTATAATGTAGTAATCAAGTTCCTAAAAAAGTTGTTAACCTTGCACTTGAGCAAATGGAAAGACTCTTGAAACTCTTGGAAAATACTGATAACACTAATAACACTGTTAACCATGTTCAGAAAAACATAATTAGTTCTTCCAAACCTGACAATCATCAAGGTACTTGCTTTTGGATTCTTGACACAGGTGCAACGAACAATGTTACTTGTGTCAAAGATTTTTTTGTTACATTTTACAAAATCAAACATGTGCATGTTGAACTACCTAATGATTCCTATGTTGTTGCTCATTATGCTAGCACCATACAAATTTTGAAAACTCTCGTTCTTTTTAATGTCTTATTCATACCAAAGTTTTCTTTTAATCTAATATATGTTCAAAATTTAATTAGGGATTTGAATTGCAAACTAATATTTTCTCGTGAGCAATGTCAAATTTAGGATAGTTCATCATTGAAGATGATTGGACATGTTGATTTTCATTGAGGCATATACTACTTACAAGGTTTTTCTCCCATTTTTTATAACAATTTTCTTTCTGTTGGTATCCACTTTCACTTGTAAAAAAATTGATATTGACTTATGGCATTATAGGTTAGGACACCCTGCTAGCAAAATTGTTGAACAAATATGCAAAAAATTGCCCTATATTCAATCTATTGTTAAAAGTATTTGTGGTGTATGTCATTATGCAAAACAACACAAACTGCCTTTTAAGTAAAGTACAACCCGATCTCTTTACATTTTTTATCTTGTTAACATAAACATTTGGGGGCCTATTTCCATACCTTCCATTCAAGGCCATGGAAAAGGAGTCAAAAGTCCTCCAAGACAATGAAACATGGTATTTGACTGATCTTTCTTTTGGAAAAGACCCATTGGATGTAAATTATGTGTGTGTGTGCGCTCGCACCTTGATAAGATACTGTTTTCTAACTCCTAAATCTTAATTACCACCATAATTAACCAAAAACGTCCATACATCTTCTAAGTTATCAAATTCAAGACCAAGTTTAAGACTCAAACTTGTATCCATCAATTACTCCTATTAAAATATAAATAAAACTAAAATAATTTGTTACATTGGTCTAAAAAAACAAAGACATGAATATTCTTAAGAAAAAATCACTACAAGAAATCAACTTATTATTTACACCAAATTTTCGTATGTAATGTGTTGTTATTTACGAATTACCTACAGAACAAATTTCGTAGGTATTGAGCTGGTAGGAAATTTTATCTACGAAAATATACTTTGTAGATAACTTATCTACGAACTTAAAGCGTCCATAATTATCTACGAAAATATTCGTCAAAAAAAATTTATCATCCAATATTCGAGTTACCTACGAAATATTTCGTAGATAAATTACCTACGAAGAATTTCGTAAAAACTCAAATATAAATAAAAAAAGAAATTAAAAACATTTTAAAATCCTTTTAGTATATATATATATATATATATATATATATATATATATATATATATATATATATATATATATATATATATATAACAAGTTCGTACATAAAAAAAAAAATCTCATTAATTCTTGACTAATAAAAGTATGAACAACAATAATCCCACGTGCTTCATTTAATACCAAACATCACAATGAACAATATGCCAAAGGTACTTCATGTACTACTACCTTATTCACCTGAATAATATAATGAATTCTTATATAAAAATTAAATAAATCTCATGTGCTTCATTTATGATCCATTCCTATCACCACCTTCATTCCTATTATGCTAATCAACAGTACAACAATATCGACCTACTAGCCTAATATCTATAAAGATGCTTAAATATACAAAGCTCAGGTGCAATAGTTAAATAGAAACCTAGACCTTCAATAGTTTCAACCAAACTATGTTGCCAATGGTGAAGACCGTGACATCAAGAATATTTGCCAATTTCCTTTTTCAAGCCTAATCTGAATTTTGATAACAAGTTCATGAATACACACATTAACACTTTTGTGATTCTCTAATGGGGAGGTATATCAGAGCACACATGAAATGCATATTAGCCAATAGACAGTTAGATGTAGTTTTGTAAAAATTAATATTTTCTTTTAGAGAGCCAGATAAATTTAACACATAATTCTACAGATAATAACTCTTAGTCTTATTTTTTATTAGTCTGTCTCTGAGATAGGGATGACAACGGGGCGGGGCGGGTACGGGTATCATGATCCCATCCCCATCCCCATAATAAAAATTCATCCCCATCCCCATCCCCATAATAAAAATTCATCCCCATCCCCATCCCCAAACCCAACGGGTA
>Ga0214544_1003006_pt1 | contig 35250 bp, 19 predicted proteins | sample CNSS3metaG_FD_160074 | JGI IMG/M metagenome (GOLD analysis project Ga0214544, IMG submission 160074) | Root nodule microbial communities from cowpea collected in UCLA plant growth center, Los Angeles, California, USA - CNSS3 | ecosystem: Host-associated > Plants > Roots > Nodule | place: USA...
CAAAGACAACCCGATAAGGAGACATCCCTATAGGTGCCTTGTAAGCAGTCCTGTGAGCCCATAGAGCGTCCTCAAGTCTATTGCTCCAATCCTTCCTGTTGGGCTGCACAATCTTCTCCAAGATCCTTTTGATTTCTCTGTTTGAGATCTCAGCTTGCCCATTAGTTTGGGGGTGATATGGTGTAGAAAGTTTATGCACAACCTCGTACTTTTGAAGCAAAACCCCCAAGGATCTGTTGCAAAAATAGGTGCCCTGGTCACTAATAATAGCTCAAGGAACTCCAAACCTGCAAAATATGTGAGACCTAACAAAGTCCACAACAACTCGAGCATCATTAGTTCTAGTGGCTTTGGCTTCCACCCATTTTGAAACATAATCAACAGCAAGCAAGATATAAGTGAAACCAAAAGAGACAGGGAAAGGGCCCATGAAATCTATACCCTAGACATCAAACACCTCACAAAATAGCATGGGTTGTTGAGGCATCTGTTGTCTCCAAGAAATGGCTCCTCCAGCTCGTTGGCATTCCTCACATGTGCTACAAATCCTCCACGCATCTTTGAAGATGGTGGGCCAATAAAATCTGCAATCTAGCACCTTACGAGCTGTCCTCTGTGTGCCAAGGTGACCACCAGGTGCAGATGAATGACAAAATTTGAGGACCGCGTCAATCTCATGGTCCAGAATGCATCTCCTGGTAACCTGATCACTGCATATTTTCCACAGATAGGGGTCATCCCAAATGTAATACCTAGCATCACTCTTGAGTTTATCATATTGAGCTCTGGATGCTAGGGGAGGAAAAACAGAAGCAGCAAGATAGTTAACAATGTTAGCAAACCAAGGTGAGGAAGAAGTAGAGAGTGTCAACAAACTTTCATCGGGAAAGTAATCCCGGATCGATGAAGCATCATCAGTAGACCTCTCAATCCTGCTTAGGTGGTCTGCAACCAGGTTTTGTGCTTCGCTCCTATCACGGATTTCCAAATCGAATTCTTGGAGTCAGAGTATCCATCTTATCAGCCGAGGTTTTGATTCTGCCTTCTTCAACAGGTACTTAAGAGCTGCATGGTCAGTAAACACAACAACAGGAGAACCAAGTAGATAAGATCGAAACTTTTCAAGTGCAAAAACTACTGCAAGGAGCTCTTTTTCTGTTGTGGTGTAATTTGATTGGGCAGCATCTAATGTCCTGGAGGCATAGTAGATTACCCGCGGCTGCTTATCAATCCTTTGAGCTAGAACAGCCCCCAATGCATAATTGGATGCATCACACATAAGCTCAAAAGGGGCTGTCCAGTCGGGCACCTGAATGATTGGAGTTGTGGTCAGGGCCTTCTTGAGGCAATCAAAAGCCTCTTTGCATCCTTCATCAAAGATGAAGTCAACATCCTTATGCAGTAGGTTGGACAGTGGTAGGGCCTTCTTACTGAAGTCTTGAATGAAGCGCCTGTAAAACCCTACATGGCCAAGAAAAGAACGAACCTCTCGCATAAAAGAGTGGTAAGGTAATTGTGAAATAATTGAGATCTTGGCAGGGAAGCACTTTATCAAGGTTTATCAAAGACATCAAGATCTTGCCAATTGTATGAAAGCTCGACTTAGGTTCTTGGTAAAAACATTTGACGCCTACTCTAGGGTATAGTAAAACTTTGCTCCGAGCTCATATGAGATAGAGTTAAATCCAATGACCGCACTACAAAGTCATATCCAAACTCTGGTCCAAGAAAATGAACAACAATGAAAACGCTATGACGACAAGATCGCTAATCTACGGGCATGGTAGTAGGTTGATCTCCAAAGTTGAACAAAAAGCTAGCCAACCTGGGGGGTGGAAGACCTTTCCCGCATTCTCGTCCATACTAGAGGACCTCTTCGCCAATTATGCACACCTAGCCTTAACGACCTACAATGAATCCCATTTTCGTAGGCGGTGTGAAAGAATCCGATCTGGAACACCTCGGGGAAACCTCAGGGTGAGGGTTTGCACCACTCCCAAAAGAGAAGAAGCCCGAAACCTCGACATGAATCTTCTAAGATTCGTCGCAATCTGATCGGCATAAGGTTGATAAGTCCCTTATATTTACAATCTTTCTTTGATTATTGTACTGTTTTTGGTAGATTTAAGTTGCTAAATAAGATTTCTTATGCATTTTATACTAGTTTTGTGAAATTAGCTTAAATATACCCTTTTAATGCAGTTTTAGTGTAACTTTTAAAATTGCTCTTAGAATAATAGTTTAGTGATTCATAGTGTAATCTAGATTATAGAATCTTATATAGGTTTATAGCATTTTAGTTTGAGTATATAGAGTTAGTAGTAGCCATTATGGTATAGTAGGTAATATAAAGTAGAATTAGTGTTCCTGGTTAGCTTTATTATTCTAGTTGGTTTAGATTTGTGTTTGTGTGCATTTTAAAAGTTGTGTTCAGTTTAGAATCTGATTTAAAACAATTTATTAATGAGTCTAGTGTATTCTTAGTGCTTAACTGAAATATAGCAAAATAGGTTATCTAGCCTAGTGTCATTAGGTAAAGTCTTTAGTCTGACTAACCTTAATTGAGTTTTGTAAAGTCTAAATGCAACCAAAAGATGCAAGGATAGCACTGAGATGACGATTGAAAGCAGTTAGAGCATCCAAATCAGCTAAGCCTCATTGAAATTGTGCAAGAGTTGAATTTTTGGACAGAGTTGACCAACAATTGACTTTTTTACAATTGAGCTCCAAGTGATATGGCAGCTGGGGAGAAGCTAGAGGACATCTAAATACACTTGTGCTGACCTTGAAAGAGCAAAGAAATGATTAAGATCTACATCTAAACTTTACTTCTGATTTGCATCTGCTTATTTGACTAGTGTGGTTGTATTTTGTGATTAAGTTCTAGCTTACTAATTTCAGCTTGTTTCTTTAGTTTTGAATTCAGGAAGGACTGTGTGCTAAGGTGCTAGAGTTGGTCCTAGTCTAAAAAAAGTTGTTGACTTGGAAGAGTTATGATGAAGAAGATTCATATCATAGAATGCCACAAAGGCTTGCATGTGAGACTTAGCTTTGGGAGAAAAAATGGAGAGTTGATAGAATTGGCCACCTTCTACAAGAGGTCAAGGAGATTGAAGAGGCACAATGAACAACACATATGACCTACTCTAACCCGTGGCTGCAAGTGGAAAACCTTCTTCCTAGATTACTAATTAGGACTAGCTTAGTTAGGTAATATAGTTAGGTTAGTTTTGTCAGTTTAAGTAAAAAAAAAGGTGACATGTTATAAGGAGTAGCAAGGAAGAAATTTCATACATGTATATAAGGTTGAATAAAGTAGCGAAAGAGGGGATTAATTCTTACACCATCATAGATTCACTCCATCACAAAAACACCATTTAATTCCATTTTTCTCCACACTTTTCTACACTTTTGGATTGTTCTTGGAGCTTTGATCGCACAGTAGACTTAGCACCAAGGATTATCCTTTTCTGTGAGTTTCTAGTCCATTTCCACAAAACATTTGTTTGTAAGAATTTTTATGTTTAATAAATGTGTGTATTCATTTTGTTTTCACCAATTGTTTCTTTCATTTCTCACTTTTCTATGCTAAATTGAGGTCATGATGTGATGAAGGCCTAATCCCTATCAAGGATGATGGTCCATGACACATGCTTAGGAGAAAGGGAGTTCCTTAATCCCTTCTTTTACTTTAATTTTTTCCTTAGTTTTAATTCCCTAAGTTGGTTTGGTTGACTTTCTTAGTGGACTGGTTGACCTTGGTTTAAGGTTAACTTGTTGATTCAAGATTAGCTTAACCTAAGCCAACATGTTAATCATTTTTACTTATTTTATATGTTGATTAGGAGGTGATGCAAGAGAGGACAAGTGGCGTATTTAGATGTCTTTTGAAAAGCACATGTGGAAGAAAGAGACAGAGCAAAGCTTCCTAGAAACGTCTAGAAAGGATGACCACATGCCTTGGCCACCAAGAAGTCTAGAAACATCTAGAAGAAGCATCCACATTGCCTTGGCCAAGAAGACTTCAAGAATGTGTCCATGTGCTCCTTTGTTGACCTACTTTCTAGAGTCTAGGTTTTGTTATTTGTATTGTGTCAACACCAAATTTCGTCTGGGTGAATAAATTTATTTTCGAAAAAAAAATTAAAAAGTGAAATGTTTTTTAGTTAATGGTAATTAAAAAAAGGTGAAATATTTTTTTTCAAATACTTTCAAACTTTAATTTTATTAGAAAAAAGAGATAAAAAAAGAAGAAAAAAGAAGAAGGAAGAGCACAATTTGTTTTTAATTATCACACTTTTTTCTTGAGCCCAATAACTCAACATATCTTCTATCCTTTGTTCTGATAGAGAAATTAGTGAAATGATTCTAATAATTAAAAGAAATTTCTCTTCATATAATTAGAATCCATATTACTAATTGGGATTGATTTTGTGCTCTGATTTATTAATGGTTAGAATCAATATTACCGATCTTGTTTGATATTGTGCTCTGATTTGCTATGATTTGATTCTCATAATGTACTGCTATCATGACCAATTTCTTCCTTATATTGTTCATTACAATTAAGGCTAGGATTGCATTGATATTTCAATTTGTGAATATAAATAGGTAGTCTGTCACATGAAAATGGAGCGAAAAAGAAAACATTATCTACACTTTCTCTTCCTCTCTCATTACTACCCACACAGACACACATCCTTTTTTATCTCTCTTGGAAAAAAAGTTAGAAAAGGAGGAAAAAAAGAAGAAGAGAAACGGTAGTTGTAGTATACAAAATGAGAGGGTGGGATTGATATAAGAAAAGAGGAATTGAAAAGTGTAGAAGGTATGTCACTACTGTTTTTTTTTATTCATTCCCTTTTTCTTATACTATCTTTTAATATTGAACGTGTTTCTATTTTACATCTAACTTCGGCCTTTTGCTTAAGGGATATTATTTTCTACTGTTCATAAATATTTTATTCTAAACATCATAAAAAAAAAATTTCTTCATTTCTTTTAGTGTCAACCCGGCTGCTCGCATCAAGAGACACCTTTTTTTGAAATTTATTTTTCTAAAAAATGTAAAATAATATAAAGAACTAAAGATAAAAAACATTTTTCTTTGTTTACTTTTTGTGTCTGTCCGGCCGCTCGCGTCGTGTGACCCTTATTTTCTAATAATTAAAAATATCAAAGAAACATAAAAAGGTTTTCAAAATTCACCAAATAACAATCAAATCTTTTCTCAAATAGGTTTTTCATAAAGAACTACGTAACATTGATTCTCCATTGTGAATGGACAATGTAGGAGCGAGGTTAATCCTCGTCGGGCCCAAAAAACCAAAAAATTATTTTTGTTTCTTTTGTAAATTCATTTATTATTATTTTCGGGGAAAATAAATATTTTGAAAATTCACATCCTTTTGCACATTTAATTAAAGGTACCGTCTTAGGACGGACGTTGTGGGGTACTAATACCTTCCCTATGCGTAATCGACTCCCGAAGCCAAAATTTGTTTTTTTCGCAAACCTTGTCTTATCTTTTTGGTTTTTTCGTAGTTTTCTAGAACAAACTATAATGGCGACTCCAAACTCTGTTTTTCCAAATTTTATTTTTGGTTCGCTGTCCCCTCGCGATTTCGATTGCGACACATTGTAATCCTTTTTAGAACTTTATGCTTTTGCTTAAAGACCCCTACACACTTCTATTTAAAGGGACCTCTAACACTTGTACAAGGGTTGAACATTTTGGAACATTAAACACCTTTGTGTATCAACCATTTGTAAGAGTTTCCTCCCTAGGGAATGAATACTTTTAAGCCTTATCTTGAGCCTAGACTCAAGTGGTAGCACCATCACTTATCTTTAAAGGAGTCCATGGCTTTGCCTCTCCTCTCAAGTCGTGTGCTTCTCAAATTTTTGCATTTCTCTTCTTGCCATTTTTATGTTTTCTTCCTCCTTTTGTAGTCTTTGGTTTTTGCTTCACTTATGCGCATTCCATTCGTGTTTTGCTTAAATCAATCCATCATCTTCTTCTTTGAGCTTTGTGAAAGGAACCTTCACATCTAGATAGCATGCTATCTTAATGTCTAGTGGAAATTTCACTTAGCTTTCTTAATCAACTCATACCATATTCCATAATCTTACAAAGGAACAAGATAATCCTACATCATGATGGAAGATTGATAATACGAACTTAGTTGATAAACAAAATTACTGAATTCAATCTAGAAACATTTTAAATTTCAAATAATTCACAATCATTCAACTTTTAACAAATTTCTTTTGATTACAATCAACTACATTCAAACAATTAGATCTTAATTCATGGAATTCAGTTTTGTAGAACCACATACTCACACTGTTTCATTCATTTTCGAAAAAAAAAATTGTGTTAATTATTATTATGCTTTAGTGCGTGATTCTAATGTATTTGTAATGATGTATGTGACGTGTTTGATTCATTTTCGTATCAATTTCATGGTTATTTGCATTAAATCTTCATTTGTGTTTGTGATAGTTATTTTGGTTGATTTTAGGGTTCTTGATTTTGGATTTCGTTGTTTACTTAGTTGTTTGGTGTGATTCCAGTTTCTCTTCTCAATTAAGACCATTTCAAATTGTTCTGCATCATAAAATTGTTCATTCATGAATTTCATGGTCACATACGAACCTGTCTTGCACATTGCATTCATGAGCATTCACTTTCATTTTTCAGATTTTTATTTTTTGCATATAATTTTTTATTTTCATTTCTAGTTGTTCCAGTTAGTCCCATTTGTGCATTAGGATCATTTCAAATGTTTAGGTTGCGTGTAAGATAGTTGCATTACATAGTTCATATCCATGGCTCACTTTGGCATTTTTGCATGCATTCTAATTCTCTTGAGTTTTTCATCAAATAGTTTGCATATAGTCATTTCCATATCATTTTAGTTAATTTTAGTATTAGTTTAATTAGATATCATCCACTTACAGAAAACACACTAAAATATAATTTAAAACTCACTTTACCTTTCCTACGATTGATCTTTAGTTTCACACTATACTACACTAATGGGAAAATCAACTTTGACTAAACTTTTAGCGACAAGTTTATCAAGGGCCCACAAAGAACACAATAGGTCAACCCGACGCATGGACAAGGATCATCGTGGTCAATCTTGACATTCGCAACGAAACCACGGTTCTAAGATACCACACAACCCTCGTGAGAGAGGAACATTATCAGAGTCTCAAAACTCCATCAGACATCATAATAGGAGAAGGAATCGCTGAGCTAACCAGTTGCACCATCATTGTCCGAGCTACCTGGACAGAGTCAATATCTTGTACCCACAAGACATGGAGAATTTCCACCCCTTTAAGATGGAAATAGCACGAGCTAGCATTCTGAAGGGGATCCTCATCAAAGTTCGCAAATATGACGAAACGATCAACCTGGCTACTCATCTAAGGCTTATATGATCCAGTTTAGTATCCACATTCAAGATAAAAGGGCATTTTGCAGGATATTTCCTACGACTTTGAACAGATTGGCTCTTGACTTGTACTACTATACAGTACCACCTTATTTAGTCAATTCCTTTGAAACTCCAAGTACCATGTTTTAAACCTGGTTAACAGATCGCAAGATAGTATTAAGCACTTCAGTTGCCCTGAAATACTTAGAGCAAGGGGATAATAAATAATAAAACCCTATGGTACCTTATGGAGAGGTTCACCACCGCAATGGCCATGATCTCAGACTATACTCCATTTGTGATTATGCACTCCTTGATATGCGATCTCTAGCCTGGACCATTCTCTAACTCCCTTTTCACAGAAAGATAGAGAACATGAACGAGCAAAGAGAATGAGCGGCCAAATACATGGCGATCTAGGAAAATAGGTTGAAAAGAGTAAATAAGCCTGAAATCCTACAAGAATATGAAACTGAAAGAATAATGATGTTGATTGAGGGACAACCAGATACATCCAATACACTGGCTGAATGCGAACCAAGACACTATACTCAAGGAGGCGCACAACCTAGAGCTCATACAACTATCTTAACCTTGACCCCCTCTACCAAAGGCTTACCCAACGAAAAAAATACGATTTTCACCGAACCATTTGGCACACCACCGAAGAATGTTGCTATTTGCAAACCTCATCGAAGGGTTGGTGTGCTCCAATTCTTTGGCTCGTTTCACGCAACAAGGAAATGGTGGTTAAGCCAAAGGATATGGTTGTTTGGTTATCGAGGGTGAGATAGAAGATGTGTCAATTTTATGGGGCGAGGCGAAGGACAATCAGACCAGCCAAACATGGTCTTTCATATCCCAAGGCCAGAGTCCACCAAAGTTCAACAGCCTGCCCCACCACCAACACAGTCGGCCATCCACAACCAGATCGTCTAGTTTCAGTTTAACCCAGCTTGGGCAAAGGGAATCGTTAACACCATCGCCAAAGGTTTTGCAGGAAGAGGAAGCTTCGAGCAATACATAAAAGGTACTAGATGAGTATCAACTTGGTAAGCCAGTTCCCACCATGGTGTTTTCCATCAATAACCTTGTCCGATAAAGACTTCTACGCAGACGTAGATGACCCCGACTAAGATGACCTAGTAGTCATTACCACAATTATCGCCAATTGGAGAGTTCACAAGATTCTCATCAACAAAGGAAGCTCAACTGACATCTTATTCTCTAATGCATTAAAAAAGTTGGACATCCCCGCCAATCTGATCTACGCATACCTGGAGCCACTGCTCGGCTTCACTAGAGAGAGAGTTCAAACCAAAGGCTACATTAACATGTTGATGACCTTTGGGACACTCGAGGCTCATCGAACTATGATTTTTCAATATCATATAGTAGAGGTAGATACGTCCTACAACATATTAATTGGATGAAAGACACTAAAAACACTTAGAGCCACTATGTTCACACCACACATGGCAATGAAGTTCCTGGCTAAAGACCACTCGACCATCATTACCGTCAAGGCGGACCCCAAAGAAGGTAGGGCTTGCTACATCCTAATCCTGAAAGTGGAACCGTACGTGCCCTTCACTAGCGAAGCAAATGTCGGCACGTCACAAATAATAGTCATCAAAGAAACACCCCCCTAATTGCAAACGGAGGCACACCAAGGGGACCAATGCAACCACGTGGGGTTGTGCCTTCAGGTTCTAAATAAGAACTCGGACAATAGTACTCTGAACCTCAAACCTAGGTCTGATTTCCCAGAGGACAATCGGCCTTCTTTTGATGAACCTATGCAGAATTGCTCCCTCGGTCCCTGCCAATCCAAGTTACTAAGGTTAGCCGCAACATGGATGAGCACCCCACAACAAAATTGTGGAGGTCCTAAGATAAACCAGATATCTACTTACTTCTTGTTGAATTGATATGCCCCCATATCGATCTCAACTTTTAATGTCATTATCTATATATTCTCTCACAAGCCAAACTCGTGGCCTAAAGAAAGAGGAAGTTGGGAGATCAGCGTTGAGCCACTATCAATAAAGAGGTAATAACACCTCGATGCCAAATTCATTAGAGAAATTACATAGACCATATTGGTTGCCAATGTCGTCATGGTTAAAAAAGCTAGTGGCACGTGGCACATGTTTGTCGACTACAACAATCGTAACAAGACATGCCCCAAAGACACATTCACTTCAAAGCATAGATTGGCTTGTAGACAAAATGTCAGTATACGAGTTACTAAGTTTTCTAGATGCATACTTAGGATACAACCAAACCCGCATCTAACCACCTGACGAAGAAAAAAGAGCCTTCATGACAGAAAGGGTCTAACCTTTGGTATAAGGTCATGTCCTTCAGACCAAAAACATAGGGGCAACCTACCAACATTTGTGGATAAGGTGTTCACCGACCTCATGTGCAAGATAATGAAGGTTTACGTGGACGACATGGTCGTCAAATCAACCACTACAGCTGACCACCCAACATACCTCAAAATCGTCTTTAACAAGGTACACCTCCATAACATGATATTGAACCTTAAAAAGTGTTTCTTTAGTGTAAGGGGAAGCAAATTTCTAGGATTCATGATAACCGAGTGAGGCATAGAAGTCTACCCAGACAAATGTGAGGCAATACTCAACATGAGGAGTCTGACTAACCTAAACGAAGTCTAGAGCCTAAATGGTAGGTTGACATTGCTAGCCCAATTCCTACCATTCCTAGCGCAAAAGGTCAAACCTCTCTTCAGGCTCTCTTGAAGGAAGCTTGATAAGTGTCTAATTTTAGTAAAATAGCATATCATTTAAACACTTATCTTGCATGATTTTAATATAAATCTTAGTAAAACAACCCCCTTTACCTTTAAATATAGAATGACAACCACGTTTACCATTGATCTCAAAAACTTGTTGACACCTAATTGAGGATATGTAAATTTGCCCAGCAAGTGCACTAGGTCAATTGTAGCACAACAAAGTTGTATCCATATGGATTTGGTTTGACAAAACATTAATCTATAATTCATTCAAGTTTGTAATAATAAAGTGATAAAGGTTTGATAGTTAAATATAAGTTTGAATAATAGTAGGATAAGTGATGTTGATGAAGGTCTTGGGATTCAACTTGGCTTCTATCACTCAACTACACTACCCTTGGTTTCTTTATAAGTTATGTTTTTTATCTTAGTGTTCCTGGAAGTATGCTTACTTATAATTCTAACCTCATGTTTGAGCATTAGAACCTAAGGGTGTCAGACGCAGGATATCCCCATCAAGGTGGAGGAACTCTTGCACTAAGAATAAGACTTTTTAAACAAACTGAAATCGTATATCCATGTTTGGTATATGTCAACCATTGAGAAATTTGATTGGATATAAATATTAGACCATATGTCTCTGTATCTAGTGCTGATGAAGTATGATGAGTGATCAAGTCACATCAAATTAGTAAAAACAAATCAAATAACCAACACATAAAACAAGAACATAATATATTGAATCAAGAGCAGTACAAATAAGTTAGAGAAGTTACATCCAATCCCAACTAGGAAGAAGTCAGATGCTCATAGTGATTACAATAAGAACAAGTAGTTGCTTCCTTCCTCCCACAATTCTCTTCTAAGGATATTATAATAAGTGTCTAAGAACCTATAACTAAACTATTATATCAGTTTTAAAAACTAGCATACCAATAACAAAGGCATGTACTATTTTATAGAAAAATAGTGTGTGACTTCAGCTCCAACTTTGGTGCTTGATCCGTTAAGGTGTCATTCTACATGTTTCCAAACCGCCTTTCTTAGGGCTTAAGCTACACATTTTGGGCTCGGACTATTCCAGATATTTCCTCCTCATAAGGATTTCCGTAATTGCCTTTGTGGTGTTCAACCCCATTTCTACCACTCAGTCGCATCGGTCATAATTTCCTTCATTTTAGCTACAAAAACAACACAATCATATCAATTTCCACCGTTTATAACTTCTCTACTCCTTATTCTGTAATTAAAGGTAAAAGGGGTTGTTTTACAAAGATTTATATTAAAATCATGCAAGATAAGTGTCTAAATGATATGCAATTTTACTAAAACTAGACACTTATCAACATGCCCCAACTTTACCTATTTGCTTGTCCTCAAACAAAGCTTAAACAACTCTACATAATGGTTTCAAAATTTTGATCATGTTGGTCAAGGAACTTAAAATTTACACTCATCAAAAGCTAAGAGAAATGCAATCATAATACATGAAATGGAACCAATGAATTTTGTTATACATAAATGTAGTTCAGTTATCATAGCTAAGGATCAAACACATGGTCTCTTAATGAATTTTTTGTTTTAAAGTGCAGATTTGTATCCTTCCAAGTGTTCAAAATGTTTGCTCTCTTAACACATTTTGCAATTGTCCACTCAGCTTTGTATTTTCATGTCCAACTGCTATGTACACATAATTGAAAAAGATCACTGAGGTCTGTTAGGCTTGTAACGTGGTTGGGTTATGAAAGATTTTTTTTACAAGACAAGCAAGACTTACTACTAAAAAGGAGAGCAACATGTAAGTGCTATGAGTCTAAACTATTTCAGCCTTCTCTGCCTTTTGTTTTTCTTTTCTGCTACAATCTAATTTCTTTTCCTTTTCATTCATTTGAGTACGCCCCCTAATTACTTGCTTTGCTTTATTATTTTCTTATTTAAGGTGTCCCAATTCAACTTCCTTTTGACTGCAGTTTTCACTTTATACTTTTGGGTATGCTTTATCTAATATCACAACTCACTATTTTCCTTCATGGCACATGTATGCATACTGTTAGCATATCATTAATATTTTATCTCTATCTTATTTTTTGTTTCTATTTTTATTATTTTTCATATGTATTTTGGATTTAGTCTATACTTCATTTATTATAAATACAGTCCCTATATATATTTTCTACACAAGAAAAACTAATCTCAAATCTAATTTCATATAAAATATCCGTCCACATGGTTTAGAATTGTAATATGCTTCATACGTTAGAAACAAGTATTATTAAAATTATAAATAAAAAAGTATAAATAAGAACTTTTGAGTACAAATTTTAGGTTTGTATTACATGTATACTATATACTCCGTAAAATCGTTTTACATGGCTAATAAAAGTACAATCAGTGCATATATTCTTATCACTTTAACTTTACTTTTTCCATCTTCTTTTACTACTAATTTCTCTCCTATTCTTAAAATTATTTTCATTTCTATATCATTAGAATCTATATTTGCAGCTTCGATTGAATTATTTTACTGTCTTCAATTCAGTATTTTCAGCAAACGTTCATTTTAAAGCTGAATCAATATTTTACATAAATTCATTTATCTTGTTTAGCCTAAGTTATTTTTTATTAAAACTCAAACCTAAACAAAATATCACCCAAAGCACTAGGCTGGAGTTCTTTCTTCATTCTCATTTGCCCAGAGCTATTTGCAAAGCTTGAAAAATTGACTCTTGATTTTTAACATTACAAATGATTTAGCGAATGAAAAGAAACTGAAATACTCCATATACACAAAACTAGACAAGACAGGGATGAAGAAATTCAAAAGATATCTCTTCAAAATAATAATTCACAACAATCACCAGTCGAGATCCAAAGCATAAGCGAGTACAAGTACAAATTCAGAACCAGAACTAAAACATGACAGTCACAACAATGATTGAATATCATTTATAACATGGCTAATTTGGCGTTATGTTAGAGGATAGAATCAACTATCCACAATTCTTATTGTACTTAACTTACAGTAAATTGCCTAACTTCTACTGTGCTATTGCTAACACACCTGCCCACAGAATACACAACTCTAAGGCTTACCCTGAGTACAGAAAATTAGCTTACACAATGTACAGTTACATTACAATCAGATGATATCATTTAAAATAAAAACAAGTAAAAATATTGTTATTTAAATATACCTTCCTCCCCACACCATGGCAGACCTTTAAGAACATCTCTCAAAGCATAATAATGGGTATCGCATCTGTGGTCTGTAATAAAATTTCCCGAAAAGAATATCTTCTGGAAATGCTCACCAGGTTCCCTCTTGTAAAGGGTAAAAAATTCCTTTCCGACATCCTTTTTGGATCCCAAATTCCTTTTAATATAGTACACAGTCCCAGGTATAAATAACTCCTCGATTACTGGAGGTTTAGTTCCCGCATCTTTCGTGACAATTAAATTCTCCTTTGCAGCTTTAGAGGGCTTAGGAGTTTCTGTAGCAACTGTTTACACACACCAAAACATCTCATGATAAACATGTCACAAAATAAATGCATTTAAAGAACACCAATAAGCATTAAACATCAACAAGCGAACATTTAGTTAAGAATTCCTTCATTTTTTTGTGTATATATTGTTCTATGTTTTCTTTTGGTTCAAAGAAGCCAAAAGGATGTGATGACTTGGGCCCAAACATAGGCCCAATCAAAGACCTAGTCACTAGAAGCATGCTAAGAAAGATACAAGAGGGCATGGATCTTCAAAGACCCAATGGACTTCATGGGTTTCAAATGTTATTTTCTTGGGCCAAAGAAGACATAAAGATATGATGGGCTTATTTTAGATCAATAGAGTAGATTTCAATTGGACCAATTGTTTAAGTCTTACTTTCTAAATAAATTCTTAAGCACCTTGTATCTAGCTTTGCAATTGGGTCAATTCAAGCCCAATTACAAGTCTAGCCGAGAGTTGCTTCTAGACTAAAGCACATTTTGCACATTAAGCACATGTGTTTAAGCATGGAATGCGTGAGCTTCCACATGGCACTTGATCCACACTTCACATATCCTAGATCTGGATAAGGGTGGCAAGGGTGGCAAAACAGGTCAGCATGACCCATTTTGGCCCGTCCCGCCCTTGGCCTACCAACGAGTTGGGTCGGGCTAGCCTACCATTGGGAATTAGGTCAGACACTACAACCCACCCCGCCTCAAAGCAGGTCAATCGGCATGGCGGTGGGCGAGCTGACATGCAGGCCGACAGGTGAGCTGGCCCACCACTTATTTATTTATTTATTTATTATTTTTTTTTTCATTTTTGTTTATATAATATAGAAAATTTAATTTTTAATTATTTTTAATTTTTAAACAAAAAATAAAAAATAAAAATAAAAACAGGTCGTCAGGCCAAGGCGGGGTAAGCAAGCCGGGTCACAACAGGTTGGCGGGTTGGAAACTCCAACCCGGCCCATTCTTTTCTTGGCGGGCTGACGGGCCGGTCCGACGAGCCTAGCCCACTTTGACATGCCTAGATCTAGATGCATGTGTTTCGCATGCCTTCTTCCATTTGCATTCCATTTGGTCGTGCATTTGTATTCCATTTTAGGAGCTCACTCTCTACTATAAATCAAGAGTCTCCATGCCTTCTAAAGGTTACTCTTGTATGAATGCAAAGTTACTATGTTGAGATCACTCCATAAGCCTTGCCTTTGAGAGTCATTAGCTAGAGTATTCTCCTAGAATTCTCCTCTAGCCTTTGATGACATTTTGGTGTATAATAAGAGTTTGCATGAGCACGTAGTTCATCTTAATTCAATTCTCTCCATTCTTAGGGTCAATCATTTGTTTGCCAATGTAGATAACTGTACTTTTTATGTTGATAGTGTTGTTTTCCTAGGTTTTGTGGTCAATAAAAGTGGGGTTCATGTGGATCTCGAGAAAATCAAGGCCATTGACCTACCCCTAAAAATGTAGGAGAAATTAGAAGCTTCCATGGTTTGGCAAGTTTCTATAGAAGTTTTGTTCCTAATTTCTCTAGTCTAGCTTCACCACTCAATGAGTTAGTGAAGAAAGATGTTACATTCATATGGGGGCAAAATCAACAAAAAGCTTTTAAGGAATTAAAAGAAAGGTTGACCAAGGCACCATTCTAGCATTGCCAAACTTTGCAAAAACCTTTGAGCTAGAATGTTATGCTTCTTCCATTTGCATTCCATTTAGTCGTGCATTTGTTATTCCATTTTAGGAGCTCACTCTATGCTATAAATGAGAGTCTCCATGCCTTGTAAAGGTTACTATGTTGAGATCACTCCATAAGCCTTGCCTTTGAGAGTCATTAGCTAGAGTATTCTCCTATAATTCTCCTCTAGCCTTCCTCCTCTAAGTTGGCCTAATCTCTTAGAAATTTCCCACCACATACCATTCCACCACCTCTCCTAGAATTCATTTTTAGTGTATATATTGTTCTATGTTTTCTTTTGGGATCAAAGAAGCCAAAAGGATGTGTAAGCATTCAAAAATTTCTTCACTTCTTAAATACTGCATGCACCATAAATTTATGTTGGGCACAAGAAAGAAGTCTGATTGGCTCTTCAACATAATGAATGCCAACTCCTCACCAGTAGGAAGGGGTTGAAATGAAATTCTGCCCCTATACAGGGCTTAAAAGGTGTGGTGTAAGAAAAGTAATTCCCCAACAACACATGGGAAAGAACAAATGGCGTCACTGTACAAGAGTAATCTAGGTTCACTCTTCAAGAGACAATTAAGATTTGAACCAGGAAAGCAAAAAGGCTTACCAGCTAAACTTTTATTTGTCCTAAAATTGGCATAATCAGCAAGTTTTTGAGCTACATCTTGCACTGAAGACACAACCTGCTTTGCATTTGTAACCAAATCCGTGAAGCCTTTCCAATCTTCTTTCTCAATTACACTCATCCTGAAGAAAAAAATCATATCCTTGATCAAACCTTTTGTTTTTTAACTACCATATACATATTAAGCTTTGGAAGCTATTGATACCTACTAGATTTTAGATATTAAAGCTCTACAGTGTAGCAGAAATTCGGTTAGAATAATCAGTCACCATATACGCATGTTCATCCTCAACTCTCACTGACATTATCAACTTCCAAAACAACGAGTTTCCAATCTCTTTTAATAAAAAAAATGCTACATACAACAAAAGAAAAACTATTGCAGAGCTGCAGTTGGCTGCTTTCAGCATGTCCTGTCAATGGACAATAGAAGGGGAGGGCTGCTTACTTCAAGATTATAAATTAAATGCCACTCACCAATCCGTTTGAACAATTTCATTCCTGAACCTTGTTAGGGAAGCTATACTCAATCTCGGTATAATATCATCCTGTACATTTCCAAAAACAATGCCATAAGAAAATACAATAGATAAATACAGACAAAACTTGGGAAAAGAATATTACTCATCTCAGGAAAACCACAGATATAATTACTTTGTTCCTGATCAAATATTGTTAAGCACACATTGACAAGTGTTATCACATACCTGCATTACAACTGTCGACACATAGCCGGAGCAGTTTTCAGCAAGTTCTTTGGAGACACATGGTGAAGTTCCATAGCCAACCGCAGATACAATGTCAGGGCTAAAACCCAGCTCCTTTGGTGATTTTCTATGGATCATTATTGCCAATAAAGAAGCTATAGCCCCTCCTAGAGAATGACCCACGAGTCTTAACTTAAATCCCTATTAAAGAGTTCATCACATCTCATGCCATGAATTAGGAAAACACAAACAAAGAAATGAAAGACAAAATAGATGAAATAAGATCATCCCTACCTCATGTTTCTCCAAGCATTTTCTTATGATCTCAATCTCATGATGGAGAAACCAACGTGCAGATTCAGCAATTCCAAAGTGGGTTGAATAGCCTTCAAAGGTGACTTCACCATCACTTGAAGAAAGTATATCAGTGATAAGGTCATAAAAAGTATGTGTTCCCCTTATGCCTAAAATTACAAGCTTTTTACGCGTATCAATTCCAATATAATATGCAGGCCTCATTACACTGGAGTTCTTAACAAATTTCTTGACATTACTTTCTCTTAGCATGCTGTTCCTTGAAAGAACAACAGGGCTATCCTTATAAGCACCTTTAGCCAACTCAATATGATATATGAGATCTTGAACCTGAAATCCAGTAAGATATATTGATAAGACTAGAAGATAAAAACTTGTAATGATATGCTAACATTAATAGTGAAAGATCACAATATCACATGAACATATAAATATAATATATGCCTTCGACCACTAAAATGCAGTTTCAGAAGTTACAATTGATTCTGACAATATCTGAATGCCTTTGATATCTTCAAATGGATGAGTAGAAGCTTGACGAAGATAGATCAGATACAAGCCAATTGTAAGGTCACTCAAGCTCCAATCCTGGATTCCAAGCTTGCTCCTTTTGATGCATGCGATTATTTCTGTAAGGGACCGATGGCTTGGTGGGGGTTTCTTTCCAATTTCGTATCCTGCATAACATGGAAAACTAAGTCAGTCTTGTTTTATTGGAAAGCAAACTGAAAAATTATATGATCAAGTAGTATTTATGGAACACAGGTCAAATATATGCTAATGATATGAATAAATTTTGTCATGTAGTGTTAATGAGTCATGGGAGCAAGTCTTAGAACAATGATAATGCTGTTTTCTTGTGACCAGGAGGTCATAAGTTCAAATCTTAGAAACAGTCTCTTTCCACTTGCAAGAGTAAGGCCGTGTACATCTACCACCCTAGACCCCACCAAGAGAAGCCTTCAAGACTCATGCACGGGTCATCTTTCTATAATGTAACTGAGTCATACATGACTCAACTTATTTATAACAGATTATTTTAAAGGAAGGTACTCACCATTTTACAGTCACACCAACTGTCTAAATATGCCAAATGAAAAATGTTATGGCAATATGACTTAACACTTAACAGACCTGTTGGCAGAGCCCACCTACAAAATTGCAGAGCTGGTTCAAGTGTCTTTGAGAGCCAAGCCAACTCTAACTTCCACTTACTATCAGAGGTATCTTCATCATCAGAGCTGTATTTGCTAATCCCATAATTTCCATCCGCCTTCGTAACTGTAGATTTGGAAGAAATCTGTTGCTTTTCTTGCTCTTCTTTTAGCTTACCTTCTACCTTGTCTGCTCTGGACCTTTGCAATTGAAGCCGAATAAAAGCACTGTGCATATTGTTCCAATGTGGTTTTTCACGGTTGAGAAAATTTTTTCTAGAATCTGCACATTTAATTGCAAGTCATAGATATATGGCTATAAGATATTGGATACAATTTTCTAGCATGAAAATTGTATTAACAAAAAATAATGAAACTTAATCGTCGTAACATTAAAAATCAAGGGATTATTGAGCAATCGATTTGAAAATAAAAAAATAAAAAAAAACAAGAGACACTGTAATTTATTCTATCATACAACAAGATAGAACTTAGGAAATGTGGACAGGCAAAAATAATAAAAGATGTTCTCAATCCCGTAAAACTATTTCCCTCCCAATTTCTTATCCACAATCTAAAACCAATGTCGCTCCATATAAGAGGCTTCTCTTCTACCAAATGACGATTGATTATTTTAATTTCCATATATTGTGGCAGACTAAAAACGTTGTTACCGAGGTTCCAGTGTACCAAATGCAGCATTAGATTGAATCAATGAGAATTAAAAAGGAGAACGAAAGAAATTGAACTTACAGATATTACGGAGCAATTGCGTCACGTATTGGGTATTCATTTGGAACAGGAATCACGAATTTGATAGAACAAAGAGAAAAAGAAAACAAAGAGAGGCTCTCAACGCAAAAAGGTGGAACCGGAATGGGAATGTGGCGTCGTACAAGCGAGGCACCGCTTCAGGAATACTCTACAGATTTCACACCCGCTTTTGCAAAGAAGCAATAAATCGTTTTATTCATGATTTGAAATTTCTCAAAATTAGAAATTACATTAGTTTTCTATATTTATAATACGACGAATTAATTAATTTTAGGTCAAGAATATTTGGTCCTTCAATTTTATTCTTCTGAAACAATTTACCCTATTAATTTGAAAATGTCTCATTTATTTTTACTCAAAAAGTTTATGCTAAAGGTTAAATATGTTTTTTGTTTATTAATTTTAAGTAAAGTTTGAAATTAATCTATTTTGAAATTTTATATTAGTCTAGTTTTTTATTTCTCAAAATACATGAATTTAGTCATTTTAATCAAATTTTTTTAAGTTTATTTTATATCTCAAGCGCGTTTCATAATAATTTTTTGCTTAACATTCAAGTAAAGATGTGTCAAATAGTATAAACAACTCAAATACAATCCTGAAATGCGTACCAAATATCAAATAAATCTAACAAAATTTGATTAAAATGATTAAATTCATATACAGAAGTCAACATAGTACTAAAGGACAAAACAGTACATGGGCCTAAGCCCTATGAGAAAGTGTTACAATGTTTCATCTCCCACACAAGGTTAGTCCTTAATGAGTTTCAAGCCTCCTACTACTCTCACCACTATAGTCAGTTACCTTGAATCCTTACTAAATTATATAGATGGGGCACCACCATGAACTCCCACTAACAGGGGTCATGGAATTACGTCCCGACCAATTGAGGTACCACCATGAAGTCTCACCTAGAGGAATGAGGCACCACCACGAAACTATCGTGGGATTACGCCCTAACCATATCAACATCATATTCCATTTATCCACAATAACATTTCATTCTCATACCAATCCCATGTCACTTTTATCACCAACCATTCCATACTCAGTTCATGCCAAACTCATGTTAACTCAACATTTCAGCCCATACAATCAGATCTCATATGCATATTCATATATTTCATACTTAAGATAGGGTATTCCAAGCCAAGCATACAATTAACAACCCAAAAGCATGGAAGGAACAGTCATAGAGTAAAATCCTGTACCAGTCTCGCTCAAGCTGAGGACCCTCACTCAGGATCTTTCGCTCAAGCTATAGGTTCTCGCTTAGGCGAGACTGCCAACAGAGAACCCTGTGAGACTCACGAGTTCTCGCTTAGGCGAGCCACTCCTTACCTGAGCGAAGCCACCCCTCGCCCAAAGGTGAGGTTCCTCACCTGGGCTACAACTGTAGCAACGTGCCTCAAGCTCCCACGCATCCTCGCTTAGGCGAGCCTCTCTCGCCTGAGTGAGATGATACCTCGCTCAAAATGAGAGCTCTCCGCCTGAGCAAGAGCTCGAGCGCGAGTTTGGACCTGTTTCTACAAGTCTCGCCTAGGCAAGACTGGGTCGCTTGGGCGAGAACGTCAGGCGAGAACGTCAGGTCTCGCCACTATTCTTCCTACAACAGCCATACACTCATACCCAAACAGCAATACACATCCATTCAACATTTACAGTAGCACAACAACCATACAATCATGAAAACAATGGCAAATAAGCAAGAATCAAATTTAAACAAGAAGTCCCTAGCTTCCCTTACTTGGAAAGAGCTAGCAAACTACTTCGACACCTAAGCCCACAACCACAACAGCTCCAAGATCAAATTGAAGAACTGGAAACAGTGGCATAGAAAGAAGATTGGATTTACTATAGTGAGCCCCAACATATACCACGAAAACAACTTAGAAAAGGGGGTTATGGTTCAAGAACTAACTTACATGAAGAGAGAACGAAGTCGATCTAGCTTGAATGGGACGGAGGGACAAACCCTAGCAGAGGTTCTGTTTTAGGAAAAGGGAGGGGAGTGAGTGTTGTTCTTTGCAAAATGAAGATAGATTGTGAGGGTTTGGCTGACTTAGGGCCTTTGGACACCCCATGGGCCAGTCCTTAGGCCCATTAGATTGGGCAACCCTTAAACATTATGGTATAGAATATAAGTGGCCCTTGCATGTATGCCATTAGTGTGTTTATTTAATTGTTTTATTATTTTGCATGGATGCTTGACCATGGAGCCTAATAATATAATTATAGTTGAGTATGATTTATCACGAAACATAAATTGGAAGGGTTTTCACTTTGAGCAAGGATTCCAGGTTAGGGTTTAATAAGGGTTTTCACTTTGTACCTTTACGGCAATGAAGGCTTGTCAGGCGACTTATGTGATTCAACCCAAATTTGTGGGTTTTGTGCAGAACTACCCGATGACAAACACGAATGGTTTGGGTTCTGTAGTTTTTGGAGTTTTGTGATGTTTTTGAATGCACCGGAAATGTATATGCTTGTATATGAATGATTGTCAATGTAAATTATTGAAACTTGCTACTGTGGAGGGTAGTTGATTATTGAATGCTCATATTGGTTGGTGGATTTTCAGCAAAGGTGGGGAATGAATGATGCATATGGTTTTGTAATGGTAGTAATTTTGTGATTAGAGACTATTATGGGTTGTGTACGCCTGGGGTACAATAGGATTGGATGAATTCTGGCGCTAATTGGACGAATGGGTCAACAATTTTGGGGGTTTAGGGTTTGCTCGCAAGTGTAGGAAATTATGGAAAATGCCAAAATTTGATGCATCGACTGGCGACATGTTCTTGCCACTAGGCGACACCCAAGAACCAGCAAGTTTTTTGCTGGCTGTGTGGTCCATGCACTGGGAAAAATGTTAGGGGATTCAAATGGAATTAATTAGGTGATTATAGGAGAAGATTGGATTGTGGGTACCTTGGGAATATTATGTAGTAAATATGGTGGAGGTATTCAGATCAACTAGGGTGGAATGGTAAGAATTGAAAGAATGAGTGCAAGGGGAGTTGTTACAGTGTGTGGTGTGGTTTGAGGTATATAACGTTGCAATGGTTAGTTATGTTGTAGTTGTAAGAATGGTGCTTTAATTCGTAGTTCAAACTTGTAATTATTGAAATTTTATGAATAAGGATATGAATATGTGGGTATGCTAAGGTGTAGTTAGCATGATACAAAGTGATTTTGATTATATTTATTGTGAAGGGTATTGAGTTGTAGTGGGTCATACCTAAGAGAATGGGTGTTGTGGATGTGTGGAATTTCTTGTTTGATGTGCCAAAAAATTGATGGAGTGCCTAAAACTAGTATAGTGTGAGTTACTGGTGTAGCTCCTGGCGACGAGGTTGGAACCACCAAGTGAGAGCTTCAAATCATGGGCACTAGAACGCTTGGCGCCTGGTAGTGAGGAGGATTCCGCTAGGTGATAGCGGCCAAAATAGTGGTCCTAGAACACGTGGCTAGAGAAGGCAAATAAACCCGTCCCCATGGGTATTGCTCGAACCCGTCCCCGTTTTGACAGAGAATCCCCGCATTGATTGGGTATGGGTATGGGTATGGGTATGGGTATGGGAAATCCCCAATCTTTTCAATTGGGTATGGGAATTGGGATGGGGATGTACATATCCTCGTTATAATACCCGTTCCCGCCATATCTCTATCCTCGTTTAAATTATTAAAATATTCACAATTAATTAAGTAAACCTATATATATATATATACATATATATATATACTTTCTATTTTTTATTTCTTCTAATTATTTCGTTTGTCATGAAACGCATTCGCATCTCCAATATATTTTTTATCTTATCATAACCTTTATGTAATTATGTTAAAATGATGTATGTCAATTAAAAAAAAAATTATGTCTAACATTTGAATATTTCTATCATATTTTAATATATTTATTTATTGTATATTTTACTTTCACATGAGAATGTTTAATACTCTCAATTTAAGTGTTTAATAGCATAAACCTTTCATTTACTAGGTAATAAAACAAAATTTCTTTACTTCTTCTTCTTCTTATTATTATTATTATTAATTTTTGTTTGAAGAAATTTTTTGTTTCACTAAAACAATTTTTGTTATTTCTCAACCATTGAGTATATATGTTGATATTTGAAAAGTTTTCTTAGATCTCTAAGATATTTTTCATCTTATCATACCCTTAATTATACATTTGTTTTCCTTTGTGTGATTCCTTTCAATAGTCTCCAAATTGTTTATAAGACACACCTTTGTTACTTTTTTAATAATTTTATTTTTTGTTTATTTTCATCATGTATAATACTATTTCGATAAATTTTATCTAATTATTTTTTATTTTCCAACTCCTTACAATCATACTTTAATTTTTTCACTATAATTGCATAAATAATTTTTATTTACTACAATATAAAAATTTAATGTAATTGCCATGAATATTTTTTTATCACCATCCAACATATATTGGAGTTCAAAAGATACAAGATCTATAAAATTTTATTATTATGTTTATTATTTGTTCTTTGCGTCATTTTGATCAAGTGATGTATTATAAATTTTATTAGTGTATAAAAAAGAGATTCATTATAATTTAAAAAATTGAAGTAAACAAACATTTAAAATATATTTTAATTTGAATATTTGTTTTCCTTTTATATTTCTTTAAAAATATTTTTAAATTTTATCAACTAGGTTTCATTAATGTTTGCAAATTTAATAATTGTTTTGGTTTTCATGAAATTTTATTTGGTATTCTACTCTAAAATGTAAACTATTATAATTTATTTTAAAGTATTTGATATCGAAGAAACAACCATCTCCTAGTATTGAATATTTGATAATATTATGTTTCCTTTACCATAATTTTTTATTATTTTATAAAAATTAATTAAAATATTTTAAAGTTTGAAGTAGTAAGAAACGGGTACGGGTATGGGTACGAGATTATACCCATTACCCGGTAGGGATGGGCATGGGACAAAAGTTTGATACCCGTTGGGTTGGGGTATAGGGATGGGGATAAATTTTTTTTACGGGGATGGGTATGGGATAGCGAAATCGGTCCCCGCCCCGCCCCGTTGCCATCCTTACACGTGGTGTCTGGCGGTGAGGATGGTCCCGCCAGGTGATAACTGCCAAACAGGGACTTCTAGAATGCGTGGCGCCTGGCGACGTGTGGTGCCCACCAAGCGGTTTAGGGCGATATTTCGCCTAGTAACATTGGCGTGGTGCCAGACGATACCGCGTGCAGTGACGAGTTGAGTTGGCCGATTTTTACACTACTTTGGAAGAAGGTCTTGAGGAGATGACTTGTTGGGGGCCCATTTATGAGTGGTAGCTTGTAATGGGAAGTTAAACATGTGGCCATTTTAGCTTGGAGCTTAATGGTATTGGAATTTCGGTGTGAACGTGCTAATAGTAGCTAGTACAGATGGTTCACTTGATTGCTCTTCACGGGCGGAGTCGGTGAGGCTGGTAGTCTTGTGATGAATACGGATTGAGGTTCGTATTGGGGAGCTCCACTTGGTGTTATGGATTGTAGTTCGTAACTGGATAATTCTTGCGTGTGATATATAGGTGGTGACTAGTAGATGGTGGAACCACGAGTTGGTACTTGTGGCATCAAGAGTCATCTTAAGGATATCATCAAAGGGTGTAGAGTCAGGATGTGCACAATGGTAGTTGAGATTACTTGTGTATAAGGATTGGAGTTCTCAATGGGGTCATTGGTTTAAAGTTAATAATCAGGATTTAAGTTTCATTGTATTATTTATTCTTTCTATTAATTTTAGCTCACACTATTTGTTTGTGTTTGACAATGATCGTGTAACTTGTTACACGGGAGCATATGGTGTTGCAAGTGAGGATGTGGATGATTAGCGTTAGAGAGAGGACTAGTGGGGAATTGATTAAAGACTTATATTTTCTTTTAGTTTTGATTTTAGTATGATTATGAGATTTGAACTTATAATATTTTAACTAGATTTTGGTTTTGGATTTAAAATCTAGAAGTAAAGCTTTAAATTTTCCCGAATTTTGGGAAAAAAGGTTTATTAAATGTTGATTAATTATTAATTTTCTATCTTTATTTATTTAAATTACTAATATTCAGCCAGAATATTACATGTAATATCCACTCCAAATGTTTAACTAAATCCTTTTGTCACAAGCCTAACATTGTACTTCTCAATGGTTCCATTCGCCTTGTATTTCACTATATAAACCCACTTTCCAAGCCTAACCATGTACTTCTCAATGGTTCCATAACTTGTTCCATTTTTTTGTTAATTAAAGTATTAGATAAAGAAGAATGTATAGTTGTAGTGTTCAGACTTGTGAGAAAGGTTTTATGTGTAGGAGATAATTTTTCAAATGTCTCTAATTCCTTTTCTAAGGGCAATTGAAAGATTTAAATAATCTCTAACAAACTCAAACTTATTGTAACATCCCTACTTTTAATAAACTGTATTATTTATTTTAAATAAAACAGTTAGAAAATCGTTTGTTTTTACTAATGTTTCGTATTTTATCATGATGTAGCTTTTACTTATTGAAAATAACAATAAGAAGAATGCAAAACTAATAAAATATGTATATATATATATATTAAAAAATAATAGGTAAAAATATATTAATTAAAATATTATTAAATATGTGTGTATTAAAAGAAAAAAAATGAGAAATCTTCTAAATAGATAAGAAGATAAGAAGAAAAAAAATAGAAAAAAAAAGAAAATAAGTTAAAGAGTTAAACATTGTTTCTTCATTAATGGAAGTAACAATGATTATGACTTATATATATATATATACATATATATATATATATATATGTATATATATATACATATATATATATATATATATATATATATATATATATATATATATATATATATATATGTATATATATATATATATATACATATATGGATATGAAATGAGAGAAGAAGTTACGAGAGGAAGAAAAGAGAGAGAGAAAGAAAGGAGAGAGAAAGAGAAGGAGAGAGAGAGAGAGAAAGAAAGAGAAAATAGAGAGCAAAAGTTTGGAGCAAAAGATTCCAAAAGATCCTACTTTTCTTCAAATATTATTAGTGTACCCTTCAATCAACAAGGGTAGAGTGAGGTTAAACTCCTTTTATAATAATTTTGATAAACTCATGGATTTTATATTAATCTTTTATTTATTTTGAATCATGTATTATTATATGTACTTCCATTTAACTTATTTTCAATTATTATCCTAATATATTGTTAGCACTTCATTTTTCAATAATTTTCCTTTCCAAAAGTTTCCTTTTAGTTTAAATAAATATGTGTTTATGTTTAATTAAGTAATTTTTGTTGTTTGTCTAGAAAAATAGAGTTTTTATAAAAATGTGATAAAAAGGTTAATTTTAAGAGCATTTTAATGCATCTAGTTTTGTTCTTTTAAATCTCCCCTTTTAGAATAAATTCACTTTGCTAGTAATTGGATCTCGGGGAAAATCTGCACATATCAATGGTTCCTTTTAGGGACTATGTGACCCCGAAGTGGGCACACATTATCAAGATGTGTTCTTAAGTGTAGAGTAACCCTTGTCCATTCACTACACTAGATTTCAATTTTAAATTTGTTCTATTGTTTAATGATTTTGCGGCATTTACTTTTCTTGTTTCAAAATTCTTGCAGCATTTAATTAATGAGATTGTGGTTTCTGTTAGTAATAGTGGTATGGACTTTCATCTCCATGCATTTTTAATTTTTGAGCCTGCATCAGCATCATTATTAAGCCGTAAGAACTTTGCATCTGCATATTTTATTTATTGTGATTAAGCATTAAGCATTCTATATTCCATTGCTATAGCTTCTACGTTGAATCCATTTGATGTGGAAATGAATGAGTGATTGGTTGTTGTCACGTGTGGGGTTGATGCTGTCATAAAGTGTCTGGGTCTGCATAATCTCATAGGCACATTCTAGCTTAATTGTGGCCCATGCTGCCTTTTAGGTTTCATGTACATTCTGCAAGTCTAATTGCATATATCAACCTTTAGAATTTTATTCATTTTTTTTTCATTTCAATTCTGCACTACACAAATTGTTGCATTCACATCTACACATTATCATGCTGCCAGGTTTCAGGATTTGACATAACTTCTACATGTTGTTGTTACCTTTCTGTTGCAATATCTTGAGCATTATTTTATTGTGCAATTTCAAGTATATGCAAGGTTGCATGCCTTTGAGTTGAGGTGTTATCTTGGTCCTTTGAAAAGCATATTTGCTGCAGTTTCGATCTATTTTTCTGTTGCCACATGGTTAATGCATACTGCTTCTGTTAAGAAATTCATTGCTGCCAAGTGGTTTCATTTCATATCAAATTTGCATTTGCATTTCTTCTGCTGCAGTATTAATCTGTTTCACTACTGCCACATTCCAAGTCTATTTTGTTGTTAAATTTACATCCATTTGTGTGGAAATTCCTTGCAATCACTGTCTTGTTGCTGTCGTAGCATTTTCACACATGTTCACATGAGTTTGGCATTGCATCTTTCAAATTCATTCCCTTTTTTATATTAAATTCATTAATTTTGCACATTGTATCCTACATAATTTCACTGTTGCCACGGAGTTACTTCTTTGCAACCACTTTTTATCTGAATTTTGATGTGATTCTTGACTAATAGTGGCAAATTTGTTCACGCATTAACAATTCATCTAGGCACATCTCATTTCATTTAAGTCATTTCAATTCCTCATTCCATTCTAGGTTCCTTACATCTCAAGCATTGCATTCATGCATATCTTGATTTCACTTTTTATCATGCATTTAGATAATTTTCAAGCGAATAAAATCAACACTTTCTTTTAGTTTCTTCTCTTTGTTTTATTTCTTGTTCCCCTTTTTGTTTTTGTTTTATTTTCTTTTTAGTGAGATTTAATTATGCAAGCTAAACTTGACACGTACCATTTCCTTGGATTTGATCCCAAGTTAATTTCCCTATACTTCGTTAGAGGGGATTATTTGGGTTTTGTTTAACTCTTAAAAATGACTGAAAAAGTTAGTTAACAAATTGACACCGTTGCTAGGGAAATGGCGACTTGAGTTTTATCTTGTGTGATTATTCTTGGTCAATTTTGGTGTCCTTTTGGTGTGCATTTTTATCATGAATTACCAGTTTGCATATAACAATTCTTCTTCATTATACAATGCTCAAACATATATGTGTGTTAATTCTTTCTATGAACAAAGCTTAGAGCCATTGTAGCCATATTATGAGGAGTCAGTTAGGTATACGCAACAGGGAAATTTCTAGTTTCAACAACAATATGTTGCACCTCAATTTGCTCAACTAGTGGATAACTAACCAATGCAGCCTTGGCCACCACAATGGAACCAGTATGCTGCTCTAGAGCAGCAGAATTTTTCAGCCACAAGAACCATCTCCATAAGGAAGGAAATCAATGTCATTAGACAATTGCAAGGATAGACTTTAAAGGAGTATTGGAATAGATTCCAAACGTAGTGTTCCTATGTCCACACCATGAAATTAATTATATTTCTATTATGGACTGAGTTTGATGGACAAAATGAGGTTGGATGAAGTTAGTTGTGGTTCTATTATGGTTAATACACCCAGACTAGTAAGGAAGTTATATTGTCAAATGGCTGGTGATGCCCATACTGAGGTAGCAAATGAAGAACTAGTGCATGTTTATTTTGAACTTAAAACTCCTCCTGATTTGCTTAAGCTTCAAACACATTTTGATGCTGTTGAATTGTTAAAAATTGAACCCATAGAACCAATAATTAATCATATTGTTGTGATGCCTATTAATTCTTGTATTCTTGATTCAACACCTGTCATTGTTCCTATTGATATGCCTACTGTTGTTTCAAATTTAGGTATAGGTTTTGACGTGATTTCAACTACTAATAGCTTTGTAGGTGTTGATTCAGTTATTGAACCTGCTGGGAATGGTGAGATGATTTCTGATGAGCCAATCCAGGTGCACTCTAAATTTGGTCTTCCTATTGGGTTGGCTGAGGTGCATACTAGTTTCAATGATTTGAATCTTTTGCATGTTAAACCTCTAGAACTTGTAACTAAGAATGTTGTTGTTGCTAGTTCTAGTCATTCTAAAACTCTAAATAGAAATTCTGATGTGGACCAAATAAATGCACCTACTGATGGGTTCTCTGATTTCAATGCAATTGCCATTAATGACTTGGTTTATGATCTTATGAATGATTTTGGTAAAGTTGCATAATGAATACCCATGCTGACTTATAGTTTCAAAATGTTGTAGCAAAACTAAATGTGGATGATAGTCATAGTGATTTGAATGATAGATCTAGTGTACAACGATTACATAATTGTTAATGATTCTATGGATATCTGGTCATGCACGGATCCTATTTATTTATTTTATTACATTTATCTCAAGTTATGTATTGGTCCTATTTATTTATTGGGTTAAATATGTTTTTGGTCCCTCAAGTTTCAGCGAAATTTGGAATTAGACCCTTATCAAAACTTTTGACCAATTTAGTCTTTCATCTTGAAAAATGCGTGAATTTAGTCCTTTTAACCAAATTTTGTTAAGTTTATCTGACGTTTCAAGCGCATTTCATGATAGTATTTGAATTATTTACACCGTTTGACATATTTTTGCTTCAATGTTAACTCAAATATTATCATAAAATACGTTTAAAATGTCAAATAAACTTCATAAAATTAGGTAAGAAAGACTAAATCCACGCATTTCTAAAGATGAAGGACTAAATTGGTATAAAGTTTCGAAGAGGGACTAATTCCAAAATTCACTAAAACTTGAAGGACCAAAAACATATTTAACCCTTATTTATTTTATTTAATTTATCTCTAGTTATGCATTTGTCCAATTTATTTAATTTATTTAACTACAATTATGCACGAGCCTTGTTTATTTATTTTATTTCATTTATCTTCAGTTATTACTGGTCTTGTTTATTTATTTTATTTAACTTATCTCTAGTTATGCACTGGTTCTGTTTATTTATTTTATTTAATTTATCTCCACTTATGCACTGGTCCTGTTTATTTATTTTATTTAATTTATCTCTAGTTATGCACTGGTCTTGTTTATTTATTTTATTTTATTTATCTTCAGTTATGCACTCGTTCTATTTATTTATTTTAGTTTATTTATCTTTAGTTATGCACTACTCCTTTTTATTTATTTTATTTAATTTATCTCTAGTTATGCACTAGTCCTGTTTATTTATTTTATTCAATTTATCTCTAGTTATGTACTGCTCCTGTTTATTTATTTTATTTTATTTATCCTTAGTTATGCACTGGTCTTGTTTATTTATTTTATTTAACTTATCTCAAGTTATGCATTGGTCATGTTTATGTACTTTATTTAATTTATCTCCAGTTATGTACTGATCCTATTTATTTATTTTATTTTATTTATCTTTAGTTATGCATTGGTCTTGTTTATTTATTTTATTTAATATATCTCTAGTTATAAACTAGTCCTTTTGTATTTATTTCATTTAATTTATCTCCACAAGTTCGGTTTAATTTATATTTTTTTATTATATTTATTTATAAAATTCTAGTCCTTAACTAGTTATTTATTTAAAGTTATTGCTTTGATTTTTATTTTATCATTATTTTATAATTAAAAAAAGTTAAAAATAAAGTAAAAGTAAATATTATTTTATTCAGTGAGTTTGGATAAAAGAAACTTACATGTACATTTTATTGTTATTTTATATTCTTTGTGTATAGTTTATACAATGACATAATTTGATAATCATCATATTTTATGACCTTTGAAAATGTCTAAGAGTATGTCAGTTAAGAAAGAGTTAAGTGTGATTACAATAAGTTGAGATCAAACTAGTGTTAGAGTGTTTGTATTTTGGAAGTCATAGTTTGGTACACTACGGGATGAAAGGCAAGGACCATGATGGTGTCTAAGGAAGTTTTACCAAGTAGGTGAATGTCTAGATAGTTCAGAATAGCGCGCTAGACTAGGATATTCGTAGGCCAAACTTAATATCTAATACTTGTTCGGCATTGCCAATGTTAGGTAGTGAGTATATATCTCTTTTATGGGCCGATAAATGGCTAATATTCTTGAGAAAGAAATAATTATGATTTTACCAATGTTTTATGAGAAATACTCAACTACCTAATCACTTCCTAGAGTAACTTTTTATGTTCATTTGTTTGGTAAAACGAGATCAAGTTTTGTGGTTGTAGGTCCAATTCTAGGCCACCGGTGTTTGTATTGTTTGTTGAGTTTATTAAGATTGATATTTAAGGCTTATAAAGACCTCACTCCATTCATATTTTTCTTTCATATGTACTCGTTGCATGAGAAGAAGAGGATCCTGCTCAGTGAGAGTTGTTCGGGATATTATTAGTAGATCTTCTGAAGATTGACTCTTGGATAATTTCTATTAATATCTTTAGGAGATATTAAAAAGATAAATAATCTTTCTTCTAATGTAAAGCTCTTAATATTATTCAAATACATATTTTTGTAATATTTCATGAACAATTACAAAGATGTAAATTACTGATATATAGTTGGATATGAAGTTATGTTATTGTTAGTGTCCTATCAAGGAAAATCTTATTCTACAAAAAAAAGATTAATTCCATTTTTTTATCAAATAGTAATTATTTAATATAGTAGTCGGGGCGTCACATTTAGTGGTATCAGAGCAATTCCTCCTGTCAAGACCTTGGATATGGTGTTTTCCATGTTTGTAGTCTCTACTAATAAGTAGAGGTGCAAGTTGTTTGTCCTTACATTTTTCTTTGAAAAGAGAAATGCAAGATAAGTAGAATAATAAAACTAAGTGATAACAACAATTACTACTTGTAGTAAGGATAATTTTTAGTAATAGTTAAAAAAAATTCTAAAGAAAACTAAGGAAAGTGTTCATTCTTTCAATTGCTTTGGGAACAACCAAAGAATATCACAAAAATACGTAGTTTCTTAGGATTGGCAGGCTACTATAGAAAAATCATTGAAGGATTTTCTAAATTAGCACTGTCTTTGACTAAGTTAACACGTAAATGACAACCTTTCGAATGGAATGAAGCATGTTAGTTTAGTTTTCAGGATTTGAAGAAAAAATTAACATTTGCACCTGTTTTAATCCTTCCTAACCCTATGAAAAATTTTGAGGTATATTGTGATGCATGTGGACAAGAATTATGATGTGTGTTGATGCAAGAAGGAAAAGTTGCAGTTTATGCTTCATGGCAACTAAAGCAACATGAGCTTAATTATCCTACACATGATTTGGAATTAGCTGCAATGGTGTTTGCATTGAAAAGATGGAGACATTACTTGTATGGAGCAAGGTTTGAAGTTTTCAGTGAGCATAAAAGTTTGAAGTACCTCTTTGATAAAAAAGAACTAAACAAGAGACAACGTAGATGGATGGAATTTCTTAAGGATTATGATTTTGAGCTGCAATATAACCCTGGGAAAGCAAATGTTGTTGCTGATGCTTTGAGTAAAAAATCTATACATGCATCTATGATGATGGTGAAAGAATTGGATTTGATAGAATCATTCAGAGACTTAAACTTAGTTGTAAACCTTACACCCAATAGCATATGCTAAGGAATGTTAAGAATTTCAAGTGGATTCTTAGAAGAAATAAAGGGAGCTCAAGAAAGAGATCAATTTTTGCAAGGAAATATGATAGTGAAAGTAGAAGGAAAGGAATCTGAATTTCATAAGGATTCAAATGGAATCGTCAAGTTTAGAGATAGAGTTTGCATACTTGCAATAGAAGAATTGAGAAAACTAATAATGGAGGAAACTCATAAGAGTAGCTTAAGTATTCATCTGGGTGCTACAAAGATATATCAAGACTTGAAGAAAATGTTTTGTGGTCTGGAATGAAGAAAGCATTGATGGAGTTTGTTGCACGTTGTCTAGTGTGTCAAAAAACAAAAATTGAACATAAAAATCCTTATGGGGAACTACAATCCTTAAATGTTCCAAAATGAAAATGGGAAAGCATATCCATGGATTTTGTGACATGTTTACCAAAGACTATGTTTGGTCATGATGCAATTTGGGTCATTGTAGATAGATTAACAAAATTTGCTCACTTTCTACCTATTAACATTAGATTTTCCTTAGAAAAGTTATCTCATTTGTACATAAAAGAAATTATCAAGCTACATGGCGTACCTTCTAGTATAATTTCTAATAGAGACCCTCGTTTCACCTCTAGATTTTGGGATTGCTTACAAAAAGCCTTGATAATTAGAAAGTAATATGTGAGAGATATATCCCCCTCTTTTTACAACCACGTGAATTTCGAGGACGAAATTCCTAAAAGGATGGGAGAAATGTAACATCCCTACTTTTAATAAACTGTATTATTTATTTTAGAAAATCTTTTATTTTTACTAATGTTTCGTATTTTATCATGATGTAATTTTTAATTATTGAAAATAACAATAAGAAGAAAATAAAACTAATAAAATATGTATATATATAAATATTAAAAAGATATTAGGTAAAAATATATTAATTAAAATATTATTAAATAGGCGTGTGAATTAAAAGAAAAAAAAAGGAAAAATCTTCTAAAGAGATAAGAAGATAAATATAGAGATAAGAAGAAAAGAAATACAAAAAAGAAAAGAAAAGAAAAAAAGGGAGAAGATAAGTTAAAGAGATAAACATTATATAACGATGATTATGCCTTATATATATATATATATACATAAATGAAAGGGATGAAGGATTAGTGAACTTCCTTTCTAAACATGCTTAGTCTTCTTAAGCATGTGCCTCCATCCTTGGTTGGGGTCAATCCTGATGGACGTCCTTGGTGTAGGAGAGGAAGAAGATCCATGGAAGACACCAAAAAGAAGATGAAATGCAGCGGAAATGAAGATAAGAGCAAGAAGAGCTCTAGGCAATGAATCTTTTTGGTGAAGATGAAGAGTAGAAGTGGAACTATGGTATGGAAGGTGGCTAGAGGAGATGAAGGAGAAGGTTAACCATGTATGCTCTCAAAATAATAGAAGAGTGGAGTGATCTCAACACAAACATTCTATTAGAAATTTCAAGAGTTAAAATGTACAAATGGTCTACTTTTGGCTTTATAAGTGAGCCTAAAAGTAGACTAATTCTTGGCCCTTAGATCAAGCTTGGAGGAGAAGCTTTAATCATCACCCTTGGATGATGGCTTGGAGAAGGAGGCATCTTCCTAGCCTTTAGATGAAGACTAGGAAAAGAAGACACTCTCTTAGCCCTTGGATGAAGGAGGCACATAGGTGGAGTGTGGACTTGGCTCCATGGGATGCATGATCTATGAGGTGTAGGAAGGAATGTTGACTTCCACTTAGTCCACCCTTGACCTTTGGTAGCTCATGGCCAAATCTCCTATTGGGCTTAGTCAAGCCCAATTTTATCAATTCAACTACACATTGTTTGACTTATTATTCTAGAAAAATAAGGCCTAAACAATGGCCCAATTTAAATCTATACTACTTCCTTCATGCATCATCTCATATTTTAGAGATTTCTTTAGCCCATGTGAATAATGTAAAAAGCCCATGATTGACTTGATCATCTTGTGAGAGGCCCATGTGAATCTTTCTCATCATGCTTCTAGTGATTGGGCCTTGATATGGGCTTGGGTTTGTTGATGCACTTGAGCTTGGGCTTGTTGAGGTCACATCAAATCCTTCATCATCCTCCTCTCCTTAGAGAGAATTTGACCACAAATTCTTTAAGCCTTTGTAGATGGAGCTTGACTTGATTTGGGGGATGTTTTATGCCTCCCTTTTATGAGCTCTTATTCCATCCTTTCTAAGGGTACTACCCCTAGCTTTTGTTAGACCATCCCTCTTTTCTAGACCACTCTTCCTCTCATGCTTGTGCATTGGGTCTTCCTTTTGAGCCTTGCAAGAGAAGGAAGAATAGTGATGTCCATCTTGCTTTGGAAATCCTTTTTTAGAGGCAAGTAACACTTTGGAGGTAACTTGCTATTTTTCTTTTTCATCTTTTCTCTTATCTTTCACTTTATTTTGGTCCTCATTTGCTTGATTGGGTGAGAGAGGTAGGAGTGTGAACTTCTTGCCTTGGAAGGAGAAAGCATAGGTGTTAGCTTGGCCATTATAAAAGACTTTTCTATCAAATTGCCATGGCCTACCTAGCAAAATATGAGTTGCTTCCATAGGCACAACATCACATAACACCTCATCTTTAAAATTTCCAATTGAAAAGTTAATGAGGACTTGTTGA
>Ga0214544_1003007_pt1 | contig 35247 bp, 19 predicted proteins | sample CNSS3metaG_FD_160074 | JGI IMG/M metagenome (GOLD analysis project Ga0214544, IMG submission 160074) | Root nodule microbial communities from cowpea collected in UCLA plant growth center, Los Angeles, California, USA - CNSS3 | ecosystem: Host-associated > Plants > Roots > Nodule | place: USA...
TTCAATCATCCATAGTTATGAGTAGCCAAATGGGTTAATATGGAATTGGTCAAAAAAATCATATTTAATTCAAATTTCTAAATAAAGTTCAACTTTGTAAGAGTTTTTTTTTTTTCCCCAAAATTCTTCGGATTAGTTAAATGAAATTAAAGGAGAATATAAAAGGGTTAGTCTTTAACTTATTTTATTAGGTCTTCATAAAATTTTTATTTTTATATATTCTCATACATGTGAGATGTTATATTTTCTAATCCTATTACAACTTTTCTTTACCTTTTTTTTAAATATTTCTAGAAATATAAAACTTAACCCATTACATTATAAGAAAATGATTAAATAGTAATCAAAATTAATTATTATAATGATTAATTTATAAAATAAATATTATTAATATATGAAATATTTTTTATTATAAATAAAAAATTATAATTAATTTATAAATTGGTTTTTAAATTAGACTCTAATATTACTTACTAAACTTTTGGTTATTTAAAAGAAATAGTGTATAAATTGATCATTAATTAGAGAATAATTTAAATATTAAATTTTTTGACAACCAAAATATTAATGACCAATTTATAAATCAGTATATTTTTTATTCATATGAAATTATTTTAGATATTAGTTTATAAATTTGTATTTAAATTAGTCATTATAATAATTAATTATTTTTTATTTTAATGGTAATTATTTTAGAATTTTCTTATAATGTATTTAAAAAAAAAAAGAATTATATTTTTCTTATAATGTGATTCCTGAAAATTTAACTTCTTAGACAATTATAAATATGTAAATTTAGAATGTGATTCCTGGTGATAATACCATACTGTGGTAACTTAATTAACTAAGCATGTGTTCATTAGAAATATAACATGAAATCATTTACATAAGCTTAATTATTAATTCCTTATAATTTGAACCATTAATTTGACATTTTTTTTCTGTCTTGAAGCTAATATTTTGTTTTGATGTGTTCAGGGCCTGTGGAACTTGCTGCTGCAGGAGTTTCCATTGCTTTGTTCAACCAAGCTTCAAGAATCACCATTTTTCCTCTTGTGAGCATCACCACTTCATTTGTGGCTGAGGAAGATACTCTTGAAAAGCTCAAAGAAGTGATTGTGCCAGAGGAACACATGCTTCAACACATGGAAAAAGGTTCTCTCAAACACAGTAATAACATTTCACCAAAACCTCTGCTTCAAAATTCTGAATCAAAGGATCCAGAAGTCAAAAGTTTTGGATCCCAAGCTCTGCAAAATAATCATGCTACAAGGGACAATCACACAGAAACTGGAGATGGTAATTTTTTCTCTCAGAATCCTTTTTTTTTTCAAATATCAAGAAAATATTTTAATTTTTATTTTATTCTTATACACTAAAGATCCTACAAATATTTTAAAATTAGACCGGGTGGAAATAATTGGTTTGACTTTCGTTCAACTGATAATAATTAAAATGTATATATTAAATGCTAAATAAGATTTTAAGTAGTAATATAAAATTAATAAAAATCTGGATCTTGAAACTATAAATTAATATAAAATGATTACGTTATATGTATACTATTACAAATTTTCATGTGAATTTTCTTGTAAAGGTGTTAAAAGAATTTGCAAAAAAAACTTTTTTTTTATTATTTTATCTAAAAAATTTTATTGACACATAATTATTTTTTATAAAATTATAAAATTTGTAAGTATTTTTTACAAAATTTGTTGTAAAAAGTATTTTATACAAAATATTTTATAAAAAAATTGATAACAATTTTTTTCAAATTTTTTTCATAACAAAATAATAAAATTTATAAGTATTTTCTATAAAAAAAAAATTCAAAACAAAATTGATAGGAAATGTGAATTTTTTAACGGTAATTTCATAAAATAAAGAATAAAATTATTTGATAAAATAATTTATACTTGAACTGTTTAAATTTTAACTTATTTATGATTACTTATGTCTATAGTCTTTCAATCTTAATATATATATATATATATATATATATATATATATATATATATATATATGACAATTAAAGCATTGTATATTAAATTTAAAAACAAAAAGTAGAATGTAATTTGTTAGACTTATTATCACAGGATTTGAATGAATTCTTCATGGATTTTCACCATTTCTATAAAGTATCATTCTTTTCTGGAATTATCAAATTAAGAAACCATTCTAATACACTAGTTCAACCTAGCTATATCAGTTTTTGAAAACAGTGAGCCCTAGTTATGCCTCTTTCTTTATACAATATTTAAGCAGAATCTAGACATAGTACATGCTTCTATTATGATCATCAACACCTACTTTTGTTATCATATGTTGTCGGTGTTGCCGACATGTATACATGGAGAAAGATTGAATAATGCAGATACCAGTGTTTTATTATATTCCTATATATTTTTTATTACTTTTCAGAAGCCAACAAAAGTATCTGCAAGTCTTCATGGATTACTAAGAGTGGAGAGAAAGATGGAAAGAAGAAGAAGAAGAGACGTATTGCTTCAGCATCAACAGCACTACTTTTTGGCACCATCCTTGGTCTTATTCAAACTGCTGTTCTTATATTTGCAGCAAAACCTCTCTTACGTGTTATGGGTGTGAAACCAGTAAGATTATGTCATGATTTATTAGAAAAGGGTTTAATATTTTCTCGATTTAATACGTTTTTTATCTCTTAATTTTCAGTGAAAATTGAAATTAATCCATCTTTGAAACTCTGACCAAACTGATCTCTTGATTTTATAAACATACGAATTTAATTTTTTTAACCAAATTTTGTTAAGTTTATTTGATGTTTTAAACGCGTTTCTCAACTAACATTGAAATGAAAATGTGTCAAATAATGTAAACAACTCAAATGTTTCAAATACTAAATTGAGTCAAATCAATTTTCACTGAAAATTAAAGGAATAAAAAAATATTTAATCTTTTTATTTTTGTCATGCTTTTATAAGATAAAAAACTTGTATGATGTTCATCCTGTTTAATCACAGTGATTTTGTTACTTTGCTTAGGATTCTCCAATGCTAAATCCAGCAGAAAAGTACTTAAAACTGAGATCTATTGGAGCACCTGCGGTTCTTCTTTCCTTGGCCATGCAAGGAATCTTTAGAGGGTTTAAGGATACAACAACTCCATTATATGTCATTGGTAGCTTCAAATTATACATATTTTTTAATGATCACCATATATATTTTGAGAAAGAAAGTGTACTTATACATTTTTTTTTTATCCTAACTCGGTTTTCGTTTGTTGATTTTATTTAGTTTCTGGATATGCATTCAATGTCATCTTGGACCCAATTCTTATTTTCACATTGAAATTAGGCATCAAAGGAGCAGCCATCTCACATGTTTTATCTCAGTAAGTTACTGTCTTTTTATGATATACGAATATAACATATATTGGATACGTTTACACGTTTATTATAAAAGCAATTGGATGCAACAACTAATATATATTTATATTTATATATATGTACATTGAATAATGTATAATTTTTTTTGAAAAATATGATAAATATATAATTGTTATTATGTAAATATAAATTAAAATTAAATATATTAAATATTATTAAAAAAATTATAAATTATTATAACAATAAAAGAATAATATACTACTAAAAAAACTCATATTTTCTGTCAATTTTGTTTTGAAATTTTTTTCGTAGGAAATGCTTATAAATTTTGTTGTGAAAAAAAAAATTGTAAGAAATTGCTACCAATTTTCTTGCAAAATATTTTGTATAAAACACTTTTCACAACAAATTTTGTAGGAAATATTTGCAAATTTTATGATTTGGTAGGAAATGATTATTCACGAAGGAATTACCTACCAATTAAAATTCTTAGAAAAAATGGGAAAAAAAGTTTTTTCTTAGAAATTTTTATAACAAATTTACAAAAGAAAAATCTCATGTAATATGAGAATTTCTAATAGTGATAGATACTTCATTAATAAGTATTGATAAAATATCTTTAAGTATTAGCTACTGATATTTGTCAGACATGAATACATGACACAAATCGAAGTATTTATGGATACGTGACATAAATTTAATTATAATTGCATTTTTGTTACATATTTGAATTTGAATATTACTTGTTCATCATATTTCATGTTCTTACAAAACTGTAACACTTTCAGGTACATGATGGCAATCACTCTTTTACTGATATTAATGAAAAAAGTGCATCTCTTACCTCCAAGCATAAAGGATTTGCAGATTTTCAGATTTCTTAAAAATGGTAAGGCCATCTAGAGATTGCATATTCTAAATATTAATAGAATGAGAAAAAAAAGCCAAATGTCACAATAAGAAAAAAATACATAGAAGTTAAACAGAAAACAATAACATCATAATACCTGTGTCAGAAATACAGGTTAATCTGCTGAACAACCAACTGGTACTGCATAAAACTGTCACTTTTTTTTCTTCATATATTACATTATTGAATGATACAGTATGTTTGAGAATTCAAATTTGAGTCTAAGTTTCATATCGAGTAAAAATGAGAAAATTAAGTATCATATAAGGATCAAGGTCCATAAATCTATTATCTTAAAATTTTGGGTTAAAAGTGGTGTCAATTCCTTATATTGTATCTCTCTAGTGATCCTCTCTCAAAAGACTCAACGGTATAATTGATATGTTTTGATTTTGTTTTGAATTTCTATGTTGCAGGAGGTTTGTTGATGCTGAGAGTGATAGCAGTGACATTTTGTGTTACCTTGGCAGCATCATTAGCAGCAAGGCTTGGTTCAATTCCCATGGCTGCATTTCAGACATGCCTGCAAGTCTGGTTGACTTCATCTCTTCTTGCAGATGGTTTAGCTGTTGCTGTTCAGGTAATCATATATTTTTCTATCACATTCAACAGTCTCATATCGTTTAAAAATTAAGGTTTAAGACAGTTTAAATATTTTTTCTCATTTTATCTCTTGAAATATATTTTAAGAATAAAACCGTGATCGGAAACATTTTGTCTTTGTATTTTTATTTATATTTACAAAAATATTATAGTATTTTAACACTAATTAATATTTTTTTCCCTTCTTCACAGGCAATTCTAGCTTGTTCTTTTGCTGAAAAGGACTATAAGAAAACAACAGCAGCTGCAATAAGAACACTGCAAATGGCTTTTGTTTTAGGAATGGGTCTTTCTCTTACTGTTGGACTTGGATTATACTTTGGAGCTGGAATATTCTCTAGAAATATTCATGTTGTGCACTTAATTAAAATAGGCTTACCGGTAATTAATAAATATTATTTTACAACAAATCAACAATCAAAACCATGATATTTATGTTTCAATCATAATTATCTAATTAATTTCATTCATATAATAATCCACCAGTTTGTGGCTGCTACTCAACCAATCAATTCACTAGCCTTTGTGTTTGATGGAGTGAACTATGGAGCTTCTGATTTTGCATACGCAGCATGCTCTCTCGTAAGTTCACACATGCCCTTTTTCATTCTTTATCATATTTTGCATATTTAATTATCCAAAATTATCGATTTTAGGTTGCGTTGGAGATTTCAATTCCACTATTGATATTGTCAAAACAATATATATGTTGATATAAATTTCATATTATAAATCAATTTTGTATGATTTAGTTAGATTTAAAAATATACTTTTTAACATGATATCATAGTTATGTAATGACCTATTCTATCAAATTTTATAAGATTTATTGTTTTATCCGCTATTTGACCGTTATCAGACCATTTATAAATATACAATTTTACGTTTGAGATGTATGTGTCTCAACGTAAAGAATGTGATAACAATCTCGTATCGACTATAGATAAAGTCAATCACAATATATATAAATGAATGAAAACTTTATTTTATAAATCGATTTTGTAAGATTGAATTAAATTTCAAATATATCTATTAACATACTACTTTCTTTTTAGGTGGTGGTGTCCATAGTAAGTGTAGCCATAGAGTTTGTTCTCTACAGGGCCAAACATTTCATTGGGATTTGGATTGCACTAACCATATATATGACTCTTCGCATGTTGGCTGGTGTATGGAGGTAATTAAACTTTGCATGTTATTCAGTTTAACTTTCATGATATTATAACTTTTCTTGTAGTAAACATAAGTATATATATATATATATATATATATATATATATAAAATCACACTTTTATAATATACAGAAGAAGTATTTAAGTGTAAGTCTAAGTTTCACATTGGTTATAAATGAAAAAGTAAAGTACTATATATATCAGGTCTTATTGGTATTGTATCTTCTCAGTTAACCCCTTCTTTAAACCTAATATTTTGTTGTAACATTATATGTACAAAAACCTAATTGGTTGAATCGTGCTTGATAATTGCACATGCAGGATGGGAACTGGGACAGGACCATGGCACTATCTCAGAGGTTGTTCATTGACTTAATTAGCACATACAATTATTTAATCGCCAGACAAATTTTGTTGTCGAGTATTTTACTTGTTCTGTATTCATATCACGATCTCACTTTCCCCTTATACGTAGGAACTTTATTATATATTTTTGTAATACATCTAGGTTTGCTTCATTCACACTCATTATTTTACTTTTTGTAATACATCATTGCTTCATTTACACGTTATATATATCATATTGTGGTTTTCAGAAGATTCATATATATATTGTGTTTTTGCATTGCGTAAAATTTCAGAGTGTAGTCGTTTACTTCAATTTTTTCAAGCCACGTTAAAGCATATAATTAAAATTTGTAGATTGTCATTTTGAACCACACCAAAAAATAAAAATTAAGGGTTGTTGATAGGGTATTAGAGCAACATATATAACACTGGAGCAAAGTTTTTCAAGAATCATTAGTATGTGAATTGTAATTGTTGAATAATGATTAAATAATTCACCTCTACCAATAATAATTAATACTAGAAATTCACATTAAGTGGAGATAATAAGTGATGCTTTTTTGATTGACAAAAAAAATTACATAAAATGAACTTCCAATCCTTTTATAAAATCATTTCGAAATACGGTTCAAAACCCAAGGTAAAAAATACAAAATAAAAATAACAAAATATTGTGGTAAAGAAAATTGAATTCAATTCATGTTCTAACATTTTAACAAAATCCTACATTACTTGATCACTCTTTGGAACCTATTAATTAATACCTACACAACTCATGATTTGAACTAGAATGTGCAACATTTTGTTGTTCATGTGTTATGTTGGTTCCATTTCTAAATTATGTAACGAGAAATTAGATTCTCCAGAGATAGCAACTTGTACTTTTGCATTCCGACCCAAGTAAATTCTCGGTAGTATCTACACCCTGCATCCAAAATTTTATTCTTTTATTATTTGTACCCAACTTTTTTTTCCATACTAGAGTCACAACTGCTATATATACGAGAAAAACTATTTAGACTATAGAGTCTAAAAAAGTTAGACCATGAAATAGAAGAAAAGAGAACTCCCACGAATGGAGGTAAGCTACATCATTTTATCTTTATAGTGTAGATATCTATCAAAAGACACGAGACAATGGTAAGACCGGACGAGGCGGGTCAGCACGGGCCAAGACAAGACAACCCAGGTTGATAGTAGAGACATGATGACTCAGATCGACAGTCGAGATGAATTAGTCTAGACCCATGACCGAGTGGGTTGGCTCGAGCCTACGATCGAGACGAGTCACACTGGGTCCATAATTGACTCGGGTCCTCGGCCAAGAATGACTAACCCAGGCCCACGACCGAGATTGGTCGGCCTGGGCCGACAGTCTAGATGAGTCTGACCGATGATCAATATTTCTTGGATCGGACCGATTATCGAGATAGACTGACCTAAATCGAACATTTAATAATATATTTTAAAAAAATTAGTATATTTTTCATGTTTATACAGGACACCCATGAATTGGCCTTGACCCAAAAGACTTTTGTGGCCCTTTTGGCTCTATGGGCTTTTTTAATTCTGGATTTTTCTTAATTGGAGACTTTTTGATGTTGTGGATTTTTTTGACCCCGACCCTAGTAGCCAAGGCCAAGCCCTGTAAGCCGGACCAAATTGCATCATGCTAGTAGAACCTATCTCTCTCCCACCTTTATTCCTTTCAATAGCTCTTTCAACGGCTTTTCGGGTACAAATTTATAAAAAAAATTAAAAAAAAAAAGAAATAAAGTATTTGTTTAATATTATAAAATTCCATAAAAAATTTTATAAAAGAAATATAAAGTTTGTGTCTAATTATAAAATTCCATAAAAATGTTATAAAAGAAATATAAAGTTTGTGTCTAATTATACGATTTCACACAAAAAAACGTTACATGAAAAAGATAAAGTTTGTGTTTAATTACAAAATTTCATTAAAAAAAAAAAAAACCGTTACAAAAAAAGAAGGTGGATTTTGTTTTAATTTTTAAGAATGAGAATGTGTAAGAATAAAAATGTGTGTGTATTTAATTATAAAATATAAAATTTTATAGAAAAAACGTTACAAAAGGAAGATTGTTTAATTACAAAATTTCATGAAAGAAGTTATAAAAGAAAGATAATTTTTTTATTTAATTATAAAATTTCATAGAAAAAAACGTTACAAAAGGAAGATAAAGCTTATGGTTAACTACAAAATTTCATGAAAAAAGTTATAAAAGAAAGATGAAGTTTTTGTTTAAAATAAAATTTCATAAAAAGAACGTTAAAATGGAATATTAAGGAACATAAAGTTTGTGTTTAATTATAAAATTCTATACAAAAAACGTTACAAAAGGAAGATGGAGTTTGTTTTAATTATTAAGAATGAGAATGTGTGTATTTAACAATAAAATTTCACAAAAAACGTTACAAAAGGAAGACAAAGTTTATGTTTAATTTATAAAATTTCATAAAGAAAAAAACGTTACAAAAGAAGACAAAGTTTGTATTTAATTACAAAATTTCATAAAGAAACTGTTACAAAAAGAAGATGAAGTTTGTGTTTAATTATAAATTTTAAAAAAACGTTATAAAAGGAGTATAAGGAAGTTAACGTGTGTATAATGTAATTTTAAATAAAATTCAGGACACGAGGGATTTAATCATTAAATTTTATAAGAATAATTAAAATTAAACCATATTGTTTTTAAACAATTTCAAAAATACTATAGTTTTTATTTTTTATTTTTTTAATATCCTATTGTATTGAAATATTGCATCTTTTCTATGATTTTGGATAGTCAATATATCATATTCTTATATATTTCATTAAATTTCTATAGCTTCCAAATAATTTATTAGGATCAATTTTAATATAATTATTATAAAATATAAAAAACTTTACATATATAGAGAGTATGAGATCAATTTATTATTATATATAAATTATATTCTTTTTATATATTACATGCATTCATTCATGCCTTCTTATGCATTATTTTTCTCCAAATTTTCATTTAGTGGTCCATTATTTTTGTTGATTATTTTATAGCAATATATGAATCACGCATTAGTTTCAATTATTTGCGAGTTCTAGGGCTTCTGCATGCCGTGTTTAATTATCTTGCATGTAACTGATTAATTCATTAAGAAAAAGACAACATTAATTCAACAAAAACTATAGACGAGAAAAATAATAATGTTATAAACTTGTATAGACTGCTATAAATACATCACTTCCTTCTTGTGATCTTTCCACGACAAACTTCAAGGTTAACTTTCATTAATTTCCTTTCATTTGTAAGGAAAAAAAAAAAGATTATTACTTCAATAATCTCTAATATATTTCATGCGTTAATCTTTGAATACATGCTTATAACTATTTGCATTTGAAATTTCTCAGATTGAACAAGAACATTGTTTAGATCTGTGATTATTTGAAAGCTACAAGACCATGGAGAACATCAATGGCAGTTCCGAAGAAGCTAACAACAACAACAAACGAGGAATTCCATTCTTGGTTTTCTTCAAAGACGCAAGGTCCACATAATTTCTTTATGTTTTAAAAAAAATTAATAGTTAGGATGTTCATGTTTTGTTCTTAAAAACTTGGTTTAATTATTTGGAACATATCCAGTTTATTTCCAAAATTTCAAGATGGTATCTACTTTGTTTCAATTTAGTACCAAAATTCGATTTTGTGCATCAAATAGTACATCCCGTTAATTTTTCGCAATTAACAGCGTGCCACGTGTCAGTCTCTGGATTTTTTAATTTTTTTTTTTGTAATTTTTTGTAATTTTGTAATTTTTAATTTTTTAAAAAAAACAAATTTGTCGCGTGTCAAATCTTGATGTCACACATGGCATTGTCAGTCACACGTGACAACGTGTCAAGATACCTGCCAAGTGTCATTGTCTTGATTTCAACTTAGTCTCCACATATGTCTATTGTTTTAATTTAGTACTCATATATGTTTATTTGTTTCAATTTAGTCACGCTTTATTTGTTTCAATTTTGTCCGAATATTTTTTTATAAAATAGATAAATATTGTGTCTCCCTTAAGATCAAATTTATTATTTATATAAATGTTATATTTATATTTGTTATTAAACTGGGTATATTCTGAGTAATTAAACCTAAAAACCTATAAAGATTTTGCTTTCCTAAATTTACTTTTCTACATTATTTATGTCATATTTAATTACAATGCAACATGCTTTTAAACATCTTACATCAAATTCATTCAAAAAATGAGTTATATTTTTGGTATGTATATTACTTTTTAAAACATAAACGGACATATTATAACAAATCCCATATATATATATATATATATATATATATATATATATTAGAATGTTAAATTTTAATATTTAAAATAGATGAATTTATCTTTAGAAGGAAAAGAAAGTGATATTTAATTTGCATTTATATGGATCTAAGAAAAAATAAATGTAATTTTGGAAGAGCTAACACTGAATAATGTGAAAATGTAGAAATATTTTGAAGGTGGATTCACTTTGTAGAGAGATATTAGGGATTGCACTCCCTTCTGCTCTTACTGTTGTTGCTGATCCCATTGCTTCATTGATAGACACAACATTCATAGGCCACTTGGGTATTCATTCATTTCTCTCTTCATTGCCAACATTACTTTATAATTTCACAAATATTCCTTCCTAGATACTTCAAATAAAACACCAATGTTTGAACATGTTTTACTCATAAACTATCTCTCACATGCTCCTTAATAAAGAAAGTGTTCTATCTAAACCATTCATAGTTGGTTTAAATATGTTTAGTAACGTAAAATTTGAAACGTTTATGTCTCAAATTTTAATACAATTTGATTTTTAAATTTTTAAAATGGACACATAGAATCTTTTTAACCTAATTGCGTTAAATTATTTTGATGTGTTAAGTGACATTTCGAGACTGACGTTTAAAGTTGTTTAGACTAGAGATGTCAAAATGGGTTTCAACCCGTGAGCCAACCTGGCTCATCACGGGTTTGAGCCGGGTTGGGTTGAGAAAAATTTAACTTTTTTAAAAGTGGGTTGAACTCAACCCGGCTCACTTAACCCACGGGTTAAACGGGTTTGAGCTGGGTTGAAGGTGGGTTGACCCACTTAACCCACCAACATTTTTTTTCAATTTTTTTATTTTTTTAAATTTTCTTTTAATTTTTTTTAAATTGTTTTAATAATTATTTACTACTCCTATTATATTTGTTCACAATTTCATATTTTTAAATGCTAGAATTTGCTTAATTATATTTGAATTGTTTGAATGTTTAATTAATTTGATTGTCAAGTTATATATATGTTGGTACTTTAATCTTTAACTATAATCTTTATAGTAAATTACTCAAGTAACTGTCTTATAAACAATTTTTTCTAAATTAGCATGAAAAATATGTATAGTTTTTTTATTTATATTTTTTTGAATAGCATGACAAAAAATTTGTAATATTAGTCATGCTTTCTTAGACTAATGGATACTTTCTTGGAAATAATTCTTCATATATTGGTGGTGAGCATGATCAAAACATTGGTTCTTGATTTTACTATGATTGTCATCTCATGGGTTACTTAAAAATTTATTTAAATATTTGAATACTAAAAAAATAAATAAATAATTTTTTTAGGTGGGTTGGTGAGCCAACCCACTTAACCCACCAACCCGTGGTGGGTTGAGCCGGGTTACAAAATTTCTGGCTCACCAGAAGGTGAGCCGAGTTGGGTTCACTCATTTTGAACCCGGCTCGTGGTGAGCCAACCTGTGTGAGCCGGGTTGGCTCACTTTAACATTTCTAGTTTAGACTGGTTGACACATTTTATCTCAAATGTCAGTCCTAGAAAGTCGTTTAACACGAAAAAAAAATTAATACAGTTAGTAGTAGCGGATCTTGACCAAACTTTTTGGGAAAGTCAAAATAATATATTCAAAATGCATATATTTAATATTATTGTCACTAATTCAATAAAAACGAGTACATAATTTAGTGTAATTATAACTATAAAAAAATTACTCATATTTAAAGGATGGTCCATCATTTTTTTCATTTTTTCAACTATTTTTTTCTCAATGTAAATAACTATATTATCTGCAGGTATTCATCTTCCATTGTATCAATGTGCATAAATTGATTCAAAACAACTATGATAATCAATTCATAATTAAGAATCAACCATGAAAAATCCCATAATACATAACTTGTTCTTCTATACGCATAAAAAGTGATATAAAATGGTTGAGAGAAGAAATAGTGTTAAGTATTAGACAAATATTTCATTATCAAGTGAAACAAAAGAAAGTTACATTTTTTTTCTTTGAAAATGAAAGAGAATTTATGAAAAAATGAGTTTCTGTCTATTTTCTTTTTTCTTTTTCTTCCCGTAATAAGAGTAAATATATAAGTGTGAGAAATGAATAAAATATGTGAGAAACTCAAAAGACAATAAAAGAGAAAATAAAATCTATCTTAATAAAAAAAAATTCTTTATTATATTTGATTTTATATTTTATTATTTATTAACATTAAATGTTGTACTTTACAAAACAAATAAAAAAATACATAATTTACGATTCATTAACTTTTTAATATATTACTTAATTTAAAAAAAATACACATAATTTAAAGAATTTAAAAATACATATAATTTAAGGAATGTAAAAATACATATAATTTTAAAATTTTCAAAATACAAATAATTTTTAAAAAAATCAAAAAGTTTGATGGCCTCCATCTTTCCCTTCTATTTTCCCACTAATCGATAGATTAAAATGACTGAACTAATTTATTTTTAAAACTTAAAAATCAAAATATATCAAGATTTTGAATATTCAAATTTATGAATTAAATATATATATATATCCCAATTATGCAAAACATCACACTTATCATATACTAACTTCAATCTTCCTTTAGAATTTAATTTTGACATATAAACTTTCTTTCTTTTGTTTTTGTTCTCTTTTTTTTGTTGTATATGTATAGGACCACTTGAACTTGCTGCTGCAGGAGTTTCCATTGCTGTGTTCAACCAAGCTTCAAGAATCACAATTTTTCCTCTTGTTAGTATCACAACTTCCTTTGTGGCTGAGGAAGATACCATCCAAAACTTGGCCACCAAACAAACACAAAATGATAATACTAAACTAGAAACAGATAATGTCGATGAAGCTCCAAAAGAATCAAACAATGTTGAAGCTACAAAGAGTTCTAATGTGGAAAAAGTTGACGCAGGGAACATGGACATAAATAATGAAAATGGTAAGTTTTCTCTATCCACATCATTAAACCTATTTTTTATAAATTTTCTTCAAGAAGAAAACCGTCTTAATACATCCAATAGTCGAGTCTAGATTCTCTTATGGTTTTTTGGATGTTGTCCTCTGTTAAGTATTAAAAATATACTGTGTTAATACTTTAAATATCTTTTTAATATATATTAAAATTAGTAGTAATCAGTGTATTAAGGAAACACAACATAGAAACAACACGAAAAAAACTCAATAAAGAATCGAAATTGTCCAATAATCTTACATATTTAGAAATCGAAGCCAAGATCAACTTAAATACACATTCATCATTATGCTTTCGGAGACATTTTTTAAAAATAAAATCATAACGAAGTTTTAGATTCTAAAATAAACAATACATCAAATGCAGTTATGAATTCTAACAATATCATTTGACAGACTTAGAAATAATCATTTAAGAGACTGTGTGTTTGTCGACGTGTGAATTTGTCTGTAATACATTATTACATAAGATATTTATGTCCAAATCTTGTTCACTATTATGGTTTTCTGATGATTAATTTTAATTTTTTGGTTTAATTTTCAGAAAATGTAATGACTAAGAGGAAGCAGAAAGTTGGGAAGAAGGTTATTGCTTCTGCATCAACAGCCTTAATTTTTGGAACAATCCTTGGCCTCCTTCAGACTGCAATCCTTTCATTTGCAGCAAAACCTCTTCTTTATGCAATGGGTCTAAAACATGTAACTTCATTTTTCCATCATCATCATCAACTAACATATACTTCTATTCATAATATTTATTTTGAACAAAATAATCCAGTGCATCTTATTTTTATTGTAGTACTTTTATTTTTATAATTATTTTATTTGTATATTAGTACGTAGGATAAAATATATACGACGGTAAGAGATTTCATATTGATTAAAAATAAGATGAATTTATAGTATATATTAGAAGTCTCACATCAACTAAAAATAAGACCAATTCATAATATATAAATCGGTATAATCTTTATCTTACAAGTTGGTTTTATCACTTCTAACTATATAACTGAATATAAATCTTATTTTACATGTTAGTTTGTAAAAGTGCAAACTAATTGTAAGATTGAGTTAAACTTAAAATTTACTTCTCAAATTTAAATTTAGGTAATTAAGTTTTTTTAATTATAAATTAATAGTGAATTTCTTTTGTTGTATTTAGGATTCTCCAATGCTAAATCCAGCAGAGAAATACCTAAGATTAAGATCAATAGGGTCTCCTGCTGTTCTTCTCTCTTTGGCCATGCAAGGAATCTTTAGAGGTTTCAAAGACACAACAACTCCTTTATATATCATTGGTAGGTTCAAATTATTTTTCTATTAATTATGAATTTTTTTTACTCACACACTTTATTCAACTAATTGAACTAATTATGTGAATACATAAGGTGTCTTTGATATTTATTATTCAATCAAATTTAATTTTATTCCTTAATGAGTCCAGATTTTTTACTGATTTTTTTGTGTTGTTTTTTGCTGAACATTAAAAATACACTGTGTTGATATTTTAAATATCTTTTTAATATATTTTAAAACGTCAAAATTAGTGGTAATGTATTATAAAGACATAGTAGAGGAACAATACAAAAAATCAGTAGAGAATCTAAATTCTTCCTTAACATATTGATTGGATAAATTTTTAGTTTTTCAATATATTTATTTCCTTTTTAATTTTGTTACGGTAAAAAACTGTCATAAAATATTCTTTTGTATTATATGTTGAAATGTTTATCCTAAGTACGTTTTTTTTTTTTTACTTAGTTTCGGGATATGCTTTCAATGTTCTATTGGACCCAATACTTATCTTTTATATGAAATTGGGCCTCAAAGGTGCAGCCATGGCCCATGTTATCTCCCAGTAAGTCTTTTTACTTTGTCATATTTCATAACAATGCAGCTTCTTCCTGCACCTCAATAAATTCTACCCTGCACCTCCATAAAATAAAATACGTTTGTGTCATTTTGGAATTGCGTAATTTGAAAAGTAAAAATAACTTTTAGAATGTTCAATTTAGAAGTACTTTTTATTTTATAATTTAGAAAAAAAAAAAGATTTTGGAATTGTATAATTTAAAAATCAAATATGACTTTCTAATTGTAAAATCTAGAAGTGAAAAATGACCTTCAAATGTTGAAGAGAGTTAAAAAAAAAAAAAAGCTTCTGAATTATACAATCCGGAAGTCATTATTTAACTTCCTGATTACATGATTTTGAACATTATCTTATTTTCTAAAATACATTAATCTAAAAATTATTTTTTATTTTCAGATTACACCAAAATCATTTTGTTTCTACGTTACATAATTCGGAAGTATTTTTGATTTTTGAAATTGAACGATCCATTACACTATTTAAAAGTCATTTTTTCCTTCCATAAATAACTTCTAGTTTGTATAATTATAAAAATAGAAAAAAAAATTATATGGGAATGCACAGGAAAATTTATGGATATGCAAGAAGAAACTGTATTTAACAATAGGTTATTTATTTTTGTGTTAATAGAAATAACAGTTTTTAAGAATATGTGTATTCTTATAGGTACATGATGGCAACCACCCTCCTTTTATTCTTGATGAAAAGGGTGCACCTTCTACCTCCTAGCATAAAGGATTTGCAGATTTTCAGATTTCTCAAAAATGGTAAATGCTTGCAATTAACTAATTTCAAAAAATAATATTTCCTTTTATAGGCAAAATTATAATATAAAAGATTTAAATTTTTTAATTATTTTTAATTTTTTAAAAGAAACACTATTAAAAATTCTCATATTATATGAAATTTTTTCTTGCAAATTTGTTAAAAAAAATTGCAAGAAAAGATTTTTTTCTGACATTTTTTCTAAGAATTTTAATTGGCAGGTAATTCTTTCGTGGATGATCATTTCTTACAAAATTATCTACAAAATTTGCAAGTATTTCTTATAAAATTTGTTGCGAAAAATGTTTTATACAAAATATTTTGCAAGAAAATTGGTGGCAATTTCTTGCAAATTTTTTTTAACAACAAAATTTGTAAGTATTTCGTATGAAAAAAAATTCAAAACAAAATTGACAGAAAATATAAGTTTTTTTAATAGTGAAAAAAGGGATCAATAGACCAAAGGTGGACTAATCACCAGGTTTGACGGACTAGACTAATCGGACTAAAGTAGACTGGTGGGTTTAAAATGCCAACCAGATTTGTATTTTTCTTGACGAACCGGACTGCCAAGCCAGACCTGCTTTGACACTCCTGATAATTGAGAAAAAAAATCTTTGGGATTTATTAAACTAATTTATTTTATGGTAAGTTTGATAATTTTGTTGTGCAGGGGGTTTATTGTTGGTAAGGGTAGTTTCAGTGACATTTTGTATGACCTTAGCATCATCATTGGCAGCAAGACTTGGTTCCATTCCAATGGCTGCATTTCAACCAGGTCTTCAGATCTGGTTGGCATCATCCCTTCTTGCTGATGGTTTAGCAGTTGCAGTACAGGTTCACTTTCTTTTCTAACCCTAATTTCCTTTCATTTCATTACTTAATATTATACATTTAACATCACATTGAAAATTTTTACCTTGTAAACTGATAACTATTTTTTTTAATTAAAAATTAAAATAAAACATATTTTATAAGAATATTCTTTTATAATATATTATTTTAATGGTTAAATACGTTTTTGTTCTCTAAGTTTCAGTAAAATTTGGAATTAGTCATTTTTCAAAACTTTCGACCAATTTAATCTTTCATATCTAAAAATACGTGAATTTAGTCATTTTAATCAAATTTTGTTAAGTTTATATGATGTTTCAAACGTATTTTATGATAATATTTGAATTGTTTATACCGTTTAACACATTTCCGCTTTAATGTTAACTTAAATATTATCATAAAATGCGTTTAAAATATCAAATAAACTTAATAAAATTTGGTAAAAAATGACTAAATCCACGCATTTCTAAAAATGAATGACTAAATTGGTATAAAGTTTCAAAGAGAAACTAATTCCAAAATTCACTGAAACTTGAGGGACAAAAACATATTTAACCTTTATTTTAATAATATAAATATGTATTAGTATTGAAACATATATTATTAAAATATATAAATTTAAGTTATAATAGAATAATTTAATATATATATATATATATATATATATATATAAACGTAATAATTATTTTAACTTATTTGATTAGAATATTAATTAATTATCATGGTTTACAGACAATTCTTGCAAGTTCCTTTGCTGAAAAAGACTATAACAAGGCTACTGCTGCTGCAACAAGAACCCTACAATTGAGTTTTCTTTTGGGAATTGGACTCTCTCTTTCAGTTGCTCTTGGATTATACTTTGGAGCTTCAATATTTTCCAAAAATGCAAGTGTTGTGCAATTAATCAAAATAAGCATGCCGGTATGCACCCTTTAAAAACCATGAAAATCATATCAAATTATCACTTTCACACACTTTTCCAATGTTTAATTTGTTAGGAATCTAAATATATATTGAAAGTTAACTATGAAATAAAAATGAAAAAATCGAGTAATATATAAAAGAATAAAAATTCATTGTATCAATTGTTAGGAAGTAGACTTTAAGTCTAATTCTAGGATAGATTTTCAAAAAAATTCTCTGACATCATTTTAGAAGTGGGTTTAAAGTCTTACTCAATTCCACAAAACTAATTTGTAAGATGAGGTTTGTTTTCCATTTATATACTATGAAATAGTCTTATCTCTTGTTGATATGTACTTCCAACGTCATTGAGTATATTAATAGTTAGGAAGTGAGTTTTAAACCTACTTATAAGATAGGCTTTCTAAAAGATGGTTCTGATACCATTTTAGAAGTGAGTTTAAAGTTTAACTCAATCCCACAAAATCAACTTATAAGATGAAGTTTATTTTTCACTTATATATTATGAAATTATCTTATCTCTAGTCGATACGAACCTCTAACTTTAAATATCTAATATCTCAGTTATGAAATATTATTAGACGGTGGGATAGCACGTGAAGTGGTTATGATGAATATCAATGTGATGCAGAGATATTATTACACAGTCTCCAATCATATACCTACAATAGTTTATCTCACATGGGAAAATGAGACTCACATCTAAACCCTAAAACTAATCACATGTTACTGTCGTTGAAGGAACTATTATTTGCTTTTGGTATGTTTTGAAATAAATGATTGATTTGTAATTAAGACATAAATCACCACCATTAGTGATATCTAAACAATTTTCTGATATCATTTATTTCCCCAGTTTGTTGCAGCTACTCAACCAATCAATTCACTGGCCTTTGTCTTCGATGGTGTCAATTATGGTGCTTCTGATTTTGCTTATTCTGCATATTCTTTGGCAAGTTCACGTGCTTTTCTTTAGACATGCTTTGGTCCTTCAAGTTTCAGTGAAATTTGGAATTAGTTTTTTTTTTTAAATTTTGATCAATTTAGTCTTTCATCTTTAAAAATACGTGAATTTAGTTTTTTTAACCAAATTTTGTTAAATTTATCTGATATTTTAAGCGTATTTCATGATAATATTTTGACACGTTTTCGTTTCAATATTAACTCAAATATTATCATAAAATGCGTTTAAAATATCAAATAAACTTAATAAAATTTGGTAAGAAGTACTGAATCCATACATTTCTAAATATGAAAAACTAAATTGGTATAAAGTTTGAAAGAGAGACTAATTGCAAAATTCATTGAAACTTGAGGAACCAAACACATATTTAACCCTTGTTTTTTTCTTCCTTTTCATGATATCTCACCTTAACCAAACTTTGATTATTTTTTTTTCTACTCTTTTTGTTTAGGTTTTGGTGTCATTAGTGAGTATTCCTGTAGAAATTTTTCTCTTCAGAAGTAAAAAGTTTATTGGAATATGGATTGCATTAAGCATATACATGATTCTTCGTATATTAGTTGGTATATGGAGGTAAATTTCACCTTCTCTATTCAATCTTCTAACTACTTTCAATGCAATCTTTTCTCAATTTTTGAGAACATCAAAATATATACGATACATGTTGAATCTTAAAAATATATATAAATCATCGATAGATTTTGAAGTATCAACATAGTTGAAATATCACACTATATAGTAATTTTTATAATAACTTATTTGAAACCTTAAAAATATATTAATATGAGTTAAATATGTTTTTGTTCCCTCAGTGAAAATTGAAATTAGTCTCTCTTAGAAACCTTGAATCAATTTAGTCCTTCATCTTTAGAAATGTATGGATTTAATCCTTTAAACCAGATTTTCTTAAATTTATTTGATATTTCAAACACGTTTCTCAGCTAACATTGAAGCGAACATGTGTCAAACGGTGTAAACAAACTAAAATACTATAATGAAATGTATTTGAGACGTTAAATAATCTTAATAAAATTTGGTTAAATTGACTAAATTCACGCATTTTCAGAGTTTGGAGACTAAATTGATTAAAAGTTTCTAAGAGAGACTAATTCAAATTTTCACCAAAAGTTCATATTTAACCAAAAAATTATTATATTCTAAAATATTAAAATCAGTATTAAATAATATATTTTGAAAACTAAAAAAAAAAAGCAGAAAATCTGATTTTGGATACAAAACCAAAAGGATTATCCATTGAGTTTCCAATAATATATAGGCTTGTTTTAAGAATAAAGGCTTTTTAATAAAATGTCATTTGTATATTAACTATTTTTACATTTTTGAATGAACTTAATTAAAACAAACACAAAATCAGGAAAAATCATTAAACTACTTTTTGTCTATTTATAATTTTTTTTTTCAGCACAAACATGCAAGATCTCCTCTATTGAAAATACGGAATAGAAAATCTAAAAACCCTATTCTATTTAATGATTTACATATGAACAGTATACATAAGTCAGTTTTACATTAATTATCAGTAAATAAAAAGTACTATTATTATATATTTGGTTTTCAACATAACTATTATAAAAAGTTATCAAACTTACAATATGATGGTTCACAAAAAATAAAATAAAAATCATTACTTACAAGATAACTCAACAAATTTATAATGTGTTAGAAATTTAAATATAATTTGTAAATTTTTTATATGCAGGATGGGAACTGGAACAGGACCATGGTTCTATCTTAGAAAACAACCATGGCGTCACATGAGAAGCCACTTATTACCATAGAAACATCAATCTTATCAACAAGAAACACCACTCTTTTTTTTTTATCATTTTTGTACTCATAGGATCTCTATCTAGGGTTCCTATTTTAATATTTTGGCATTAATTTTGGTGATAACTTATCTTGAACTGCTCCACATGTGTTATGTTATACATCGTATTCTGTTTCGTCACTTTCAGGAATTAGAAATGTGTTCTGTTCGTATAAATCTTCATCACGTGACTTTTTACAAGATTATGATTTTCATTGTCAGTCTCTAAGTTTTAGTGTGTCGGATGGAATACTTATTACTAGGTTAAAATATTAATTAGGACGTAATTTTTTTTACTCAAAAACTGTTAGAGTGCTTGTTTGGTTCTGTGTCAAAATGATATAAAATTGATCTTTTAACATAGAATCAGTATGTGTTTGATTTTCAAAATCAATTAAAGAGTAAAAAATTCATGTTGAATGAGAAGCAACTCATTCTTGTTTCTGTGTTGGAAAATTAATTCAGTTAGAATCAACTCTTCAACGCGGAACCAAACACACCTAAAGTCCAAATACCATAATTTGATTGTGACTCGGTCCAATCTACCTTTATTAGAGAATAATTAATGTCACTTATAGCATGATATTCATATTTTTTATATTTACATTTCGAACACTTTAAATAAATTTACTTTAAGCACGGTCAATACACAAAAAAAATTATTAAAAAAAAAACATGAAAAATATATTAAATTTATGATAAAATTATATCGTATGCATGTAAAGAAGAAAAAAAACTATCCATAATAAATTTCGCACACTCAATAGTTATATGTTTTTATGAGTTTTTGTTTTTTAAGAATAATATGATTACTAAAAAAAATTTACCTAGTTATAAAGAAAAAGAGACAGAATAAAATAGTGAGTCAACTTTGTATGAATTTTCTGAAGGTATTAAAATATTATTATTCATTTACATAATATTATTACCCTTATAAAACAATTATAAACATGTGATGCTAATCTAAGAAATACTATTGGAGTTGGTGGTATAATATGTACCCTCACTTGAAAACTTATATTCTTGATAAAAGTTGGAGAAGGTGGATTCAGATTTTTTATTTTTATTTTTTGAAGGAGATTGATTTGATTCATCCTTATTTTCTTCATGGTTATCAAGAATCTTACAACCAACAAATGGAATATAACTTTTCTTCGTGTTCTTGTGTTTAATGGCTTGCTAGATATGAAATTTTAGATGCGAATACTTTTTTTTAATATATATGTTTCACAAACTTTGCCACCTTTACATTTGTTCTTTATTCTTTATTTTACCCAGTCTAGTAGAAACAAAAATAATATTGATTATTTAATTTAAAGCAGAAAAAATATGGAATATAATCTATTAATTTTCACCAAATTGTATTTACCTTTGTATTTTTCTCCTAAACTTTTACCAAATCAATTAAATTATACATCTTTTAAAACCTTTTTTTTCTATATTAATTATATATTTCTATCCTATGTTAAAGAATTATATATTAAATTTTAGTTTTTACAATTTTTCTACTTATTTTCTATTTCCAATTCAATTTTATTTTGTATCTAGTTTTTCCAACTTATTTATTCTCTATTTTTGTTCTTGTTATTTCTTTCTTCTAAATCAAAGAAAAAAATACACATTTTCGTCTTGGTTTGGTCCATCCTGTATTTGAGGTTGACTTGTCCCACATAAGAATCCCAGTCTAATTTTTTTGGCTCACTCTATATGATGATTAGTTTACAAGCATGTGGATCAGCATGCATAAATAAAAGGAAAATATTTTTTTAACAACTAAATTTTGACAACTTTCTATTACAATTGAGGTGACATCTTCTTAGTGATTTCTCATTTTTTATTTTTTTATTTTTTCTATATTCCAAAAGCACTTAGAATATGTCATCTCATGTTGTAAAAGAATGTTATCAAAATTTAATTGTAAAAATATCATTGTCCTAAATAAAATTTGAGTTAATTATGTTTTTGGGCCTTAAACTATTAAGTGGTTTTGGTTTTAATTACTCTTTCAAAATTTGTACTAATTAGTTCTCTATCCTTTTGAAATTCATTGAATTAGTCTTGAATAGCTAATGGCATAAGTTTTTCTTTTAGGTGGCATATGGAGTACCATGTAGCAAATTATTTAATTTAAAAAATGAAATTAATTCTCCATTTCATCTTCTTCACTTTGTTAGGGCACCCATCCATGATTCTCGATTTTCAGCACTTTCATCCATTTTCAACATGTGAGGTCATCATCTACCTAACACAAACATTGTCATTGCTCACCCCTGCCACTCAAATTTGCCGTTGGCTTCGTGGTGACCAAAAGTATCTCATTAGCAACCAATTTTAGTGACAAAAAGTTATTAGTTACTATAGTGACTAATTTAGATATCAATTTACAAAATTTAAGTTGAATTATTAATCAAGTAAGGTGAAAGACTTTTTGACTACATCTTAATAAACATTATAGTTTGTTACGCTCAACATTTTTTACATTACAAACAGAGGCGAATCTTAGACAAAAGATTCAAAGGTGCCAAATTATTATTTTTTTTTAAATTTATTTTATCTAATTATAAAAAACTTAGAAAATTACTTTTCATTATCTTTAATTATTAAATTCACATGAAATTCTTAAGATTTGATTGAGGTAGATGAATTTTTTTCATGTCCATCACAAGTCACAAGTTTTTCTCTTGAAAAAGAAATAATCAATTATTTTACTCATTATTATAAATTTTTCTAATATAAATTTATTACTACTCATCTATTTAGAAAAAGATAAAATTTATCGTTAGTTTTCGAATTTTAATCCAAATGAAAACCCCAAAAACCCATATCTAAAATCTAAAAGAAATCATAGATCTAGAAGCAAAATCCTAGATCCAATAACCCTAATTCAAGAACGAAGAACGAAACAAAAGAGAATGTGAAAATGTGTTTTTCAGTTCACCACTAGTTTCGCAAATCCAATGCTAACCTCTATTTCGCATTTTGTCATTGTCTGAACGTTATTCCATCATCGCCTAACCAACTTCGGTCACGTCACAGTCTTTCAGCCAGTGCTTGGTTTCATTCGTGAGTCCACTTTCTTTTCTCTTGTTTAAGCTCACTAACTCACTCTCTTCTTTCTCCCTTCACGTAATGTTATATATATATTGTGAATTATTTAAATTATTTTTATTATTTCTGTTTTAAATTATTTAAACGCCTCTTATTTCTTAATTTTTTTATGTAAATTATTTTTTTTATTTCTGTTTTCTAAAAGATCAATTTTTTTCATTTTTAATTGATTGAGACTGCTTTATAGTAATTGTGGTTGTTTAAACTTATGTGCTAACTTATTTTGTGTGATGAACTAACTTATTTTAGAATTATTGAATTATTGTTTACTATTTCCATTAGTTGTGGTGATGAAATTTTGAATTGGTATGGTATTATATACATTTTTTTTCCTTATGAAATAGACTCTTACAAGCTTACGAGTCGAGTACAAATCTCTCATACTACTTTATGTAGACTCTCGAATTTGATAACCTTGATTTCAATTATTTATGTTAGGATAGTTACTATTGTAGACAAAAGTGACATAAAAATGTCACATATAATTAGATAATCAATGAAACATAAAATATCTTTTTTTTTATTGAATTTATACTTAATACTATGATCTTTAATGTAACTCTATTCTGCAGGGTCAATGAAGATCCTTTAACATCTTGTTTTTCGGTCAATCATTCCTTCTCTTGATCGTCTCTTCTGCTCAGCAGTAGCAGCATCGCTTGGATATACATACAAAAGGCACTTCAATGATCAAGTCAATAATGATCCGGTTATTGGAAAATTAAATATAATAATCAATATAACCTATCTACCTTACCAACCACTCTTATTTATAGTTTTTGTCATGGACTTTTGATTATGATTGACCTACATCATGACCCAGTCATACTTAAACATGATTAATTGGTTGCTTTGTACTAATACAATTTTCAAGCTTATATATTTGCCTGTGATGATTTACCATCTGATTGTCAAAAACCTAATCGACCAAACCAGAACCATACAAATTCGCACTTACATTTGGTTGGACCATATCAGCCCAAGTCTATCTAATCATCTTGATTCAGTGATTACAAACTCTTTTTATGATAGTTAAAATAGATTTTTTATATTAATTCTAGAATTAACATCGAATAAACAAATTTATACATATGACTCGTACTTTAGTATATTTTCTTATTTCTTTTAATTTTTTGTTTTCTTAAAATAGAAAAATACAAACAATAATATTTAGTGAGGCCAAATCATTCCTATTCCACGCTTACCCTACCACAAATATTCTCCATTATTATGAACATTGTTCACACTATGCAAATACTTTGTTTTGTAGAGTAATGAAGTGTAGGTCATGATTTTTATTTTATTTTATTTATTATTTGGTACTATTATTTCCTTTTTTTACTTTTTTTTGTTTTGGCCCTCGAAAGTCAGAAGCATGAGATTTGGTTGGATAAAGTTGCAGAGTGCACATGATATCACTCATCGTGGAAAGAAAATAAAAGCACGTGTCATCAAAAGTCCACATGCTGCATTTTCTTTTCACACACTTTCTTAAACTTTGGTCAAGGCTTTTTCATTTCTAGCCGAAAGAGATCAGTAAAAAACTCACCTTTTTTACAGACCAAAACTAAAATAATTGTTGGGATTGAAAATAAATAAATATATTAAAACGATCTTCATACATAAACACTTTTGTTCTCTTTTACATAATGACTCATTTTTATTAAGTTTAGGTAATTGACTTTATCTTTTTTACTCATTCTAATAGAATAATACAAAATTTATATCTATTTATATTCTATAATTTTGATGAAATCTTTTAATCGAGATAGAAACCTAATTTTTTTAATCAAAGTTAGATCTCTATATTAACTAAAGTTGTTTATGTAAACAATTGCTCTACAATAAATACATTATATACAGTTATGCAGGTTAAGCTATGTTTCTTAGAATTAGTTAACACAATTAGACGGTGCAGTGCTCTAATGTAAAATTTAAATTCACATTTTTTCATTTCATTAAAATTTAAGAGGGATTTGAATTTAGATTTCAGGATCCTCTCACTCAGAATTACAAAACATTACGTGTATAAAAATTTTACTAATTATATTTGTTAAGAAGACTCTTTTTCTCTCTCGATTTGTTGTATTACCAATAACAAAAGAAAATTCGGCAGAAAAAAAATAGTTAGAAAAATTGATGAAAGAAAAGATAAAAGAAGAGGGTCCCATTTGATTTTTGAAGAATGAAAAAATATGATAATTAAAAAAATCAAATAATTAAAGTCCATTCATATATTCTTAATATATGCTATCCTCTTTTAAATTCCTCGAATTTGATTCGTTTAAAGATATGTGTCAAAGGAGAGGCCAAAATGATCTTTAACGAAAAAGATAATTATATTTACAAAATATTTAATTCAAATTAACAGTAATTAAATCAAATTTATGACTGTAACATCCTATTAAAAATATTTCCAAGTTTTTCATATCTTTGACAGAAAAAAGTGGAGAAATTTTAAACACTCCTCTCACCCACTAATCATCCTATCTTTCTTCTCTCCAAAAATTTTAGTCCATAACAAAATCTAAACACCAAATTCTAGATGTTTTAGATTCCAAACTATTTAAGAACTGAAAAAATGTTAATATTTTCTAAAATATTTCTCATAAATTTCAATTATAATGTATTATGTATTATTGTCCTTTTCCTAATTGACAGAGTAACCTTAAAATGATTGATTGCAAAGTAGCAGGAATGGAGTGGTTTGCTCAGTTACAGTGAGTGCTGATAGGTTACACAATTTCTGCATACGTGGGAGTGGCTTAATGAAGAGGTGATAGATTCAATGCTTTTATTCAACAATTTGGTATATGAAGTTTGATAAACTAAAAACAATGCATATATTTGTGACAACAGGTCATGAATTAGGTGCAACCATAAACACCAACTATCAGTTGGGGCACAGAAGAATCACCCAATAAAATACCCCAACTACCACTTTCATAACACTAGAGTCCACTTTCTGCAGTGTTGCCAAGCAACATAATTAACACTATCCCCAGATCTTGAATTTTATCATTCAAACAGCACAAAAAGCCAAAAAGTTATTCCTTCAGTGGCTTCTTCACAGTTAAAAGATGATCTCAAGTTTTCAGAGCAGGACCACAGAATCATTCCACGTAACCACATAGTCATTTAAGACACTTTGCAGGGAATAGGATGCAATCAAAGCATGGGTAGTTGCACAAATTTAATGTAAGTGGGTACAAAATGATAAGAGATAGGATAAAGGAAACATTGCATTTGATTTTAAAATAAAATGATACACAGTACAATTCAAGGTTGTAAATATTCAACAGTGCAGATCATATCTAATTATTCCATTACAGACCAACACCTTGTTCTTTGGCAACAGCAAATCACTGACTTGACTTTAACTTGGTGAACTTTCAGAAAAAACTTGTAAACAATGAGCATGCTAGTGGTTTTTGTTGCATTACAAACCATTTAGCTTGCAAGATGGTGAACTCAGAACTTGATTAAAAGGGAAAAGGGAAGAATCCTGTGACAATGGCCGTTTTGGAAGAAAAATAGATAACCTCGACAGGATTTCTCTCCTATGGAATATAAGCCCCAAGAGAGAACTTCTTCGGTTCTCTCCTGAGGCTCTGTAGTAAAATAATGAATGACAATTATTAAAGAAAAAAAAAGAGAAAAAATAGAATATCCTTCAGGTAACTTTGCAGCCAACCCACCTCCTTTACTACAATTGCTCCTCTCCTTGTCGTCTTCCCAAAAAATTTCACCAAAAGAATATGTACCTTACGAAAATTAAATACCTATCTCAACAAGGTGATAATGTAAAGGGGTCAATTTTACTAGACTACAAGCTGATCCAGTTGCATTTGCTCAAGCCAGGCTCCTAAAACGGAATGATCAATGGATTCAATTTGGGAATTAGAATTTGGTCCATCCGCTGATGGCGCTGTGGGCAGAGGAGAAGCAAACTTCTCTTTCATCATCTCAGGTGGGGATTCCCTCACCAGAGACTGGACCCATGATAGATCAGGCTCTTCGCCATTATGCTTAAGCTCGAATGAGGATGACCTTCGCATCTGATTACCAAGCTCGTCACCATTTACTGACCAATCAGCTTTTCCATTAGGAGATCCCCACTTGGACCAAGCGTTTACAGGAGAGCCAACAATTGAGGCAGGACTGTTGGCACCAAGGTCCCTTGAACTGACATTTCGCAGCTGTAGCTGCTGCTGCTGCTGCTGTTTCTCACGCTGAGCAAACGCAGACATGCGTGCGCTCATAGGTGAGATTGGTTCCACACTTCTTGGTGACATCCTTCCAGACGGAGAGACACCAAAGGAGGCCTGTAAAAGAGGATGGTCAACACTCTTAGGAGAAAGCAAATTAGTATTAATTGGTGATAACATGCTCTGTATCTGTTGAAACTGATTGAGAACAGCTGATTTGTGGGTTGGGGAAAACACAGATGCCGCTGCTGGATCCGAATAACGGGGAGACGATGAAATTTCAGCAGAAAATAACTCTTCCAGATTTGCTGGAGTTAGGGTCTTGGACCGACCAGATCGACTCACAGAACCAGCACCGGGGCGAGGCTGTAAGTAACAGCTCAAGTCATTCAAAGGGTGCTGATGGCCATCAAGATCAAGCATTCCATTCAAGTCTTCTGGTGGAATGTCTCGTGCACTAAGGGAAGACCTCAATCGGCTAGATTGAAGATTGCTTCCTGGTAAATGAAGAGCTGGCACGTTTGGCTGTGCCCAAGCACCAGAGGAAAGTGACATGCCATTAGCAGATGGGGACATCGGTTGCCCAAAGTGAGATGGCGACATGGAAGAGACCGACGACGGCGAACCCGGTAAAAGGCTCATCGCAGCAGCCATGTCCATGACATTAGGAGCCGAGGCCGATGATCGTGGCGAAGGAACAGCAGATCCAGTGGACACATACAGTGGACGCAGCTCCTCTGCTGTGTGAGCAAAAAAACACACCCTACGATTGCAACTAGTGCCATCTTTGCAAAGCCGTGTCCGATACTGAGCCGGGTGAAGCCAGCACTCAAACACCCCATGAGCATATTCACACATGTCTCCTCGCCTACAAGCCCCTTTCCTAAAATCAGGGCACGGCACACAGCTGTAATGAAACTTCCTAGGGTCTCTCCTCCTTGCGTTCTCTCCGGGGTGAACAAATGGGCACTCCGTCCAATCATGAGAGTAGGCCCGGGAACAAGGCCTAACCTTGAAGGAAAACATCCGAAACTCGTCGGTGGCGTATATGCTGTTCTTTATATCAGGCAGAGATGGATCTATGGGATACTCCTTCTTCTCTGACAAAGACCCAATAGCTGCTTCAGCAAACTTTGCTACCACCGGAGATGGTGGCGATTCTGACGGAGAGTATGGTAAACCATTATTGGGGGAACCAGGGCTGGATGAATTAACAGACACAGGAACAGAGAATTCACCAATGGACCCACCAATAGACCCATCCGAAGCACTGTCTGATAAAAGCTCCTCAAGCACAGGTTTCATTTCTTGCAGCTTAGGAGGGACAACAATCACATCTACCGGGCGATTTCCATAGGCATCCATGCAATTCGCATCAGCACCTGCGGATAAAAGCATCTTCACAGTTTCAACAGCATTGGCAGACCCACCAGAAGCAGCACAGTGAAGGGCAGTAGTTTTATTAGCTCCACAAGCGAAATTCACATCAGCCTCAGGGCACATCAGAATAAGCTTGAGAACATCATTGCTACCGTAAGTAGCAGCAACCATCAAAGGAGTGCGATGCTCAAGAACAATTTGCTTCGATCCGTTTTGACGTCCATACCAGAATCCAACCTCGTTGATCGCAGAAGGATCCTTCTCTAAAAGAACCTTAAAACCTTCAATATCGTTGTTAGAGGCAAGCTCTAGCAGACTGGAAAAAGAATCTTCGGTGTTAACTGTTAGCGTTTTCATTTCTCTGAAGAAGTTAGTCGTATGGATTTTACACCTAAAGAAAGAAGAAATTGGAACAGATTTTGATTTCTCTGGACCACTTTTACATGCCTTCAATTAACTGGACAAAACAATCACAAAATAAATCAATAAATCAAGGATTAGAAAAAAACAAAAATCAAATTTAGCATATAAGAAATTGACACACAAGCTTATTATAGATTCTCACAACAAACAAGGCAGACATCATGCTTAGTTAGAGAATATACACAATCAATAACATCACTTAAATAATTAAAACAAATCACAAGAGTAGCCCAACAAGAGATGAAATATTCTTGTTGCAGCTGAAAATAACAATAAAATATAAAAATGCATAATTTAGATGTAATGAAACACACTCACAACACAGATCTGATGCAAACATAAAACCTAACATCAACACAATTGCAGAAGAAAAAAAATAGAACGAACATAAAACAAAAATCATTCCAGCTAAGATTAAAAATCACTCTTTGATCGAGCAAATTCATCATCTGGTAAACGAAAATGAAAACCCCAACAAAGAACTAAAATCGAGAGAAAATAGAAGGAAAAAAAATAAAAATGTGAGCTGAAGGGAGAGAGAAATTCACCTTGACGATCAAGTTTAGAAAGCGAAAGAATGAGCAAATGCGAAGTGAAAAAGAGCGAAGAATGAAGAAATGGCGAGATCTGAGAGAGTGGGAAAAAGTTCAAGGCTTCACTCTCCATCGATGGAACTGAGGGAACATGAGAGAGTAAAGAAGAGAGAGAGAAAGTGCGTGTGAATGTTGTGTGTGTAGAGGGAGAGAAGGTAACGTCTAGAAGGAACAGAAGAGAGAAATTGAAATGGAAATGAAATGCGGGGAAATTAAGGGTGAATTTATCTGAGAGGGAAGTGAAATGGTGGTGAAATGCACGCCAAATGCAAGTCCAAATGAAGTCTCTGGAGAGGGGGTTTCGGGAAACCGGGATGGTCGGTGGGAGGGAAAGTGGAGGTGGGAGAAAGTGGGAGGGAGAGGGGAAGGGCTAAACCGGTTACCGGTAAGGGTGGACTTGATTCGAAGATTGAAGAAGAATGAAAATGGGTTTGGAATCCGCCAATGAGAGAGTGACTCGTGCGCCAATGATGGCAGAGTGAGGACAGTGGTCAATTGTGTTAATTGTGGAGTCAAATCGAAGAACTCCAAAAAATATCTTTCCTTTTTTTATGCTAAAAACCCTCACAAATAATAAATATTAAATTACATGTCTTAAAAATTAATATATTATCTATAAATAAATATTCAGATGAGACTATTATAAATGTAAAAATATATATATATATTAGTAAATTTACTCAATTCTTACTATGCCTATTGTTGACATTTATTGACAATTATGCAAATTATAGATATAAGAAAATAAAATAATAACAAATTTATTCAATTGTTCATATCTTTATTTTTTTTATTGACCCATACACAAAATTATGATTTTTTTCTCATTTCAAAATTCTTATTTATCTATCATGTAATCCTGATTGCCTATAGTTCCTTTACTCACCACACGTGTGTAAAATCTCTTTCAAATACATAACTAAAATTTTTAATACATACAAGGAAGTAAAACCACTTAAACTATTTTTTTTTATGATAACTTTTTAATTTTTTGATGAATATTCACTTGAAACAGAGATAAATTAAAAAAAATAAACGTAAAAAGAATAAAAGAAAATTTTGATATTTATAATTAGAATAAATATAATCGAAAATTTTGATATTTATAATTAAAATAAATATAATCTCGTAATGCATGTTTGACAATTAACATTCATTTTTATATATATAATTATTCAATAAAAGAAAAAAAATTAACATAGTCATGGTTGGTAATTGTATAATGATAATAAAATATAGGCTTAAATATCTTTTTACTCCTCATTTTCGTATAAGTAACACACCATAATATAAATCGTGCAACCTGTACAATGCTCCGTTAATGATTTAAACGGCATTACAGGAAAGGACCAAATAAAACACGATTTGCGAAGATGAGGACCATTTTAAACATTCGATAAAAATGATGATCATTTTAAATATTCTGTCAAAATGAGGACCATCCACAACAAACATTACGAAAATGAGGACAAAAAGGTATTTAAACCTAAAATATAAACTTTATATTTATCAGAATCTATATTATTTAAAAAATACTTATCTTTCTCAGGGTCAAACATCATTCAAATGTCCAATTTCTCATGCTATATAGAATGCTTAAAACCTAGAAGATTTATTAATCATGAGTTTTAAGGTTCATAGATATCATGGGAATAATATTTTTATCTTATATTAATGACTGATTAATGGATGGTGTATGTACAGGTGTCCACTTTTTTTATAACAAAAATATATAATTAAATATTAAATATTATAAAATTAAGTGAAATATGTTGCTAAAATTTATATTAAAGTTATACAAACCTGTATATAATAATTATAAATATATTTTTCATTGACGTTATAATATTATAATTATATAATAAATATTTATAAAAATGAAAAAAATATGTACAGAAAATAGTTATAGATATTTTAATATTTACTTTTATAATAAAAACATTAATTTTTATTATTAATTTTTATTTTTAATTTTTAAAAATAATAGAAATTAGAAGTAACTTATGAGATTTGTGAAAATAACAAATAACTTGGGCGTAAAAGCAATTTATTTATTTTTTCTTTTTCAATTATAAAATAACACATACATATATCTTATGGTTTCATTTATTGCATCTTATTTCTTTTTATATCTCTAAATTATTAAATTGTATTTATAGAGAGGAATTATTGTCCTACTAATTTCTTAAGATGCTATCATTCATATATTCATTCACCATTAATATTTTCTAACGAAAGATTTAACTTAATTATATTGTTGAATTACTTTTTTTTGTTTTATTTGCAATTGATCATTTATTATTATTGATGCTTATTTTTGTGACAAAATCCAAAATATATTTTTTTTTTCTACAAACATTATTTGGTTGAAAGGTAGTTGTTGAAAGTTGAATATGTTATGGAACAAGAAATTAAAATTAATCCATTTTATAAAAAATTGTCACACATAATGGGTTTGGTTTGTCTCTAAATCTATCTTCTGTACCACATATGTGTACTTTGAACTGCAAAAATTAAAAAAAGTTATTAATGACTTTTCAATCTTATAAGTTAGCATTATTTTTTGTCTTTGTATATGGATAGTATTTGTTTTGTATTGTAATGCATGTTTTCTAGTCGTAAATTGTACTTTGTGCAAGATTAAAATCAGACCTATTTTTGATTTTTGAATATTAGAGATATGTGTTATACTCAATCATGAACGATTTTTTATTATAATTTCATTTTACATTTCTTTTGTTTACTAGGTTTTCTTTTTCTTGTTAACTTCATGGATTTTGATTTATGGATGTTGATTTACTTTGTGGCTAGACAACAAAAGTAGAGAAGAGGAGTTGTTTTTTTTCAATTGTATGGTAACCTTATGTTTTGTGTTTTATATACGGAGAGGCTTGCTCTATTATGTAAAATTTGAGTTTTATTTATTCATTTTTAATGTTTATGAATATTTTAATATGTTTTGTAATGAGTTTATTTGAAGTTGAATCAAGTCAAACATAATAGAATCTTTGATTTCATTTCAAGTTTGACTTGTTTGTTTTCTTATTTCGTTTAATTGTTGTGTTTGTCTTTCTAATAATTTATGAATATTTTGATATTCATTGTCTAATGTGTTTGTGTGAAGTTGTGTTTGTATGAAGTTGAATAGCATCAAACATAACAGTGCTTTGATTTCATTTCAGGTTTGTTTTGTTTAATATGTTTTCTTACTCCTTTTATTGTCGTCTTTGTCTTTCTAATAATGTGGTTTCTTATTTTTTTATAGCAGATGGTCAAGAAATTTGATCTTATAAACAACATTGATGGTAAGCAAAAAACATTAAAGTTTGTGATACATAAGTGATTTATGGTTTGTTAAAAATCATGATTCCACTAAGCATATTCAGACAATTATTGTGGCCCGTAAGATATATAGTATATATATTTTAGAATGACCACTACGATGCAAGCATGTGACTATGGATAAATAATTAATATGTACTTTAATACGACAATAGTCATTTTGACTCAAGCAAATATCAAACCACTATTAGGTAATTGGATATTTTATTCAAGTATGTCTCAACAATGTTTCAATTACCCAAATAATTATTCAAATATTACTTATGTTTAGGATTATGGTCTATTTATATATCTAATTCATGCCATGAGTCTAAGTTGTTGATGGATTGTACTCTTATTTATAGTGTCTTTGTGTGTGTCTGAGAGTAAGTGTGTGTGTGTAACTCCTATTTGTGTAGTGGATGTTCGAGTCTTTGGATCTTCAACTTTTTATGTTATTGGATCTTTGAAATAAAACATATAGACGCAGACCAATTCTTCAAGTAAGTGTGTTAAAGTCCAAGTGTGAGGTGTTTATGTTATTATTTATGCATGTTTAATATGTTTGAGTTCACCATTTTTGTTTGTGTTTGACGATGATCATGTGACTTGTCACACGAGAGCAGATGTTATTCCAGGTAATGATGGCAAGACATAGAGCCGAAGTGAGGGCTAGCTTGGGGAATCTTATTAAAGAAACATGTTTTGGAATATTTTGTATTTTCTTTTGATTTTGGATTTTGGATTTGTATTAAATTAATTATGAAGTATTGTTATTTCATACGCTTTTAAAGTTTTAATTTTTCCCGCGCTTGGGAATGGTATCAGATGTTGAATAGTTAATTTTAATTATATTTTGCTTTACCAAGTTATATCCGACTAAGGTGTTACAATTGGGATAAGCAACCATTGAAGAGATTGACCATTGAAGGCTCTATGATACCATATGAAAACTGTGATTGAACATATAACAAGAACTTAGAAACATTCTTTATTTTACTCCTTGAATATTAATACAAATGGAATTTTTTTATATAGAAAACAACTAAACAAAAGAAGTAAAACTGATTAACAAACTTCTAACTCTAAGGCAACTTAACACCAGTGTAATAAGGGCTTTTGGCCCCGGTTAATTTTGGCATTCTGCCTCGGTTTTAGAACCGAGGCATATTGGGGTGAGGTCAAAAGGGGGTGCCTTTTGGCCTCGGTTATCACCCGAGGCGTAAAAACACTTTTCTGCCTCACTTTGGCCTCGGTTATGGTAAGAACCGAGGCCATATACCCCGTCACTACCCATCAGCAACCAT
>Ga0214544_1003009_pt1 | contig 35241 bp, 29 predicted proteins | sample CNSS3metaG_FD_160074 | JGI IMG/M metagenome (GOLD analysis project Ga0214544, IMG submission 160074) | Root nodule microbial communities from cowpea collected in UCLA plant growth center, Los Angeles, California, USA - CNSS3 | ecosystem: Host-associated > Plants > Roots > Nodule | place: USA...
ATATGAGTGAATGGATTGAAAAATGGAAAAGGGAAAGGAGAAGGTAAAGTGACACGTTAGCATGAGATTGTTCTTGATGGTGTCTAATGTTACGTAAAGGTTGTATATTATATATAATATGGATGCATTGGATTAACCTAGATATATAAGGATTATAGGAGTTTGTTCGGTTGCATAGAAACATGATATCATCATCACATGTTTGATGAAGGTGTATATTATAGTTATGGAGGTTGCAATTTCTCTTTTTGCTTACAATTTTTTTTTCTCAACTTGCACTTTCCAGAAAGTATGTGGTAAAATAAATTGGTCCTGTTCAATCTCTGTACATCAAAATTGCCATGTTTTAATTTTTTGTCTTGTAGCAGCAACAATTTGATGAAACAAGAAATTACTAAGATGTCGACAAAAGAATCGGATGTCAACACATTCATGACATTAATTTCCAACAGGATGACGTGACTGGTGGTGAGGTGAGAGACATATCAGTAACGAAGTCTCCTGGGATCTATGATTCTTTGGGATTCTTCTGCGTTGGAGAAAACCGGTTCCAAGTTTGGTGAATACGCGGATTATGCTACCCAGAAGGCAAAGGAACAAAGGATGTAGCAATGGAAAAGACTATGTAGCAAAATAAAAAAAAAAACCCAAACGGATGTTGAAATCCGTTTCACAAATTCCTGAAACGGATTTCGACATCTATTTTAAAAAAAAAATATCGAAACGGATGTCAAAATCCGTTTCACAAAAATCCTGAAGCGGATTTCGACACCCGTTTCATAGAAAAATTAAAAAAAATAATGAAACGGATGTCGACATCCCTTTCACAAATTCATGAAGTGGATTTCGATATCTGTTTCACAGAAAAACCAAAAAAATAACGAAACGGATGTCGACATCCCTTTCACAAATTCCTGAAGCAGATTTCGACATCCATTTCAAAAAAAAAAAAAGAAAAAAAAAATAACAAAACAAGGACAACTGCTGGGAGCTTGAATCAGAGACAACAACCACTCCGAGCTTGAAGCACAGACAGGCAGGGACCATAGACCAGAGGGACCAGAGTTCAGAAAACACAAAAAATTGTGGAGGAACGAAAAGAAGAAACGAAACGTGTGGAAATATTTGGGGGTTGGGGGTGCAGTTCTGCATAGATTAAAAGAAAACATCGGTGGCGTAGTAAATTTTATTTACATTACTTTCACCCACCTTGAGAGATAAAAATTAATTAAGGTCAAAAGGGTAATTATTGGAGGTACAGGAGAAGGCTTGGGGGTGCAGTGAGAAGCCCCCAAAAATGATGACCTTGGTTGCAAAGTTATTGGGTCGCGGGTTGGAGAAAAGGGTTGTAGCTTCAACTTGGAGTTGGTGAAATAGGTTGCGACATTTAAAAACACAAACATTAGGATAAGAATTGAAGACATTAATGGCCCGAGAACACCAAGGCCGAAAACTAATTAGTTTATTTATTTTAAAAAATAACAAGATAAAGAAAATTGAGCCTATCCGTTGGCATGCTGAAAGCTTCTTAGGGTGATATTCATCATCCCCTTCCTCTTTCCCTTCCTCTTGAATAGGATTTATCCTCAAACCAAGAGGGTTCTTTAAGGCCCACAATTGTGGAATCTTGGTTCCTCTAGGATCAAAAATATATCTGCAATAGTCATCAAATAATATTTCATTAAAATTTTGGACACCATGCAGTATATATTGATTGGAGATATATGAAGATGGGCTTTTAAGTTTGAAAACAATTTAGTATGTAGCACACTTCATAAAAATATTGATTTACACTTTGACTTAATTGATACTTCAGAAATAGCTTGAAGTCAAAGTGTGGTTTTGTAATATCCATTGGAATTTTGGAAATATTTGAAGAAAGAATTGAACTTGAGAAACCCTTAGAAACAGAGGAGTGTATGATGAAAAGAGAAGTATGTAAAGAGTAGGTTAGTCCCTTTTGAAGTTTCGTTTCCATGAATACAAAAGGAATGGGTGAAATTGACTCCATAGGTTGGATCCCTCTTTCTTCCTTAGTTTTTCTCTCTAACTCTTATTTTTCTCTTTTATTTCTCACCTCTTGTTCAATCTTTTCTTTTTCAAATTCGGAGCTCTCTTTTTCTTCAAGCTCTTTTCTCTCATTCTCTTCTTTGTCTCTTCTTTTGTGCTCATTTTTTTCTCACTCCTCTTGTTCTATTTTCTTGTCTTTTCTATCTTTTTTCTCCTTCAAGAGCAATTCAAGTTTCCTTTTAAACTCATATTCTTGATAAGAGCACTCACTTTTACTTTGGATGAATTCTTTTCCTATGCTAATGTATTATGTCATCTCATATTGTTGCTCTTTGGTTATCCTAAATGAAGAAGGGACAAAATTTCGTCTCATGCATGCCCTCAAATCATAAAAATCTCTAATGGCAGATTTTCTTCCCTTCTCCACTCTAGATTGCCTTCTATGCCACCACTCATATGCACGTCCTACAAATTTAGAAATGCAACGCCTAAGTATATCATAAGAACTAAATCTATCAAAGAATGGCTACAACAATTTCTTTGTTTCCCTCTCCCAAGCTATATATGATAATGCGTCTACATCCTCACCAAAGAAGGAATTTCATTATTAAATGTATGATGCAACTCATTCCTACTATGATTACCTAAATACAACATATGAGAGTATGAATAAGAACTCCTCTCAACAAATGTTGAAAACACAATTTTGTCAAAATAATTTTCACAAAGAATTTGTAAGAGTTTTTAAAGAGAATAAAGAGAAAAAGATATCTAAAGATACTCCCAGGAAAGGGAGGTGAGTCTCTTTGGACAAGCTTAAAAACCAAGCCTTTCCTACCTAGAGATGTCTAGATTGCTTTCAAAAAAATTCTCAATAAAAATTCTAAACAAATCAAATTTTATGTGAAAACAATTTTTAAAGTTTGTAAAAGAAACCTAAGACCAAAGAAAGGTCAACTAATATTGAAAAACATTTGTCCTAATTACAACGAAGACTTAAAACAAAGTCAAACATGCATAAGCTAGAAATGGAAACATCAGAACGTGAAAACATAAAGACAAGAAAACATAGACTAGTAAAAACTTTTCCTAAGTGAAGAATCAAGTAGTACTTGGAACCCTTTGACCTCACCCTACACGTATAAGCTATTACAAAGGGATTGCTTAATGCATTTTCCCACCAAAGCAATTGAAAAAAAAAACTGAAAATTGAAAAGAATATTACACAAGGTTTTGTGATAGAAAAAAAACAAAAAATAAAAACAGAAATGTAAATAAAAAATTCTTCCACTAGAGAGTAAAATTCAAAAATCAAGAAAAAAAAAAAGCTCAAATTAGAAATCAGCTCACATCAAGTGATAGACTTAACAGATATACTCAAGTGAATAAGCAAGAATGACAAGCAAGAAAAAAAGGCAAAGTAACAAAGTATGACACACAAAAGGAACCTCAAAAATGTATCTAGAATATGATTAACAAAACCAAAATAAAGCAAGGAGACCCAAACAAGTTGAATCAAAATAGTGCACATACATCTCTAATTGAAAATGGAATACAAAAACAAGGATGATGTTATGAACTGTGTAACACCTTTTTTTTTAGATTTTCTTTTAATTCACTTTCTTTTCACTGATTTTCTTTTTATCACTTTTCTTTTCACTTATTCTCTTTTCAGCTCTCAAAGATCAAACGCACTCTTTATTTTAGACCAAAATTCACAAAAATTTTCATGTTTCCACTTTAAATAACATATGCACATGAGAGATTAACAAGAGATTCAAGTTTAAAAAAATTTGAAAGTACACACAAAGGAAATCTTAGCCAGTGCAATGAAATAGCATAATCAAACAATAAGGAATAGTTCAACCAATCAAAAATTGACCCTGATTTGTATTAAGTACAAATATGCACCAATTTTTTTTTCACGAATATTTGGCCAAGCTATTCAAAACAAGAGATAATAAGTTCAACAATCATCTAAGCACATGAACAAATGTGCAGAAACCTGATAAGTGTAATTCGCAATAGTTAACCAATCATATATCAAATGTGGCATATGAGTGTCTTGGCCAAAAGCAAAATACAGCATGAATTAACATTCAAAGACATATAAGACTCAAGGCTAACCACAAAAACAAGAAAGTGATTCAACTTAATAGATATAAATTAAAACATATTAAAGCACCAGTTGGACTCAAACAGTTTGACAGTGCAAACTAGCATCAACAGGAACCAACACTGGAATCAAACACCGAGTTAAATTGTTTCTATCATGCAACAACAACAATCCATGATAAGAGACCTAACTTGGTTGCCAGAAATATATCTTAACAATCAGAATACACTAAGGAAGGCAACACCAAAATTCATTCAGTCAAAACCATCAACAACATAGCACACAATTGAATGAGCAGACATAAGAAATGAGGATTAAACTGAAATCATTGAAGGCAAAATGGCAGAAATACAAGGAATTAATATTCAGATTATTTGGCAAATACAAAAACTCACAAAAACAGGAAACTAAACAATTAACATATTTAGGCAACACGAGACAACACATACTGGATAACTTCTAGGGATAAATGAACAAACAAAAAGCAATTGCACATTACTCTATGACAAAACAATAGATCATAAAATTTTAAAACTAGTTAAGAGCAAAAATAAAAACACAATCATTACAACATTGATTTAGGGCAACAGGAACATAAAATTTGAATCAATTTCAATAGAAACATTTCCATATAACAGATTCAACAGAGATGAGCAAGCACACGAAACTCAATCGAAAGTAGTAACAACAAAAATTAAGAATAGAGAAGAAAAATGATTAAAAAAAGATAAGGAACAAGGCATACCTTCGAAGACCTCTAAGCTCAAAATCTTAGCTCTGAATACCAAAAATGATGGAAGCGACTCTACAGAAACTCGACGAAATCTCAATCTGGACAATGGAAACCGGACGAAATTTCCTAGGATGCCTCCAAACCTCGATCCAGCAGAGAAGATCAAAGAAAGTACAACGGAAGACTTGAAATGGTGATGGTTTCACCAAGCTCCTTCAATGTAGCCTTAGATGCTCACAATAGAGACAATGCTAGGTTAGGGACTCTTAGTGAAGAAGATGAACTTCTAAGGGAGAAAACGTAGTGTTCCTGCAGAGAACAAATAAGATGAGTTAGGAACAAGTGTCACCTTATCGTGTAGTCCGCTATCTCCTCAGTTGGCCTCTTCCCGGTTGATATATGTCAGCTTGAACCCAGGAGGGGTTACCTACAGAAGAGTCTCCGAAGCTCAAGTAAGTCAAAGCTCTTAGAAGGTCAAATCAGTGATTAATGAATGCGTACCTTTAATTACTGGGGTCCACACCTATTTATAGAGCATTAATGATGTTTGATTACCTCATGGGTCGGGCCTTGACTTGGGCTCTAGCTTGGGCCATGAGTGGGCCTGGGCCCTAACCCAAGCCCTTAAGACCTATTGAACGTGGGGGATTCTATTTTCACTAAGTTTATTGGAGTAGTCGGCTTGGACCGGCTACCTATCTTGACGGCTTATATTGGTTACGTGAGGTGCAGGTTATTCTTCTAGATGTATAGGTTAAAACCGGTACAAGTTAGGCTGACTCGGCCTAGGCTGAATACTTGGCTACCTTGATATATGCATTGTTTACTTATTTGGTCAAGTTTGGCTAGGTGTGGTACACCAGTCCCCCAGCCTTGCTCGATATAAGTTGTCGGTCAAGGGTGATATGTGTTGGTATGCTAGCGGAACCGGCTAGGTGTGATACACCAGTCCCCCAACCTTTAAGTGTGATGAACAGTGTTAAGGCTAAAAAGTGGTAACCGTCTGAAGGTAGGTGAAGGAGTGTCAGGGGTCAAATCAAGAAGTTTTGGCGCCGTCTTTTTTTAAAAGTTATATCTTTCGCAATGATGGTGTCGATTGGTCTGGGGTATTGTTTTGGCGGGAAGGGGTTTTCGTCGTTTGGGATCCTGGACTATAAATATAGGTTTCAAAACGGGTGAGGGGTTACTTGGTTCATTTGCGAGAGTTTTGAATTCAGAGATCTTGTGCGCATCATAATGTCCGACTAGTTCCCAAATTCATTCGACATCTCCCCGTAAACACGAAAACAGGTATGTCTAGTAGCGATAGTATATCGTTATCTACATCTAGTAGTAGTGAGAGTACGAAGTCGGAGAGAAGTAGGGGTAGACAATTTGACGAAGAGGGTACAAGTTCTGAGGGCATGACAAGTGGGATTCCAATGGAGACGGTGAGGGAGGTTCGAGAAGATCCCCCCGAAGAGTTGGCAAAAAGCAACTGGCCGGCAAAAGGCGGCTATGGATGGGCGGCTGCCGACGTCCGCAACCAATCATCTTTGTTCTGGTGGTCTCGTATACTAAACTCCTGGTTAAACTGCACACCTGTCATCTTCAAGGGCGTCAGTAGGGACATCGTTTCCCTAGAGAGAGTTAGTGCTATCAACTGGGTATGTCATGGACAGGAGGGTGCTACCGAGAATTTTTTCTACATGTATATGTGCCATTTTTCTCAACTTCATGTGCGGATACCGTTAGACGCTTTCACTATGGGCGTATTGCGGGCACTAAATGTGGCACCTACGCAGCTGCATCCGAATAGTTGGGCCTACTTGCAGGCTTTCCGCATCTTGTGTCAATCCTTATATTTGGAGCCTACTCCTTACGCTTTTTTGTACTTTTATGACACCAGACCCCGCCGGCCGGCTACTTGGCTATCTTTGATAAGTCGCCCCAGTGTCAGCAGACTGGATGCATTTTCCTAGTCTTTCAAGCATTTCAAGGACGGGTACTTCAAGGTTGTCGTTAAAGAAAGAGGCAAAACTCATTTTTTGAATGCAGATGGGAGTACCAAATTCCCTTTTAGTTGGACAGGCAATCCTTCTCGGTATAAGGACATGGGGATGGATGAGTTATCGGTTGGTGATAAGGAGGTGGTGGAGATCTTGTTGAAGTTTGTTGATAAGTTGCCCACTAAGGGCCTAGTTAGAGTTTATAATTCGGTGCATCCGATAATAGATATCGAAGGTATCTGTTTATTACTTAAACTGTGTTAATAATTCTAAGTTGTTTTGATCCGAGTTGTAATGTATTATTGTAGGGCATATGACGCAATCTGGAAAGAAAAACTTGGCGCTTTTCCAATCGCTGAGGAAGGAGATGGCCGCTAAGGCCAAGGCAGTTGGGAGGATTGATGTTCCCAACTTGCAGGAGTCTGTGGTGGAGGTGCATGTGCACAGTGGGATGAAGAGGAAGGCTGAGTTGCCGCCTTGACACGGGAAACGAAAAGACGTGAAGAAAGTAAGGGCGACCTTGCTTGGAACGGGGTCGGCTAGCAGAGCAGAGTCGGCTAGTGATGAGAAAGGGCCGAAATCTGGTTTGATCGAATTGCCAGAAATATCTGTGAGGAAGGATATTTCAATTACCCTCCCAGATACCATTGTAAATTCTATTGACGGCATGGATGCAGACCATATTGTGAGGACAATGGTCAAGTTTGGAAGCAAGGCTTTAGTATTGAGCCGGCTTGTGGGGTCTCTATACAAGAGGGGAGTGAAGGAGGGGGGCCGGGAAAATGTGGAAGAGTTGCAGAGGAAGGTAGACAAGCTAGAGGAGGAAAAGGCAGCGTTGGAGAAGGCGAAGGAGAGTTGGGATGCAGAGAGGAAAAGACTGATAATGTGGAGGGTTCGCTGTTTGGCTTCAGAGGAAAGACTGAACAAGAAAATATGGGAGTGGGAGGAAGATTATGAAGCACTAAAGGATAAGTATGATGGTGCCGTGGGAGAGCTTGAAGACTTGAAGAATAGTATTATACAGGAACATATTACTGGTTTTGAGAAGGGACTGCGTCAAGCGACTTTTTTCCATCAGGATGTGGACATAACGGATTCAAGGTTTGATGTGAATAAGGACGTTATTGACTGGAAGTTGGTCCAGGAGGACGAGGACAGTGCGAATAAGGAGGCGGAGGAGAAGGCGGCGGAGCAGGAGAAGAAGGCGGGCGATTCCGAGAAGGCACCTGTGGCAGCAGAATAGGATTTTATTCTGAATTGATTCGACAATATTATTTGAGCCTATGTCTGTAATATTTGGTACATTTAGCTACATTGGTACATTCTTGCACTTGTGTTTAAATGCGATTAAGATTTTGTATGTTATTATGTATGTCGGGTTTTGATGATATGTGGTGTATGTGTGATACGATCGGTTGTATGTTAAGGGTGTTCGGCCCAGACCGCTTACTTGTGGTAAGGGTGGGGAACTTAAATGAATTAAGCACAAGTTAAGGGTGTTCGACCCAGGCCACATACTTGTGGTAAGGGTGGGGAGCTTAAACGAATTAAGCATAAGTTAAGGGTGTTCGACCTAGGCCGCTTACTTGGGGTAAGGGTGGGGAACTTAAACGAATTAAGCACAAGATAAGGGTGTTCGACCCAGGCCGCTTACTTGGGGTAAGGGTGGGGAACTTAAACGAATTAAGCACAAGTTAAGGGTGTTCGACCCAGGCCGCTTACTTGGGGTAAGGGTGGGGAACTTAAACGAATTAAACACAAGTTAAGGGTGTTCGACCCAGGCCGCTTACTTGGGGTAAGGGTGGGGAACTTAAACGAATTAAGCACAAGATAAGGGTGTTCGACCCAGGCCACTTACTTGGGGTAAGGGTGGGGAACTTAAACGAATTAAGCACAAGTTAAGGATGTTCGACCCAGGCCACTTACTTGGGGTAAGGGTGGGGAACTTAAACGAATTAAACACAAGTTTAGGGTATTCGACCCAAGCCGCTTACTTGTGGTAAGGGTGAGGAACTTAAACGAATGTGAGAAAAAACATGTGGAAAAGTCGTATAATTGAGAACTCTTCTTTTTATTTATTGAATATGAGTGCCTCATTAAAACCTCCCTGGCCAAAACCCTCCTTAGGGAAAAAGACCGGGTGAGGGAAAAGAGTACACCCAGGGTTACAAGTATTCGGCTCAGTACAATATACATTTAATTGAAATAGAATTTGAGGTGGGACACATTCCAGGTGTTGGGTATTTCTTCCCCAAATAAGTATTCAAGGCGATAAGCTCCTCCTCTCGCGTCTTCATGTATGCGGTATGGGCCGTCCTAGTTGGCGGAGAATTTGCCATCCTTCTTTCTTGCACTGCTGGCCATTCTCCAGACTAAGTCCCCGATTGCGAATGATCGTGGACATAGGTTTGCGTTATATTTTCTGGCAGCTCTTCGTTTGGTAGCTAGATTGCGTATTTGGGCCTTTTCTCTGAGTTCGGGTAAGAGTTCGAGATGGGTGGCCATGTTTTAGTGGTTGTGGGTTAGGTCGTATAGTTCTCGCCGTAGGGATGGTTCGCCAATTTCTACTGGTATCATGGCGTCTGCACCGTATACTAGGTTGAATGGGGATTCGTTTGTTGATGATTGAGGGGTGCATCTGTAAGCCCATAATACTTCTATTAATTCTTCGGGCCATCGACCTTTGGCGGTATCCAATCTCTTGCGCAGCTCCACGAGGATAACTTTATTTGCCGCCTCTGTTTGTCCATTGGTTTGTGGATGTTCTACAGAACTTGTGATGTGCTTGATGCCTAGTCCAGTGTAGAACTTGGCTAACTCTTTATCAATAAATTGTTGGCCATTGTCTGTGATGATGGTATGTGGCACACCATATCTGCATATAATGTCTTTCCACACAAATTGTTGAACTTGCTGGGTCGTGAAGGTAGTTAGCGGCTTGGCTTCTATCCATTTTGTGAAGTAATCGACAGCTACAATTAGGAATTTTACTTGCCCCTTGCCGGGTGAAAAGGGGCCGAGAATGTCCATTCCCCACTTAGCGAATGGCCATGGGGATAGTATGTGGTGTAGCTATTCTTGTTTCTGGTGAATAAGGTTGCCATGTTTCTGACATGGTTTGCACTTTTTGACATAATCCTCGCAATCTGCTTCTATAGTCGGCCAGAAATATCCGGCTCTAAGAACTCTAGTAGCCATGGTGCGCGCGCCGGAATGATAACCACAAATACCTTCGTGTAGTTCTTTGATAATATATTGCGCTTGCTCTGCCATGACACACTTAAGGAGGGGTTGACCATATCCGCATTTGTAGAGGTCATCGCCTATCATGGTGTACCTGGCGACCTTAGCCAGCCAAGTTTTGTCCGCATCTAGGGGGTTGCTGGTTTTGAGGTACTGGATGTAAGGGGTGGTCCAGTTTTGGCTTTGGGAGGGGGTGACATTGTCGGCTGGGGAGTCGGTTAAATTTTGACAAGTGTGTGTGATGGAAGGCGTGGATAGTGTTTGCTGTAGTAAGGATCGGTGACGGTTTTTTAACTTGGTGCTGGCTAATTTGGAAAGGATGTCGACCCTGATGTTGTCGGTCCTTGGGATGTGTTCGATGCGAACTTGTTCGAAGGCGGATTGAATGACTGCACAGACCAGATGGTAGTACTGTAGAAGGATGGGGTCTTTGATCTGGAACTCGTCATTTAGGTGGCCTACAGTGAGCTTGGAGTCGGTTTTGCATGTTAATCTCTTGATGCCTACCTCACGGGTTAGGGAAAGGCTGGCGAAGATGGCTTCATATTCGGCTTGGTTATTTGACGTTTTGAAGGCAAAGTGAAGGAATTTTTCAATGAAGATGTCGTTGGGGCCTTCTAAGACGATGCCAGCGCCGACACCTCTTAGATTTGTGGAACCATCTACATGAAGTGTCCACTGGTCCTCTATGGGTGTTTGCTGTAGGTCGTTGACGAAGTCTAAGAGACACTGGGCTTTGATGGAGCCATAGGGTTCATAGCGGATGTTGAATTCTGATAGTTTGACAGTCCATGATGACATGCGTCCGGCTAGATTTGGTTTTTGTAATATTTTTTGGATTGGGTAGTCAGTTTTAACGGTTATGGTGTGGTTTTGGAAATATGAGCGTAGGCGGCGTGCCGAGTGGACCAAAGATATGGCCAGCTTTTCTACCATCTGATATCTGGTTTCAGGATCTTGCAGCATTCTGCTCACAAAATATACAGGATGCTGCGTGCCTTCTATTTCTTGGACAAGTGCGGCGTTGACGGTGCAGTCGGTGGCTGTGATGTATACAAGTAGGGGTTGATGGGTGTCCGGCTTGTGGAGGATAGGTGGGGAGGTTAGGGTTGTTTTCAATTTTTGGAAAATTTGTTCACAATCATCAGTCCACGTGAACCGGGTGGATTTCTTTAGGAGTTGGATTATGGGTTGGGTTTGTTCAGCTAGTTTGGGTAGGAAGCGGGAGATGGCTGTGAGACGGCCAATGAGACGTTGGACCTCCTTAACAGTAGTAGGGCTGCGCATTTCGATGATGGCCTTGCATTTTTCAGGGTTGGCCTCTATGCCGCGCTGGGTTAACATAAAACCAAGGAATTTACCCCGGTCAACTCCGAATACAAATTTGTTAAGGTTGAGGCGAAGGTTGTATCGGCGTAGTGCAGAGAAGACTGCTGACAGGTCCTCGGCATGTTGGCGATGACTTGGAGACTTGACAACCATATCGTCGATGTATACTTCGACACAGTGTCCCATTAGGTGGCTGAAAACCTTGTCCATCAGTCGTTGGTAAGTTGCTCCGACGTTTTTGAGGCTAAAGGGCATGACTCTATAGAAGTAATTGGCATCGTCCATGATGAAGGCGGTTTTGTGCATGTCTGATGAGGCCATGGGAATTTGGTTATATCCAAAATATGCATCCAAAAAGCTAAGCACCTTATTCCCTGCCGCGCCGTCCACGAGTCGATCGATGTTGGGTAAGGGGTAAGCATCACGAGGGCAAACCCTCTTTAGGTCCGTGTAATCTACACACATTCGCCATTTGCCATTGGCTTTCTTCACCAAGACAATGTTAGAAAGCCAAGTGGTGTACTGAGCTTCTTCTATAAATCCTGCGCTTAGTAACTTGTCGGCTTCAACCTTGGCTGCTTGCCGACGTTCTTCGCCAAGCTTGCATTTTTTCTGGGATACATAGCGAGCTTCTTTATATATGGATAATTTGTGGGATGCCACTTGGGGTTCCACTCTAGGGAGGTCGGCGACTGACCAGGCGAAAAGATCGGAGTTGTTGATGAGGATGGGTGTGATGGTGGCACGTTCGTTAGAGTTTAAACCGGTGCCTAGGTTAATAGAGTGACCATTGGGAAGCTCTAGAGGGGAGGTGTCCTAAACTGGTTCAAGGCGAACATCCCGGCCTATTATGGGGTCAAGATCTTCGTCGGATAGGGCTATGCTAGAGCCAGGGGGTCGTTCGATATGGTTAGTTTGTTGGATTGGAAGTTGTGGTCGCAAGTTGGCCATGTAGCATTCGCGTGCCAAGCGTTGGTCGCAGTGGATGGTAAGGATGTCGCCGGACGGGGCAGGGAACTTCATGGCCAAGTGAGGGGTGGAAACGACGGCACCAAGGCTATTGAGGGAAGGACGGCCCAGGAGGATGTTGTAGGATGTTGGCGCGTCGACGATAAGGAAGCGGATTGGGATGGTTTTGGTTTGGGTCCCCTCCCGAAAGACGGTGTGGAGGTCAATGTAGCCGCGGGTGGATACCTGTTCACCAGAAAAGCCATAGGTTGGCTCGTCATATGGGACCATGGCGGTGTCAGGAAGTTGGAGTTTTTGGTAGGTGGCCCAGTAGAGGATATCAACGGAGCTGCCTTGACCAATGAGGACTTTCTTAACAGCGTAATTTTCGATTTCAACAGTGATAACCATGGGGTCGTCTTGTTGATGGTCGAGGCCGTGAAAGTCATCATCTGTGAAGATGATAGGAGGCATACGGCGTCTGTGGTGGGAATGGGTGATGTGGTTGATGGATTGGATCTGGCGGAGGTGTCATTTTCTGGCAGAGGAAGTGGATCCTCCGCTAGCGAAGCCACCAATGATGGTGTTAATGGAGCCACGTAGGGGAGGATCGGTAGGGGTGATGTCGGTGCAGGCCGACTCCGGTTCTTGATTGGTGGGTTGGGCGGGGCGTCTGTCGGGACGGGGGTCATGTTGAGGACGTCTGTGGTGGGATCGAGGGGGGTAGCGGGATCGAGAGGAAGAGGAATGGTCATCACTACGAATGAAACAGCGAAAGTGGCCAGCACAAACCAGTTCTTCTATTTTATCCTGGAGTGTTTTGCATTCTTCTGTAGTGTGGCCATGGTTGCGGTGGTAGCAACAATATTTGGTCATATCAGCGTTGGGAGGTGTGGTTGTCTTGCGTGGTGAAGGGATTAGGTCAGCTTGTAGGGCTTCGTTGAGGATGCGGGAGCGGGCTACGGTAAGAGGAGCATATCTGGTGAAGCGAGGTTGGCGGGGCTCGCGTGGGCGGGCATCAGGGCATGGGTTAGGTTGCGGGGTAGGGTTGGCGGTGGTGGCTGCATAGTCATTACAGAACTTGGTGTGGAGGGTTTGCATTTCCTTCATTCGGACATAGTCAGTTGCACGTAATTTGAGCTCGTGCATAGAGGCAGGTGGGTGGAGGTAGACGTTGTTGGCGAAGGGGCCGGGTTGCAGGGTAAGAGCCATGCACTGGAGGATCATCTCCTAGTTGAGGTGTGGGGTGCGAATAGTTGCCTTACTGAATCGGTCTATGAACACTCTGAGTGGTTCGCCTTGTTCTTGTCGAATGCCCAGGAGGGAGATTGTGGTAGTTTGGTGTGGACGGCTGCCAGCGAAATGGGTGGAGAACATATGAGAAAGGACGTCAAAACTGTCGATGGAGTAAGGTTGGAGGGTTGTGAACCATTCTAGGGCAGAACCCTTGAGGGTGGTGGGGAAGGCTTTGCAGAAGACTGCGTCTTGGGACGTATACAGGGAAACATGGGTGATGTAGACTTTGAGGTGCTCGTCAGGGTCGGTTTCGCCAGTATATCCCAATGGGTGGGGAGAGGGGTGTTGGCGATGAAGTCGGTAAAGGGGTGACGACGTCTGGGCTGGTGGGGAGGGAGTAGATGGGGTGGGATGGGATGAGTGATCATGGCGGGGAAGGTGGAAGTAAGGTTGTGAGGGGGGATGTGGCTTGTTAGAGGGTATTGTGGGTTGTATGGTGGGGCGTGTGTGGTGGGTATGTTGTAGGGGATTTGGGTGGTAGGGAGGGTAGCGGTAGGGGTTGGGACGGCGGTATAGGGATGGGTGGAAGGGATAGGTGTTTGCAGGGTAGTGGTGAAGGTATGAGGAGTGGGGTTGTATTCGCTTTCCTCCTCTGTGGGTTGGAAGGCCGGGGACCTTGCAGCTTCAGAGGTTTCTTTGGCTTTTCCTTTCAGGTTGGGATCAGCTTCAATTCTTCGCCTAAGGCGAGAGTTCTCTTGTCGCAATGTCTCCATCTCATCAGCACTGCGCTTTTTCAGGTCTGCCAACTATTGTTGCATCTTCGCTTGGCCGTTTAGGATGGCGGCCAGGTCAGGGGTGATGCCAGCAGGTCCTGAGGGACCAGCATCCGCCTGCTTGTTCACTCCAGCTTTGCTACGGGTGGAAACCACATTCAGAAAAAAACAAACGGGTACTAAAGGTGTTCGTCTCGTGTTCCACGGTGGGCGCCAATTATTCCTGCAGAGAACAAATAAGATGAGTTAGGCACAAGTGTCACCTTACCGTGTAGTCCGCTATCTCCTCAGTTGGCCTCTTCCCGGTTGATATATGTCAGCTTGAACCTAGGAGGGGTTACCTGCAGAAGAGTCTCCGAAGCTCAAGTAAGTCAAAGCTCTCAGAAGGTCAAATCAGTGATTAATGAATGCGTACCTTTAATTAATGGGGTCCACGCCTATTTATAGAGCATTAATGATGTCTGATTACCTTATGGGTCGGGCCTTGACTTGGGCTCTAGCTTGGGCCATGAGTGGGCCTGGGCCCTAACCCAGGCCCTTAAGACCTATTGAACGCGGGGGCTTCTATTTTCACTAAGTTTATTGGAGTAGCCGGCCTGGACCGGCTACCTATCTTGACGACTTATATTGGTTACGTGAGGTGTAGGTTATTCTTCTAGATGTATAGGTTAAAACCGGTACAAGTTAGGCTAACTCGGCCTAGGTTGAATACTTGGCTACCTTGATATATGCATTGTTTACTTATTTGGTCGAGTTTGGCTAGGTGTGGTACATGCAGAAAATGCAATTTACTCTTATATATAAAAGTTGTCTTACATATGGTCGCTTACCTCTATTTGTAAGAGCAAAGAGGCAAGGGAAAGAAGAAAGGAAAACGTGAACTAAGCCTAACACCCTACTCATAACATTCTCACTTACCAATTGGCACATAATTTAAAACATTCAACTCTTAACATCATATGCATAACAACATATTTTTCAGGCTTACTAAATCCAACAACTAGAACCATAAAATCAATACCAGAACTTAATTGCAGATGGACATGTACCGTAATCACACAACTTACCTCTTCACAAGAAACAAAACAAACCTTCCATCCAATTTCCTCAACCCAACCTTTGGTTGAAAAAAAAAAGAATATTCTCCCAACATCACCAAGATTATTGTATAACAACAAATATATTTTATTCTTCATGCCATTTACACCAAAATCATGGACATCCCACACTCTCATCATGTACAACAAGTATAAAAGTTTTGCTCAACCTCCAAGCAAGATTCAACTTAGCAATATGCACGGTACAAGACTATCAATTCTGCCCAAACCAATTTTTCTTCTTCACCACAGTTTTATGAAATTTAACCACACAAGAAAAGAAAAAGAGGACAACATTTAGCACCCTTTACGCCAAAACTTATCTCAAAGGAGCATCTCACAATTCCACGGTGGATTCATTCAAAGGAAGAATAAAAAAAGTAAAAAAAGGAAACACAATTCATCCCCAAAAAGGATACGCATATATCAAACCTCAAAATTTTCTCCACATATAACCACAAAACCACAAAATGAGTACAAGTTTAGCTTCCATTACCTGGAATTCTTGCAACGAAACCATTATGTCTTTGCTTTACATCTCTTTGCTCTTCATGTTCTAACCAAAAAAAAAATTATACTCTATCGCACACCAAAAAGAATGTGACACAACCTTTTCTCTCATAATTCACCTTAATTTTCTAATTAATTCTCTATGCTTGTGACCACAAGCAAAACCAACCCTGCACACAATATCACTACAACACACTTCATGTCAACTACCCACACAATAAACACCTCTAAATAAAAACAATATTTAAATATAAACAACCCAAATGCACACTTAGGAATCAAACCCTTGACCACCAATCCGTTACAAGACTCTAATCAACTATGCTACAATTTAATTTTGTAAAATTATTTATTTATTTATATACCACCCCACCTCTAATTACCACCTTTGAAATTATTAATTATTTTTCCTAGGTCTTACAATATGCCTTACCAAACACATTTATTTATAAATCCATACGTTGGAAATGATTCCATGTGTCTCTAGAACACCTTGTATAAATTTGAGCTCAATCCAACGATAAATGAAACTAGCATCAAATTCTTACTAAAGAAACTCGAAAAAAAAAAACATAGTGACGCCAGTTCAAGTTGGGGAAATTATTTCTCTCATCTTAGACATTTAATTTAAAATCCCAACAGTAAAATTAAATTATTTCTCGCATCCACCACACTCTGTCGCAGTACTACGCCACTGTCCACCACAACACCGTCGTCGGTTGTTGCTGCGTCACCGAACAACACGCAAACAACCATCCCGGGAGCACTCTCTTCTCTCTCTATGAACTGTGTCCACTATCCACGGTGCTGCCACCACTCTTCTCCGGCCAATGCTGCCACTGCTCTATGCTATTGCTCTGGCGAATCTATTCGCCTCCTTCCCCATTTCCATCCACCGTCGCGTCGCCAATTCTCCCAAGGGGTATGTTGAAAACATGTTCCCTTCTTTTTTTTTGTTTTGTATTTTTTTTTTTATGATTTGGGCTATTGTTTTGCATTTTGATGAGGTTTTTTGTTGATTTTTGCGTCATTTTTTCTGCCATTTTTACGGTCTCTTATGTATTTTATTGTCTCTTGTAGCTCTCGACAACAAAAGTACCGTGGGTGCGCATCATCTTCCATTGTCATTCGATCTTCACATTCCCAAGTTCCTAATTCTAATATTTTCCTAAGATTTTGTAGTCTGTTATGTATTAGTTATATGTTATATATATGTGGTTTATTATTTGCTTAAATATCTGTTTGATTTTCTTATAGTGTGAGTTAACCTTAGTTTCATTTTGAAGAAGCTACTCTTTTTTTTAAATTAATATAAGGGGATACAATACTAATAATTTAAATGTATTGTTGAAGAATGTGTCGAGTTTTGTTTAGATTACATGGCAAAAGAAAAATTGATAGGAGTTCCTCGGAGATCATGGTTGAACAAGTGTTCTATAAGTAACAGCATTTGATGTGTGAGTGTGGTTAGCAAAGATCGCAAAGAGTTGTTACATATTGAACAACACATATGAGGTAATGCCTTACTTGTCTGCACACAAAGTCATTATGAAAGAGAACAATCCAAGACAATAAGAGAAATGACATTTGATAAAGCATAACAAAACATTCATGTCTTGGTTTAAATTTGAGATTTTGAAAGATTCGAAATGTTGTGAGACTTTGATGTGGTTAGTGAATGAGTTGAAATTTGATGTCATCTGTTATACAGGTTATGAAATTAATAATTGCACATTCTATATGAAGTCTCTGGATGATAAAAGCACAGCACAAAATAGTGGAGTCAGTCTTGAAGCTGAGTCGTTACAATTTTCTACATCTAAAGATCAAAATCATGTAGTTGGATCAATGACATACTATGGTGTAATACAAGAGATGTGGGAGGTTGATTATATAATGTTTACTATTCCACTGTTCAAATGTAAGTGGGTTGACAATAAACACACACACACAAACACAGATACACACACAGACATAAACACACACACACACACAGACACTTACAAACACACACACAGACACATACACATACACACACACACACACATACACACACATAGACACACACACACAAAAACACACACACACACACAACACACACACAACACACACACACACAGACATAGACACACACACACAGAGACACACACATACACATAGATACACACACACACAATTTTTTCAAATTATATAGAGTCTATTCAAATCTAAAATTTTTAACTATTTATTTTTTAATGTAAATAATCATATGATATGCAAGAAAATTTTCTCCTATTTTATTTTGCAATTTTGTTTTGATAATTATTACTGAAAAAAAAAACATCTTTTTAATATGTATTTTCTAATTATCAAATATTGATATAATTCAGATATATGATAGATAAATTTTGCAAATTTGAATGTTCAAGAGCATCTACGATAAAATAGTAAAGGTTAATTTTTAAACTATTTTTCTTTTGAATATCACATTGGAAACTTAATAACATAATTATTAATTAATAGAAAGTGAGCAAGTAAAAAAATCATGGTAAATGTTAGCATCTTTGTTCATGTTTTTAAATTTTATAATTGTTCGAGTTTGATCTTTATTTTTTTCTTTATATCATATTTTAAAATAATAAAAATATATTATTAAATTTAATGAAGAAGGGGGAGGGAGGCAAGGCCCCTATAGATTAACTAAGGTCTGCCACCGCATAAAAGGTTGAACCATAGACTCCATCATAGGTTCCACCGATAGGCTCTATGACAGGGTCCAAACTACCTTAGGACGATAATGTTATTATATTTTTGCATCAAATAGCATTTGTATCTTGTTATAACCGTCTATGATTAGATAGATCATGACAAGTCATTTTGTAATTTGAAAAAAAATAATAATTTTTTTTGTTAATTAACTACGTTAAATTTTGTCACATTTTGTTTAATAAAAAAAACATTTTAAATGAAAAAAAAAACATAGACTAACTTCACATTTTTATTTTCAATGAAAAAAAACATTGATATAACTATTTTAAATTTATATTTTTAACCTGTGTATAAACTAATTTTAATTTTAGCAATAATTTAACTTAACTTAATATTTTTCAGTTTTAGAAGCTCAAGACAATAATCGTACACGTATGTTCTGAGTATAATAGTGGCTTCTGATCACACAGGGCCATATTTTAAGGAGTGAGCCAATTAATAGTAAATGTCATACTACCTTTAACGTTGTATGACTTCATGAATTTATTAACTTACAACATTTCCTTGTTCAAATTGTTTCTCAGGGAACTCTAGTTTTGGAAGCATTTGAGTGAAGTTGGACTAAGGAAGCGTAAAACCCATCCTTGACTTTAACGAGTGTTTCATGGCTTCCCTTCTCCACGATGAGTCCATCTTTAACAACAGCAATCAAATCTGCATTTTTTATTGCAGATAGGCGATGTGCCACAACCACAGTGGTTCTGTTCACCATGACTTTGTCCAATGCATCCTGAACAACTCTCTCTGACTCAGCGTCTAATGCACTTGTGGCTTCGTCTAATAGCAATATCTTTGGACTTTTAATCAAAGCACGGGCAATGGCTACCCTTTGCTTCTGTCCCCCAGATAACTGGGTTCCCCTTTCTCCCACTACGGTGTCATAACTCTGTCATAAGTGAGAAAACGTTACCAAAGCATGAAGTACATATGAAAAGTTCAACTCTTCCAGAATTATACTTGAGACGATTGCAAACTGAACTCAACAAGTAAAGTAGAATAGTTCCGAGAGTTGTCAGGAATCTAATAGAAATGAAACCATTAAAATCCTATGATTCTCTTGATACCCAGCTCAGGAGTATCTCATTTCACTGGGAATGTTTTACTATACTTGGATATAATATCATAGTTACTGTTTGTAATGTTTAATAAATAATCAGATTTGAAACTTCATTTAGTAATTTAGGCGATAATGAAATTCATTAAATGTGTAATGAATTAAAGCCTTAAATTTGGTTGAAAATTCACCACATAATACTTTCTGTTAATTTTACCTGTTGTAAGGCACTGATAAATACATGGGCATTAGCTTGTTCTGCGGCTGCTATGATTTCTGCTTCACTTGCTTCACCTCCTTTCCCATATGCAATGTTACCACGAATAGTGTCATTGAACAATACCGGCTCTTGGCTTACCAAACCCATTTGCTGCCGAAACCACTTCAATTGTAACTCCCCAATTGGTACACCATCAAGTGTGATTTCACCTGAATTGGGAACATAAAATCTCTGCAACAACGAAATCACTGTTGATTTTCCACATCCACTTTCACCAACAAGGGCCACTGTCTGGAACATAAGTTTTGGTCGTAACCATTAGTTACAAGTTACAACATACACGTGCCTTAGCTTCCTTTTGTATTGAAACCATGTTTAAATATACTACTCAAACTTTACCTTGCCAGAATGGAAAATCAAGTTAAGGTCTCGAAAAATCTGTATCTTTGGCCTTGATGGGTAGTTGAAACTCACATGACGAAGCTCAATTTCTCCCTCAACTATATCCAATGTGGTACCAGTCTCATCACTTGGATCTATCTCTGACTTCTTATCGATTATTCCAAATATGGCAGCAGTTGCAGACTTGGCTTTGCCAGAATCAGGAGAAATTGTGCTAAACTGGGAAACCCCAATAGCTGCCATAGTTAAAGCAAAGAAAACCTACAAAACATATATGTCTTTTCATTTTCAAGAAGGAAATATGCAGTGTTGACAAGTAGCACTACACTTTCTTTTTGTCTTAAGTTAAGAACGAAATGAAAAGTTAATCTGTACCCGAAAAACTTTGGAGAATGTTGTTTCTCCAGCGGCCACTAGTCTAGCTCCTGCATAGAAACTAGTTGCATAAACACAAAATAGTAAGAAAAATGAAACCCCAAATCCTAATCCACTGATCAACCCTTGCCATATCCCTGTTTTCATGGGGTCTTCACATTTCTTCCTATACAATTCCATAACCTTATCTTCTGCACAGAAAGAAGCTACTGTTCTTATATTTCCAACTGCATCCTTAGCAACTTGGCTTGCTCCCTCGTACATCATCTACACCAGAATCCACGACTAAATAGATCATATCTAGGAATTTAAATAATGCATGGCAATGGAAAAAATCCCAAGAACTCACCTTTGCGTCTTTGCTGAACCCCTTCATGAATTTCGTTTGAACATAGCCATTTGCACCAATAAGGGGAATCAAGACAAGAATAATCAAAGCCAATTGCCAGCATGCAATGAAAGCAATAATCAAACCTGCCAAGGCACATGTTAAATTTTGGACCAACAGGCCCAGTGCATCACCAACAAGAGCGCGCACAGAAGCAGCAATTGCTGAGAGCCTTGCGCTTATGGCACCACTTGAGTTGCTAGGCTCATCAAACCAACCAACCTCCATGTTCACCACTTTCTCAAAACATATTACCCTGATACGTTGGATCAACTTGCATCCAGCCACAGAGAAAAAGTATGCTCTTGCTGGAATTACCAAAAATGATGCAAGACCAAGAACCACGAACATGAGTGCCCAAAATTTGGAGTCCTTTTTCATCTCATCAACTGGTTCGTAAAATATTTTGACCGCAATGGAAATCAACACCCCAAATATGGGAAGTATAACACCATTTGCTATGGCAGCTAGACATCCAATCAGAAGCACTGGAACCTCTGGTTTGTTGAGGGAAGCAAGCCGGCGGAGTGAAACCTCTTGTGCTTGTGTTTCGAGTAATGCGTCTTCACTTTCAGTATCAGGGACACTAACACCTTTGGGTAAACCAGAAAGAGAAAATGAGTGACGGCTACTACTCCCCAAAGATGATCCCCTGCTAATAGATCTCCTAGTAGATCTTTTTTTGGTTAACTGTGTAGAGGATTCCGTAGAAAGTTCGCTCTTGCTGTGATTGCTTGTAGTTTCTTCTGATTCTTTGTTTACTTCTTGTAAACGTATCAATTGAGTGTAAGCTCCCTCGAGATCCTTGACCAGTTCTGAGTGTGTTCCTAATTAACAACCACTTGAAGTTATATACACAAACAATTTTTACAATTTCGATTCTACTCAAATGCTAATAGCACTCTTTTAATCATCTTATTGTTAGTAAAAATATTGAAAATTACAAAATTAATCATCAAGATCAAAATAATTAATCATCTTAAGGTTGAATGAATGAAAAGAAATTAACCATATGTTTAGATAAACATGTGTGATACCTTTTTCAACCACCTTCCCTCTATGAATTACAACAATCGAATCAGCATTCCTCACTGTGCTCAACCGATGTGCCACAATAACAGTAGTTCGATTAACCATTACCCTGTCCAGAGCCTCTTGCACTGTTCTTTCAGACTCTGCATCAAGGGCACTTGTAGCTTCGTCCAGAAGTAAAATTCTTGGATCCTTTAGGATTGCTCTTGCTATGGCAATGCGCTGCTTTTGTCCACCAGAGAGTTGAGTTCCTTGTTCACCAACCATTGTGTTCAATCCCTGCAAGCTTGGCAATGTAAAATTTAAAAGCTTTAACAATTTCTAAGAATACAATAACAAATCCAGTCTCTGGACAGAATGCAGAACCTGTGGCAGTTTATCAATGAATTTAGCAGCATTTGCAAGTTCAGATGCTGATCTTATCTCTTCAATTGTGGCACCCTCCTTTCCATATGCAATGTTATCCTTAATGCTTGATGCAAACAAGACTGGCTCCTGATTAACAAGGCCAATTTTCCCCCTCATCCACCTAAGCTGAAACTCTTTCAGGCTAATGCCATCAATAAGAACTTGACCTTCTTGAGGATCATAGAATCTCTCTATCAAACTAATAACCGTGGATTTTCCACTCCCGCTTTGTCCCACCAGTGCAACACTTGTGCCACTAGATATATAAAGAGAAAACCTATTGAGAATCAACTCCTCAGGCCTCGCTGGGTAACTGAAACAAACATCCCTCAACTCTAGTTCACCTTCAATATCCTCTAATATTTTCCCATTTGGATCATAAGCATCTATCTCTGGTTTCCTCGCAATTGTTTCAAACATTTTGTATGCAGCAGCTTGACCCGCAGCAAAAGCACTCATGATAGGGGATGCCTCCCCAAGAGACCTAAGATATGAAAAATACAAGAACAAATCATATCAATTGAGTTTGGTTCATAAATACATTTAAGATAATGCTTACTTACATTGAAGCAGTTAATAAAGAAGCAATCACATTGAGCACCGTGCCCCCATTATATTTTTCTCCATTGTCGATTATCATCTTTGCGCCAAACCACACTGCTAAAGCATAACCACTGAAAACAAGAAGCATAACTGTGCCAAGGGCCACGCCAGCAACAGAACCTTCATGAACGCCAGTTACGTAAGCTTCTACAAGAAATTTTCTGTAATCAGACAGTGCTTGTTTTTCCCCAGTAAAAGATGCAACCTGAAAATTAACATAGTAAAGTATGAGTAGGATTACTATATTCGTATATTAAAGCCTCGATTTTGCTTTATGCTGTTGCCTCACAGGACTTATAATATTGCAAGTTCAAACCACATGACATTAACTCAAATCACTCTAATTTCTTACATGACGGTTTGAAAGGATATTATCTCACAAACAATATACAATAAATGTATATCGTCGAAATGCAACATTTATCGAAATGAATCTCACTCCGGTTCATTAAGTACGAGAATAATCAAATGTAAGTCCACGTTGACTACAAATGACAAAAATTAAACAGCATATAAAAAAAATCCTTAATTTCAATAATTAAATTTTGAATTAAAAGTGATATAAATCTTTTTATAATAATAAAAAGCTAAATAACATATTAAAAAGTTATCCTTAATTTCAATAATGAAAATTTGAATTAAAAGTGATATGAATCTTTTATACCGTATATTTCAACAAATAGACCCATCGCCTCTCTGTGATACTAAGATGCGTACCAGAACTTATACAATATATAGTGTTAGACTTAAAATTTTTTTTTTTTTTTTTGGATCTACTAGAGTTATTATACAACAAAATGTTATAAATAAATAAAAATATTTAGTTTTACATATCTATTATTCTGGATATTTGTATTTATTATGGTATCACATCTTTATATGATGTCAAACAATTTGAAGTTGTTAAATTATTTTTAGATGAACTTTATTTCTCTAATGATAATGGTTAAATTGGGATCTCTTTTCAGCTTTTAACGTTATATAGAAGAAATAGATTATTTTTATATCAGAGAACAATATATTCATGTAATTTATAAATTAAAAATGTTAAGAATGTGTTTTCTAATGATAATAATAAAAAACAGATGAAAAGTAGTAATTTCTTTTTTTTAATTTCTAGACTTTAAATAGAAGGATTATATTATTGTATAAATAAAAAATATATTCATATATTTTAGCAAATGATACATATGTTAAAAATACTACATTGTTCAAGATCATCTCAATGATACATGAAGAGAAGAGTGATTTATTCATTTAAAGTTAGGAAATATATAACAAAGTTTTTCTACCCTATTTGACACCTAATAAAAGCTAATATTTTTATTTTTAGTTTATTTACTTTTCTTAATTATTTTATATTTTAAAGTAAAAATATAATTTTATTGGTGTTGTATAGATATAGAATAGAAATGAGGGTCTCCGTGTATCACCCTTAAAGTTATTATTCTACCGATCATATAACATGTTAACTATTAAAGTATCTGATGTAGAAGATATTAAAATAGAAAAATTACTTAAATATATTTCTAGGTCTCTATTAGATTATTGAATCTTTTGGTTAATAATTAGTCTTTATTCTTCAACTTTTTCATCCTTTATATTTACTTTTAATTTTACTCAACAACAATTTTGATAGTGATTTGAACTTTTATATAGAGTGATTTAGATAAGTTTTAGAAACAAAAGCAAAATATAAATTTAGTTGAACGTGATACTTTTCGATGACTTGTGAAATATTATATATGGATTATTTTTAAAATTGATATAGAGCGAATCAATATTTTTCAAAAATCAAAATTTATGACTATTTTGAAAATATTTCTAACTTATGAGGCTGAAATAAATATATAGAATCAGCTGACTAAAATCAGCCTTTGTTCTGTTTTCAAGAAATAATAAACACATGAGTAAGTTTGATTAAATACTCCTCAAGTTTAGTAAAATTATATAATGTTTTCTGTTCTTTTAGACTAACTTCTTAAAAGTATTTGCACAACATTTTATCGAAACTTTTTATATTTAAGATTAAATGTAAAATCCTAGAAAATGACAGTTTTGAAGTGATAGTGGTGTAAAAATAATGAGACTCAATTATTTTAATATTAGAATATTTTAGTATAAATAGTTTAATTATAAACAAGTTTCACAATTTTAAAACATATCATTGTAAGCAAAATTACTAACAATCATATCTCTAACCACTCTTCTAGAGTTCTCTAACTTCTCTCTGAGGGTTCTTCTTCTTTGCTCGTCTATTTGAAGATCAAAGACCGCAAGGGTGATCCTCTTCACAAGCTAATCCTTCCTTATCAGATCAGTTTCTTCAACTCTCGTTTTCCAATGGGTTCTCTCTATTCTGACTTGCATTTGACTCTTCTTTGGTTGCATGTAAGGTTTTAACCCTCCTTATGAGTCTTTGTTGGTCAATGGTCATAATGATATGTCCTAATCGTTCTTGTGTTGTTTCTACCTATAAATAGATCATCTTATGGAGCTAAAGGTGTTTTGGTATTCTTAGAGTTGTTTGGGGTCGTGTGAGCGTCTTAGTTAGATAAGGGAAGTTAGCTTAAATCTTGTGCTTTATTAGTATTTGTTATTTTTAGTACTTTGCTTGTATTGATGGATCTGATCGTTCTTGTGTTGTTCCTAGGTATAGATAGAGCATCCTATGCAGCTAAAGGTGTTTTGGTGTTCTTAATGTTGTTTAGGGTCGTGTGAGCGTTTTGGTTGGGTAAGGGAAGTTAGCTTATATCTTGTGTTTTATTAGTATTTATGATTTTTTTTACTTTGCTTGTATTGATGGATCTGATGTGGTGTGAGTATAACTAGATGTATATTGATTGGCTAAATTGATAATTATATGTTGAATTGTGTATGTGACTCTGAAATAAGCTAAGGAAATTCTTTCCATAAGGCTTCAATTTGAGTAATTCAACATTGTTGAGCCTAAAATCATGAAACTTGTCATCATATAAGTGTTTTAAACTAAGGATTGGCTCAAGGAATGTCAGATTCCACAAATAAAGCTTAAGAAGGAGTTTTTGCGATCTGTCATGGCGTTGGGCAACACTGATGGGGCATTGGACACCAATTTTGGAGTACCAAAACAGAAGTCATTGGACGTGTGGCGTTGGGCACCACCCTATCATGGTTGGGCGCCACTTTGCTGTCAAATTGGAGCCAAGCGCCAATTTTTGGCGCTAGCGTTGGGCGCTACCTAGTTTTTTAACATTGCGTCCTTTTGGTAAAATGAAGATTCACGCTTCGTTAATTGCTAGATCGACCTGAAATTTTGGCAGCTGATCCTAGACACGTGATTCTTCACTTTGATCGATGGGATCTTTGTTTTGAAGTCTGTGGTTAAATAAATGATTTTCACTGTTTTGAGATACTTTATGTATATATATGTTGGAGATTGGAATGGATTGAGATGGAATTATTGACATGTGAATATGAAAATGAGATTAAGAATGTATATGATAACATATGTTGATGTATGATTGTGAGGATGAGGGTCTTGTGAAAATTTTGTTACGATAATTATAAAGAGTGATAATGTGAGGATATTCCTAGGGAGCTAATCTTGAAACTCTACTAGTCATCCATACTCATGTAGAGGAGGATGATTAGGTAGTAAGAGTGGCAAGAGGTCTTGTCATGAGAATGACCATAAGGTTCTATGACAAAAAAGGATTTACATTTTGTGTGATAGCTCGGGTAGACGAGTTGTTCTACCAGCACCATGAGTTCTAGAGAGTTTGATAAAATGGATATGTATGATCTTGATCACTTATGATAATTGTAATAAAATGGGTTGTTTGTGAGGAATGATTGTTTCTTTTATATTTAGCTTAACCTTGCACTTTGTGGTTTTGTGTTGTTTTCTTCTTTTGCGATGACCACCATTTTGGTGGAAGTAAATGAAGATGTAGGTTTAGAGACACCTCTTAAGAAAGAGAAGTTCGTAGTTCGGGTTGTGAAATTATACTGGATGTATAAGAGGTTAGTATGTTCATTATAGGGATATCTTTTGTAGGTTTGGTATTATTGTATAAATGGTAAATTTTATAGTCTGAACTCTTAAAAAATTATATTAATATACTTTTTTATTTCGTTAACCTCCCTTGAATATTGTTACAAAATATCTTATTTTCTTAATTTTATGCTACTAAAATAGGATGTTATTGTTTCATAAACATTACACGCCATTTGTATATTATGTGTAATGAAGATTACTATAAATACTAAAACACAAACAAAATTTTCATGATTGACAGTAATTAAGGAATCATCATAATATGTAGATATGTTAAACTTTAGTCCAAATTCTCTATTAGGATGTTGTCCTCTTATAGTTTCAAAATATATTAATATTAGTACTTTAATTTAAAATATTGAAATCAGTGTCCATTGATATATTTCAAAAGTATAGTAACAAAGAACATAAAAAAAACATAATAATAAAGAATCCAAAATGGTTGAACTTCTTACTGTTCTTATTGAGGCAATTGTCTGCTGAACGATGTGTGCAGCTTTTGCATAGGCAGCTTGACCTCTAGAAGCCATCCTACCTTGCATGATGGCCATAGCAGCACCTGATAGAACAAGGAGTGGAAAAAGGCACAACATGACAAGTGTAAGAAGCCACCCTTTCACAAAGGCTATCGCGAAGCCCCCTACGAATGTTGCTATCAACTGCACAAATTTCCCAACCTGTTTCCAAAAGTAAACTAAAATCGATCAAACATGCAATTAATCCGAGATAAAATTGTAACTTGTATGATTCACTCTCACTTACGACACTATTTATATGGAAAGGAATAAGTCTTGGTCTACCAAAGATATTGTACCTTTATGATGCATATATATTTATACATATTTATACATGTGATGATATCATAGATATAACTTTTTAGGACTTTTGATTAGGTTTAGAGTTTAAAAAAAATATTGTATTTTTGTTTAAATTTTGGTTTTTGATTTTGATTTGGATATTGTATTGGTCATGTATTGATTTTATTTTTTGTGTGATTATATACTTTTTAAACTTTAGTTTTTAAGAGGCTTGATGGATGAGCTTTAGTATTTTTTTGGCCCATGAGTAGAGAGTCCATAATATATAAGCCTTGTTGTAAAGTTTTGCACTCAAAATTTGCTCTTTTAGAATTTGAATGATTTTCTTGTGAGAATTATCCATAAGTTTTTCATTAGAACTTTTTATCCTTATTTTTGAATTTCGAATTCAAAGTGATAGATCTTCCTCTATCCATCTGTTTGAGTTTCTTCATGTATGATTTGTTCCTTGATTTTAATTTTGTCAATCTACTTAACCTGATCTACATACAACCGAATACCCAATCTTTCTCTCAAGAGATAATGGATGAGTCAGTCCCGTCGCATTACATGGTTCCAAAATTACATGCTAGCATAAAGGATATCAAATGCAATTCGATGCAAGCTGTTTATGGGAATCTTTTTAGGAGACATTTTTTAATGTGAAAGAACAAGAAAATAAGTCGTTCAAATATTATTTCATTCACTCACTATAACAAATTGCTAAATTATCTACGAGCTTTTATTGATTTGTCGATAAAACAGAATTTAGAGATAGATTTTAAAATTTTAATTACCAATGAAAATATCCTTTTCTAATGATTCGTTAGTAAAATTCGTCAATAAATTAGAATTTGTATTATTGACAGAAATATGTTTCGATAATGGATCTATTAATAAAATTTATCAGTAATTTAGAATTTTTACTATTGGTGAATATTTTCGCCAAGAAAATGGTTGCAAGATGGATGACCAAAGGAGGTTTCTTGAGTACCATGGTCATACCATACTAATTCTCAATTGACTAATCAAGAGGCATCATTCAGTTTAGTTTATGGCACTAACACCATGTTGCCAATCGAAATCAGTAAGTCGTTCTTAAGAATCATGACATTTTCACTAGATCACTCAAAAAAAGGATACAAGCGAATTTCGACTTAATAATAGATGAGGTCAAGAAAATGCACCAAAATTAGCAACAAAAACTTTGAAATGAAGAACTAAGTTAAGATATAGAGTCTTCATCCCTATAAATTTCAAAGTATTTTACTTCGTGTTTCAGAAAACAAAACTAAATTAGATAGAAAACAAGATTTCACCAAAATGAATCGGATAACACCAAACAGAGAAAGAGATCATCTCAAAAAGCCTAATTCTGCATAATTGGAAAACAATTGGTTTACGCTTCTTTTTAGCTAAATATTTGATTATTTGTAATAAACATAGCCCACGACTAATAGACAATGGCTTGGTTAACAGAAACCATTGGAGTCATAGCAAAAACGAGTCTTCATAAGACAATTATCACTACTTATGAACTCAAACCCTTTGTGATCTATCCATAACCTGGATGATACTTGGGTGAAACTAAGTGGAGGTTTGAACCTAGTGATGTTGAAAAATCAATGGATGAGTTGAGATTAGGATGAAATGCCACTTGAACTCAACTAGCTGGTTACTCTTTTTCCTTTGTGTTTTACTCATTAAAAAACTTTTCTCAAAGGTTATTAACAAAATTGTAATTTTAAAAAGGGTTAAATATATTTTTTATCCTTCAATTTTTAGTGAAAATTAGAATTAATCTTTTTCAAAAAATTTTAACCAACTTAGTTTCTTATCTTTGAAAATATGTGAAATTAGTCTATAGTTGCATACCCGACTTGCCCGGAAGTTGACTTAGCAATATCTAAACCCTTAAAGCATTAATTACAAGTAATAAACCCTTAAATCATATGTTAGACAACTAATTAAAAGTTGAGTTTATCCTCCAATATACACACTATTTATTCATCAATTTTACAATTACCTAATCCTTCTATAAAAACAAGCATAATGTGAAGGACAATATCTTAATCACAATAACAGTTTAAACACATACCTTCTCTCCCATGGCATCTTGAATGAGAACAGTATCACCTGATATTCTTCCAATCACTTCACCAGTGTTTGTTTCCTTGTCAAAGAAAGCAACGTCTTGTCTTAATATAGTTTTCAAATACAGTCCCCTAATTCTCGCAGCCTGTCTTTCCCCGGTTACCATCCAGCAAGTCACCTCTGAAAAATTAATCTTTCTTTATCAAGTTTGAGTAATTTTTCTTTTCAAACTTCAATTTCCATTTTGCTTAGCAAATATATCACGTTTTACTTTTATTTCGTGATGTTTTTAATCCCAAAAAATGAATTTTACTTAAATGTATGTAATGAGTGTATATATCTCATTTAAGTAAGATGTGTTTGGATTGAAGAAAATAAAAAACAGAAGCAACGAAACTAAATAATACAGCAACAAATAAAATTGATTGTCTACTTGTTGAGTGAAGCATAAATAAATACAATATAAAGATAAAAATGTTGAAAAAACTATGTAATTTAATAATTTGATAAAAAAGTTATAAGAAAAAAAGTCAAATGAGTGACACAATTTTTTAAAATTATATTTTGTTATCTCTCTTTCTCAAACAAAATAACGGAGTTAAATCTCTTCCATCGCTTTCATTTTCCTTCTCTCTGTCAAGCAAATCCGTAGATAGTTAGTTTCTTTTCAATAATTACCTAAAATTTGTTTTCGGCATTGATTGAATAACCTAATAAATAGTTCACAGTAAAAAGAATTAAAAAGTTAACTTTTAGTTCTTAAGAGGCTTTTTTTTTATAAAAAAAGCAAAGTATACAATATTATAGGTATTATTGATACTATTTTTTAACCATTTTTAATGTTTGAATTTGATAATTTATATATTGTTAAATATAATAGATTAGTAATGTTTGTACCCGGACATCATTCACAAGACGGAGAAGAACAAAAAAAAAATATGGGTAAACACATTTTATAAATCGAATAAGTTTAGATAACCATTTGATACTTATTATTTTTCTTATAATTATAATTTTTTTATACTTTTTATTTTATTTATAATTGTAAAAGTTTACTTTCTAATCTCTACTATTGTAAAAGCAATCTCTCCAATACTAATAAGTTTGTTAAAGTATTATTTTACATATACAGATGTATAATATAGAGTTGTCAAAACGGATAGTTCGGCCCGATCCGACTCGACCCACCACGGGTTGATGATTTAGTAAGCCAACCTAACCCAGTTCAATTTTTAGCAAGCCAAAAAAATTTGAACCCAGTCCGGCCCATCACGGGTTGAAGGGTTAAACGGGTTGGCTCACGGGTTAACTTAATTAAAAAAAATTATTTTTTTTAATTTTTTTTTCAATCAAAACTAAATTGTAATTCTAATTAAAATCTAAATAAACTTTAATATAATCCAAATACAAATAAAAAAAAAATTTATTTATGTGTTAGATAAAGAAACAACTTAACATAACCTAAATATAAAACTCAACTTAATAAAAAATAAATAAAAACACTTGTGTGACCCTTTTATCTACGAGTTGGCTCACAAACCTGGCTCACCACGGATTCAATCCGAATGAACCGGATTCTAAATGAGCCGGGTCAAAAATCAACTCATATTGAAATTTGTAAAAAAAATTCAACTCAATCTAACACAAACCCATGATGAACGAATTGGTCTGCGGATTTCAAACCATCTTAAGAGCTTTAATATAATATTTGGAAGAGAGAGAACATAAATACTTACGAAGGAAAGCTGCCACCCCAGATCCTAATGCCAAGTACACAAATTTGAGAGAAACCTGCAAAGAGCTTGCAATAAAGTTTAAGATAACTAATATTTTTATCAGCAATTCTCTATACACTGTATAAGATAATTTATGAAAGAAAAAAAAAGTAAATGGTTGTTTAAGTACAACTACAATTTAATTTTAGTATAATAATTAGATCATTATATTCTTAATACAACTTCAACTTTAGTTCTGTTTTTATTAAATTCTATTAATAATTAATATAATTAAACACAGATTTAACTTTTAATAATTGTAATATGGTACAATAATCTTAAATTTATAAAATAAAGAGTGAGTGAACCAAAGAGTAAAAGTCCTTTTCAAAATCAACCGCATATCATATTAATATTTTTTTAATAAATACAAGTCGAATTAATACAGTTAATAAAGTTAAATTTAACTATAAATGTTTTAATCACAAATAGAAATTTAACTAAATAAAATTAAAATTTTTGTAAATTAATACAGTTAAAACATTTATAATGAATTGTAACCTTTTTTAAATTATTCTAGAAACATAAATAAGCCAATATTGTAGTTACTCTTGGATAAATTTATTTTATAACATTTTATTTTGTTCCTATAACAGATGATGGAGAAATTTGTGCGCACCTGAGACACTTTTTCTACTATGCCGGGACTGTTCTGGTTAGCTCCGAAGGCGTCGATTATTTCACCAAAAAGTAATGTCATCAGAGGAAATCCCAAACCGTTTCCGATGGCGCCAACGCTTCCAACCACCATCAACGTAATGTCTGCACAGTCCGCAAACGCGAACAGCTTGCGAAACGGCACCGTCTCTGCTTTTCTCTTCTGTTTGCTCTGTTCTTCGCTTTCCGCAGAGCTTCTTTTTCCATCCATGTCAAGATCAGAGCTCCAATAACTCAAAACTAAAGCAACACAATATCAGCGACGCAGAAAACGTTAACGCCAATAAAAGTAACCGAAAATAAATTAAGTGCTGAACCTTAACGAATATAGATTACACAGCAAGAAAAATGAGGTAGAGAAAAAAGAAAGCGTAGAAATTAGGAAAAGAATGGGAAAAAGAAGAAATTAGGATAAGAAGAGAGAGAAGCGTAAATTGACCCGAGTAGATGCTTCCAATTTTGTAGGCTCTACCAGAGTGGAAAATTTTACAAACTTATAATTCACATTCATTACGAGTGAAGGGAAAAACTATCGTTGTGAACAAACCTGTGTCTCGAAAGGCAAAAAGAAGGAAGCAGAAAAATATCTTGATGAGAGGAATTTATTCAACGTAGAAAAGGAATAGTTGGTTCCATGAAAATGAAAGACTTGTGCTAGTGGTGTGGTGTAAGATCAAACTTTAAAGTTGATTAGTGAAACTAAAATAAATTATTTAATAGTTTAAATATATTCATGTTTTTGTTGAACAAAATTAAATTAAGTTATATTTAGGTTGCTTGACTTATAGAATTGGTTGAATTTACTATTAATTAATACTCTGTTTTGTAATTTATTTTCTAAACTCATAAATTATGGTTTGGTTATAACATTTCTATTTAGAAGTAACTTAATTTTTGAAAGATAAACTTAAAACTTTTCGGCGTAATATTTTTCTTAATCAACTCATTTTTTTCTTACAGTCCAAGTCAATTTTAACAACCATAATCTCATTATTCTTTCAAGAAACTGAACTATGTAAAATGATATTCCTGAAAGGATTTTAGGCTCAATTGATTTGATTTATATTTAATAAAACTCAATATTTTGTTTGAGATAAATCATGCATTAAGTTATCAATTTTAGTTCAAAGATTATATAAGCATTCTTACTGTTATTTTGATTTATAGGAAGTGCAGTTTTCTAGATATATAATAATTTTTATTTACTTTTGACATGAAATCCTTAATTTGAAACCAATTTTAGAAACAAAAAATAGTTAATCACTATAATGACTAATTTAGATACTAATTTACAAAATTAAAAATTTTTAATTACAAAAATAGTCACTATTATAAATAAAAGGTAAAAATATGATTTTGGTCCCTCAAATTTGACTTAAATTTGAAAATGGTCCCACGTCAAAACTTGGTCACTCTTTGGTATTTAAAATCATTGTTTTCGATCCCTATTTCTAGACAGCATTAAAAATAACAAATGATGTGTCATATGTTACTTAATCTTATGAATTACTAATATTAATAATAAATAATAATAATAATAATATTATTATTATTATAATTTTTAATATGTAATAGTCATAATTATTATATATTATTAATTATTATTAATATTATTACTAAATATTAATATTATTAATTATTATTTATATTATTACTGATATATTATTATATAATTATTATTAATATTAATAACAGTTATAATATTTTTTTTTAATATCATTAATAATTATATGTAATTATAATAATAATAATAATTATTATTATTATATAATTATTATTCAATATGGAGGACCAAACAGTAATTAAGTTTCGATTAAGGATTATTTTCAAATTAAGTTGAAACTTTAGGAACCACTACAAAAAGTGTGTTGTTTATCGATGGATTATTCTCGACGAGTAAAATGTCGTCGATAATTACGTGTTACCGATGACATTTTCGACGGACAGTATAAGGTCAATTACCGATGGATAATCATCACTAATATCATCGATAAATGCGTATGTTTAATTTTTAAAAGGACCCATCAGTAAGGTCATCGGTAATTTACACGTGTTCTTTTACCTACGGATAATCCGTCGGTAAGTCACTACTTAAAATTGATTAATATCAGTAAGGACTTCGATGCACATTTCACAAAACAGAAAGCGCTCCCTCCCTGCCGACATTGCACCACTATCGCCTGACGCTAATCTATGGCCAAGGTGGTTAGTGCATTACCATCACGTTGTCGGCTACCTCCCAAGCTAGTGGAGGTTATTCCATCACTAGTGGTCGCTGCGTCGCTGAGGTGGCTCCGTCGACATGGTCGCTCCGTCTCCATTAAAAGTGTAACAGTGGCATTTTTGTAAATATTTTTCCCAAATTGACGCGAGAGGCCTTCCTGTTGGGTATTGGGCTCCCTTCCTATGTGGAGAAAAGGCCCAAAATTTGAGAAGCCCATGTCTCACTTAACCTAGTGGAGAGGAGGCTATAAAATAAAGAGAGAGGCAGAACAATAGAGTCAGAATACACTGAAAGCCCTAACACATAGAGGGAGAAGTAGAGGGAAAATTATGTTCACGTTTTTCATAGAGCTGTCGCAGTAAATTCGGCGCTGCGGATTCGTTCACCGTTGGATCGGGCTGAAATTTTTACAGCAGGTTCGGAACTCATTGCTCTTCATTCT
>Ga0214544_1003011_pt1 | contig 35236 bp, 20 predicted proteins | sample CNSS3metaG_FD_160074 | JGI IMG/M metagenome (GOLD analysis project Ga0214544, IMG submission 160074) | Root nodule microbial communities from cowpea collected in UCLA plant growth center, Los Angeles, California, USA - CNSS3 | ecosystem: Host-associated > Plants > Roots > Nodule | place: USA...
CATGCATTTCATTATGTCACTCTGCATATCATGCATGATGTTTCCAAATACTTGTATCACATTTCATCATCATATCATGGGAATAAATGCCTCTTGAGGCACATGCATTACATCTCATGTAGGTTTGTTTCAATTAGTTGCATATCATGCATGGTACTCTTTAATCGCATCGACATACAAGTGAGTAAGTCCCTCTTGGGCATAAACTTACGTTGCAATTGTTGTTTTTAGTCATAGTGGCATGTACATAGTTTTTTTTAATCCATATCATGCATCTCACCTCATATGAATAAACAGACTCTACAAAAGAGAGGAAGGAAATAAAAAGGTTGTTAAATTTTGAGTCACTTATTTTTCTCGCAAATCATCAAATTCACTTCTTGAAAAAAAAGAGAATAATGGGGTGTCACGCTTTTCTGGGGTCAAATGTTTAATCAAGAATAACGACTTGACTTTTTCTTTTGAGACGTTCGTGTGCGCATGGTTTGAAACAGTCCATCCTTCGACTTCCCTACAATGAAGGATTTGCCCTATCAACATTGACATTACCCAAGTTGATAAACATAAACCCTTAGAGTTGGTAGATTTTCTAAGTTTATCCTTGTCTACACTTGTTGGGTGGTCCTTTAATCCATTGAGACAAAAAAAATTCATTAAAAAAAAGGAAAATGAGGAAAAAAGAAAATAAAGTTCGCTAGACTGAAAACCAAAAAAGGCAGTTTTGGCAAAAAAAAACATGTTTTGGTCAAATCAATAGATTGAATGAATAGATAATGTTTGATATCATATCTTTTGAAGCATTTGTCTAGTCCGCATAACATGAGATTTTCAAACTCATCCTTTTTCCATTACCTTTCCACCGCAAAGCCTACTTCTTTTATTCCATGGTGGACCAACATGAAAGGAGCATCCTAACCTAGGCAAATTGCGAGCAAATCTCTTAGCATGAAAATAAAGATAAAAAATGTCTGCTAGACTGAAGACCTGAAAGGGTGGTTTAGGCAAAAAAAAAAGGTGGGGGGGACAACCTGTAACATGGACCAATTTTCTTCCTGAGTTGAAACTTCTTGAAAGAGAAAATAATCATGTTTTGGAAATGATGTGTGGCCATGTTTCTTTATCATTAAAAAGAAAAATGTCATCCTTTATTATTACCCCTTTTGAGCTTTAAAGGAGTAAACATTTTTCTTTCAAATTACCTTGAACAAGGGTCACCTGACATCGATGGTTTGCACTCTTGTTTGACAGACAGTTCACCAATAAAAAAAATCAATCAGAATCAAAAAGTTTGAAAAAGACAAAAAAAAAAGATGATGATGATTTGGTTACATCAAGAAGAAAAAGAAGGAGAATCGATGTTTAGAAAAGAGGAGAAATGGTGAACACATAAGAGGCAAATGAATTTACGATGCAACATTATTCAAAGATCATTCTTCCAAGATACCATCACATCTTTTTGAGTTTTTACTATCCACATTTACTTTCATACCCTTAGCCTTGACCACGATACAAGCATAATAAAGCCCACACAGATCCAAGACTGATTTTCGGTACCTTTCAAAAAGTTTAATTCATGGAAATCATATTGACGTGCTGAAAGGTTTGTCCAAAATCCAAAAAAAAAAAGGGAAAAATAAAAATTGAAAATTATATTTTGAGATTTGCTTTCAGTGATTCAGACAGTTTTTCATTCACATGTGCCTAAAGCTCCTTAAAATAAGCCTAGCTAATCAATTAGATAAGGGGCATCCTCCTTCATTGTTTCATTCTTACCCTCTTCATGGACTTCATCTTTATTTCCTACCATATCCTCTACTCTCAGCCCAAACCTTGTTCAACCTTTTCATACAAGTGTCCAACCTTTTTCGCTAAAATCCAAACTAGACAGTTGCTTCATTTCACCATTCATATGACTTGTTATCCCAAGATAGGGCAATTTCACCCTAACCATCATGGTTACACTAGAGACAACGTCTAGAGTCCCTACCACATTTCAACCTCTTCATGCCTTACTATAACTGGGGCAGATCAAACACAATCTGTGTGTCAATCCAGGTCCTCAAATTAGAGAAATCTTTGAAGTCCTTTTAATTTGTCTAACCCTTTCATCAATAAATGGGGAAGTCAAACACATTTTGTACCCTGAAGCCAATCCATACTCTCAAGTTGGGCCAAATTTTGAAGTCCATATCATTTTCTTCATGTCATCAATAGCTGGGGCAAGCCCAAACATACTTGGTGCCCTGAGACTAAATCAAACTGGGTCAGCTCCCTAGTCAGTCCTTGTCATCTCATCGAACCCCTCCTAAACCCTTGGAAATTTTATGCATGTTGTTTAGATAATGCTTCAAAAGAAATAAAATAAAAAGTTTTTCAATAAATTGATCAGACCAAAGAGTTGATTTCAAAAGTGAAGAAAAATCGAAAGAAAAATAATGTCTCATGAAGAAGGGAACACCCTATTATCTGACCGAAGGCAAGTGAAAGAAAAATAAACCGACTGGGGCAATCCTTTTCAGTCAATCCTTTCCATTTCCACTACCCCTTTTGAAACAACATCCCTCGTTAATTCAAATTCTTTTCCAAACACCAAAACTAGGGCAGTTTTGTGAGTCTCACATGAATTTCTCATCCCAATGCTTATAAATCCCCATCTTCTGAAATAAAACTCATTGTTTGATTAAAATCTTTTGTGTATACCATAACTGGGGCAATTTTTGGGATTCTTGTGTTTTTCAACCTAATATTCACATATTGCTTCTCCTTTGAAGGGTGTGTGGAGACGATGTGTCCGCACGACTATCTCAGTCTCCTTCAAACTCTTCCCAAACATTTCTAGCTTTCACTCACTTGTGAATTCAAACATGCGTGCACTAATATCATAAAAGAGAAAGTCAAAGATATACTCATTTCAGATGTTAGACCTCGATAAATGTGACATTCCTCACTTTCATGAAACATTGAAAATAAATATGAGTTTGATGATTGCAAATGAAACAGTTGGCTCATACTTGCATAGAATAATCAAAGGACAAAACACAACCAACATTGTTTTCATCAGGCATTCAACTTTTCATGCATATCTGGGTTTCGACACCCTCATCCTTGCATCAAGGTTTTGACACCTTGTTTCTCTTGCATATCGGGGTTATGACGCCCTGATCCCTGCACAAGGTTACGACACCTTGTTTCTCTTGCATATCGGGGTTATGACGCCCTGATCCCTGCACCAAGGTTACGACACCTTGTTTCTCATGCATATCGGGGTTACGACACCCTGATCCCTGCACCAAGGTTATGACACCTTATTTTCTCCTGCATATCGAGGTTACGACACCTTGATCCCTGCACTAAGGTTCCAACACCTTGTTTCTGATGCATATTGGGGTTACAACACCCTGATCCTTGCACTAAGGTTTTGACAAACTGTTTCTCCTACGTATCAGGGTTATGACACCCTGATCCCTGCACCAAGGTTTTGACACCTTGGGTCTCCTACATATCGGGGTTACAACATCCTGATTCCTACACTAAGGTTTCGACATTTGGTCTCTCTTGTTTAAGTTAGGGTTCCTATGCTTTTCCAAGGTTCTACATCTTGTTTTTCTCCTTATTAAGTTGGGGTTTCAACACCCTATCAAAGTTTCAACAACTTGTTTCTTCTCTTTGAAAACATGGCTACCAATGTTTGAACGCCTTGTCAACTATCTCTTGCAATCATTACTCCATTTCAAAATAGGTCGATTTTCATCCTACATATCTCCACAACAATGAGTTTGATGATTGAAAAGAGAACAATTGACTCTAGCAAAAATTTTCAAAATGCATAACATAACAAGTTTTTCATCATGCATTCATGCATTTCATGATCTTGATCTCTACAATAATGTTTTGATCCCTTGTGCTTAAAAATAAGAAAACATGTTTTCTATCATGCATAACCATTTGCATGTCATATCATCATACCGTGTGTTGACACCAGATTCGAAAAGCAAAAACCTTGACATCCTGAATAAGCGAACATTTTCATGCATCATACATCTTCAACCATTGTTTCTTCTGAAGGAATCAATCTACAAAAATCATCTTGAGTTTTCTCAAATTAAGGATCATCTTCAAAGACCTATATATCCTCTAAGCCTAGTTTCGTACTGGCCACCAAGCCCAGTTTCGTACTGGCCCACCAAGCCCAGTTCCGTACTGGCCCACCAAGCCCAGTTCCGTACTGGCCCATCAAGCCCAATTTTGTCTGGCCCACGAAGCCCAGTTTTGTACTAGCCCATCAAGCCCAGTTTTGTCTTCCCACCAAGCCCAGTTTTGTCTTCCCACCAAGCCCAAATCCGTATTGCTCCACCAAGTCCAGTTTTGTATTGGCCCCCAATCCTAGCTTAATCTGGCCCACAAAGCCCATCTCACTTGGCCCGCTAAGCCCATCTCGCGACCCTCTCCTTAGGAATGGTCAACTCTTGTGTTCTCCTTTCGAACAACGACCCTCTCCTTAAAATTGGTCAAGTCCAGATCCTCCTTTACATCAAGGCCCTCTCCGATGGAATGGTCATTGATTTTCTTATGTTTACATCAAGGCCCTCTCCGATGGAATGGTCATTGATTTTCTTATGTTTACATCAAGGCCCTCTACGATGGAATGGTAATTGATTTTCTTATGTTTACATCAAGGCCCTCTCCGATGGAATGTTCATTGATTTTCTTATGTTTACATCAAGGCCCTCTCCAATGGAATGGTCATTGATTTCTTTGTCACATCAAGGCCCTCTCCAATAGAATGGTCGTTGATTTTTGTCACATTAAGACCCTCTCCTATGGAATGGTTGAGTCTTGTTTTTACTTTCCATATCATGACCCTCTTCACAGAATTGGTCATCGTACACGTTTGAGTCGGTTTCTATTCATCCACTTCCTCCTTAAAATTCAGACAAAATTGGTATCTCTATCTTTACTTATCTTTAACTACGATAATTTGGAAATGTCACATTTTCATATTATCTAATAAAATCTAAGTAAAGAGGGGCAGCTGTCAACACCCAATTTTGTCCGAGTAATACCTTTTTTTTAATTTTTTTTTCTTGTTTTGCTTTTATTTTGATTTGTCATTTCATCTTATTTTGCTTCTTATTTTATTTTTATTTTTGTTTTTAAATTTAATTTTTTTTATTTTGATTTTAATCATTTTTTGTTTACTTTTTATTTTGTTTTATGCCTTTTTCAAAAAAATATGTATATAAAAAATGTAAAAAAAATGAAACAAAAAAACAACAAAAAGGAAAAAAAAGAAAAGGAAAAAGGGAAAGAAAGAGGTAACGTAAAGTCTCTGTAACATGGTCATGATGGCTGAAGGAGCAGGAAGCAACATCTGCTCTCAGCCTTGTTCCAAATTCGAGATTGGAAGATGCAAAGAAAAGTGAACAGAACAAAACAGATAGTTACATAATAAAAAGGGGAGATTCATATGCTGATGGGGTGGAATAGATGGCATTACAGAGCGTAAAAACAACATAGGAGAGCCATTTGATCAGGGAACTTTCGTTTGACAATAGGGACTGCAAGAGGTAAGTTTTCCATTTGAATACTTGAATGTTTGAGATGAAATTTGAATACTTGAATGTTTGAGATGAAACTGATGCTTTTGTGTTATGCTTGAGAATGAATAAAAAGTAGTCATGTATACTGAATTTTGCGTGTGTCATTTATTCGGCTCATTGAATCTGTATCTGTATGAATTAATACATTATCATTCTTTGAATCCTCCATTATCACCCTCACCTAAGCCCTACCCTTCCCCACCATTCATCACCACATAGCCACCCATAATCAACCACCAATCCTCACCTTTCTTTGCTCGTTCATTCTAACGCGGTTGGCATCTTCGACACACCAAAAAACCCGTCCTCCATCCCAATCCCGCGGCTTCCCAATCCAACCCCGTAACGTACCCATTCGTAGAGCCACCGTCTCAACATCACATCACCATTTTGACCTGCAAACAAAACACATAAGCAATAAACCAGAATCACATTCATTCATCATCATCACTGTCACACACTCGAATTCACCATAGCAACCCAATACAAATCAGAAGGAGAAAACCAAGAGAAGAGGCCGGCGGCGATTCGAAGCTCTGAACGGGAGTGTGGTCGCGTGTGGTCACGTGAACGGAGGAGTGATGGTCGCGTGATGACGAGCCGCAAAGTCCTCGTGCACCAGCGGCGTCGGCGTTTCCCTTGACGGTGACGGCAGGAGCGACGACGACCTTGAGGCGACTAAAATCGCTAACAGCGGTATCCGGCGAGCGAGACCTCACGGCCGCGAAGTGGATCGGTGCAGCCCCTATCTTGAACGCGCTGGAGAAGCGAAGGAGGAGACGCAGGTGCAGCAGCGTTTTGCGCGGAGTGAAGCGAAGGGCGACGAGGTCGCCGGGGAGAGCAAGCGGTGACGGTAGTGCGGCTGCCATGTCTCGATCCAGGTTTTGCATGAAGAGAAGACGTTGTGAACGTTGGTGCAAGGATGCCTCACGTGAGGTGAATGGAACGACGATGTCCTAGCCGGCGGGCCTTGCGACGGTGGTCGGCGTCGTCACCAGTGATTCAGGTTGAGCAAACACGCGTCGTTGCCGCTGGTGTCGTGATGGCTTGCGTCAACGAAGAAGAGAAGGCTGAATAAACTTTAGTTAATTAGGGTTTTCAAAAATAAAGAAAAGAGCTTCAGGCCTTCAACCCTCCATTACCACATGCACCCCTATTTTTACCTCATCCACCTCCATATGGGTTTCCTTCTTTCTTTTCTTCGTGCACCCCCTCTCTTAATCCCATACCCCTGCTTGGTATTTCAGTTGGGCCTGTTTCACTCTTCTTCATACACTCCCCATTTTACTAACCTCGCACCTCTGCCACACTTGTTTCATACTTTACTCTGTGCACCCGCTTTTTCCTTTATCTCACACCCCCGTTTTAATTTTTTCTGTGAGTACCCCTGATTTTTACTAACCTCGCACCTCTGCCACCCTTGTTTCATGTTTTACTTCGTGCACCACCATAATTGATAACCTTGCACCCTTGTTCATGTTTATCTTGTTTTGGGCCTATGTTTTACGTTTATTTCATGCACCTCACACATTACTCATGCACCCTATTATTATTATTATTTTTTTTCGTTCACTTTTATGCTTTTTGTTATTAAATTTTCTTTTATCCTTTTTTTATTTATCTTTTTTTTTCTTCTAAAAAAAAGAGAAAACAAAAATGTTTTAAATTATAAAAATTACAAAAAGATAGAAAAAAATTTTAAAAAATGAAAATATTCTTTTTTGCTTTATTGTGTCTGTCCGGTCATCCGCACCGTGTGACACTTATTTTCTAAAAAATACCAAAAATAATTTTCTTTCCCTTTTAGTGTCTGTCCGACCGCTCGCGTCGTGTGACACATATTTTCAAGTAATTCAAAAAAATACCAAAAAAAAAATACAAAAATATCAACATTTTCAAGCAAAAAGTCTTTTTAAGAACTACGTGATCCTTGATTCTCCATTGTGAGATACGTAAGAGTAAGGCCCGTCCTTATCAGGTTCACCTCCAAAAAACTTTAATCTTTTTTTTTTCCAAATAGTTTTCCAAATCGTTTTTTTCAAGAACTACGTAACGCTGATTTCTCACTTTAAATGAGAATACGTAGGACCAAGGTCAATCCTTGTCGGGCCCAAAAATAAAAAAAAAATATTTTTGTTTCTTTTTAGCATTTTTGTCTTATTATTTTTGGGGAAAATTAATATTTTGAAAACCACATCAACTTTGCATTTTTAATTAAAGGTATCGCCTTTGGGCGGGCGCTGTAAGGTGCTAACACCTTCCCTACGCGTAACCAACTCCCGGATCAAAAAATCTGGTTATTTGCAGACTTGCTTTATTTTTATGGTTTTCCATAGTTTTCCAAAAATAACTATGGTGGCGACTCCAAATCTCTTTTCAAACCCGTTTTTCTTTTTCGATTCGCCTTCCCGTCGCGATTTTGGTTGCGACAGGTATCAATGGGGCAAGGTAACGATATGAGATGGAGTTTCATATTCTGGGTTCGAGAATACGAAGGCGATGAATCATGAGAAATTGTATGAGATGTATGTATATATTTGTGTGTATGCATGTTGAATCTGTTTGGTTGATTAAGGAAGTTTGGTCCGTGTCAATGCGTAATTCCTTGGGATTCTCTAGGTGGGATTCCCAAGGTCGTGCTTTAGTGGTCGGAACGTAATTCCATGGTCCCTGTTAGTGGGTGTCCATGGTGGTTCCCCATCTGTATAACTAGGTAAGGTTGCATCCTGACACTCTAAGGAGTCAGTTAGTCTCACCTAGAGCAGACTAACTCCTGTGGTGAGAGTAGCAGGAGTCCTGAAATTCATTAAGGGCTAACCTTGTGGTGAGGAAAAATTGATCCATCGTAACACTTGTAACACATAGCTCGGGGGTGAGCAGCTCGGGGGCGAGCATAGGTATCCACCACAAATGCAAGCATCCGCTGAATCCGACCAGGTTATACGTATTCGGATGAGTCGAGTCGAGTCGTAGTGTATTGATTGAAAGGTCATAACATGCTTGGTTGTTGTATGGATATTGGATGGTGAACGTATATTTGACTATATGATGAAAATGTTGTTGGCTCTAGCTTACCCTGTTTGTTGTATGGGTGTCTTGTATCTGGTTATTCTTTCTAGCGATGATCATCAATTTAAATTGATGGGAGCAGATGGGCGAGGTTCCCGCGGTCAGCAAGGAAATGGCGATTCCGCTGCTTAGCCATCTGGGCTGGACTTTATGTTTCTTTTCTTCATGGGTTTTCTTTAGGGCTACGACCCATGTATTGCTCTATGCTTTACTATTATACTCTCATTTTGTTAGACTTTTACCTGGTTTTCATTGGCATCGTGGTGTGCCCAGTTTGTAGGGGTTGTGTTAAGGACCCCAAGACTACTCTACATTACTATCTTGTGTGACGTTTCTTTTAATTTCGCTTAATAATTAAATGGGACGTTACAATGACCATTATACCAATAAAGAGAAGAGATAAACAATCAATTGGTTTTGAAATTACAACATATTTACATCGTGAACATTCACAGTAGCAAATATGCACTTGTACACAAATTATGTTTCTAAAGTTTCACTTCATTTTGTGAAGAAACATTAACAACAAACAACGAAAGCAAATACACGCCTAATATTTTCAAAGTGAAAAACTAAAATCTCTTGTTATTCATATTAGAAAGAAACCACCATAGTCATATTCAACATTGCAGCCTGGTTTCTTATGAAACTAAAATCTTCAACGTTGGATGTTTAAAGTTTTTCAGACCATGTTCGCTATGAAACATACACCGTGCAATTCCAACGGAAGTTATGCCTTATAGTTGTATTGGTTTGACAAAAAAATGTAATCTAAATGGTGGTTTAGAATCAATGTTCTGACATTATAGAATCTTTTGTAAATTATAACTTTTCCAAATGTTAAATTACAAAATCATATCTTTAGGTGAAGATAAACCACATTTACACACCAGTTAGAAATGGTGTGAATGATTTAGCACAACTACTGAACCATCATATGCAACACCACAATATAATCCAATCTGGCCATTGGGACCCTTATTAAACACATACAACATGGGGTAAAAACTCTTCTATTCCCAATTAAAATGAGAAAAATAAAAAGTAAAAATTAAATTAACTCACATAAACGAATATTCAAATACCACTAAATTAAAGAAGAACCTGAAAGGTAAAAAATAACATCTCAAAATAAATCGACTCCATAAAACAAAAGAAGTAATAAAACACTAAATCTTACCTAAAATAAATCAACTCCATAAAACAAAAGAAATAATAAAGCACTAAATCTTACCTACGGAGAGAAGAATGAAAGAAGAAGATGTAGACAAAAAGAACTTGAAATGAAAGGTAAAAAATAACAACTTAAAATAAATCAACTCCACAAAACAAAAGAAGTAATAAATGTATCCTTTATAAACAAAATGGTACTAACGGTCATTCATCAGATAAAAAGAAAAAAAAAGGAGAATTACAAAAAAATAAAACAACAGATGAAAATGAAAAAATAAACTTATGAAAAACATAAGCAATAAAAAGTAGATGAAAAAGAACAATACCAGACGGATGAAACCAAAATCCCCAAAGCTTATCTCCTGAAAGTGTAAGGAAAAATAAGCCAAAAGAAAAGTAACAAAAACCTAAAATGTAAAAAACAGCATCTTATAAATCAACTTTACAAAACCAAGCAAATATTGAACTTCTTGTTTATCAACTACATAACAACAAAATCCCCTAAAGAAGAAGAAAAAAAAATTGAAAACCCGCTAAAGAAGACATCAAGGACAAATTAAAAGGAAGAAACAAACTTACGAAGAAAAACAAACATGTAAATGTTAACCTTTAACAATAGCACAATACCAAATCAAACCAAAGAAGAAGAATATTAAAGAAGAATGAAACTTTAGAAAATTAGAAGAAGCAAAACAACATATTACCAAACCAAAGAACCATCAAAAACCTATATTTCAAACTAAAGCATCACAATAACCGCACCAAGAACTATCACCTCTGCATTTGAAAAGGGATAAGGAAAAAGACTGAATAACCTTCAACCCTAGAAAAACATGAATTCCCAATATTGAAAAAAGGTTGAATAAAAATGACAATTTGTTGTGGCAGGAGAGTAGAGTTAGAAATTACCATTCAATCTAAAAAAAGGTTCATGTGTCAAACATATGTGAAGGACAATCTTGACATTTAACATGTTGCAAAGGAACAAAAAACCAAAAAAGGGACAGGTGTCATGATACCAAAATGGGTATTTTTGGTTTTGTCCTATGGAATTTTCTCATATAGATAGTTGATTTAAGTTCTTTAGTCATTTCTCAGCATTTTGCAATTTCATAAATTATATTCCCCAAAACTTTATGTATTTCAAGATTTCCCAGAACATTATTGAAAGTCCAATGTTTCTTACAAACTTCTAGTCTCGTGACAATTAAGAACATCATTCACCAAAATGGATAAAACTAAGACACCGTTTATTCAATGAATCAGAAGAGCTTATCAAAGATGTGTTCTTCATGTGGTTGCATTGTATATTAGTCCAATTGTATGTTTTTAACACAAGGCTAGCTTCAGAACAAATCAATAGGCTAGATTTTGTGTTGACAAAAATAAGAAGATGGACATCTTCCTTCATTAAAGAGTTTTGGTGATGATGATGATGACTTACAAAGAAGTATGAAAGACTTAATGATGATGCATGGAAAAATGTTGAAGACTTAAAAGAATGCTTAGATTTAAGAGATATATTGAAGACTTAGGGATTTAGTTGTTTAGGTCTTGTAATTTGTGTATGTTATTTAAAATAGCTAATTAGTATGTCAAGAGTGTAAAGGCAAAAATGCAAGCAGTAAAATACCAAGAGAATTTTATTTATTTGCAAAATTCACTGAAATAATCGATTATTCTTAGTGATAATCAATTATGTCAATTAAAACTGATTTTTGAGAAAAATCTTTATGATAATCGATTAACAGTAGTGATAATCGATTATCACCTGCTGATAATAAATTATCTTGGCTAATAATAGATTATCATGGCAAGAAAAATATTTTTATAAAATTTTAAGTGATAATCGATTATCACTTATGATAATCGATTATTTGTGGCAGTTGTGACATAACTTTTCATATTCTTAACCTAATTTCTAAATATGCTTCTATAAATAAAGTGTTAGGCTTTCATTTGAAACAAAAAAAAAAAGTTAGAGAAGTATGAATACTTTAAAACTCTATGTGGGAAGGCTTTAAAAAACCTAGTGTGGATAGAGTGATAACTTTCATCAAGTGGGATCTTGAGTGATTGAGTATTGTTGTTGTTGCTAGGAGAAGCCAATCATCCTTTTGTGATTCAAAGGAAGTGTTCATTCCTTGTGTGATTCAAGGAAGGTGGTTCATCTCTTGTGTGATTCAAGAGAGGTGTTCATCTTTTGTGGATTTCAAGAGAGGTGTCTTCATCTCTTGTGACTTCAAGAGAGAGAGGTATTTTTTTAAACCATTTTCTTATATGTAATTGTATTTGTGGTTTTTAGTGATTGAGTTAATCTCACTTTTAAGATTAACAACCGGACATAGAGTCTGTTGATCTGAACCGGTATAAATACTGTGTAATTTTTTCTTCTCTATTCTCTTTATTTTATTGTAATTATTAAAATAAAGGAAAGATTTTTAATTGAATTTTGATATTAAAAGATAAAATTCTTAAAAATATAATTTTTATTAAAAACCCAATTTACCATCTCTTGATTTTTGTTCATTAACAAATTATTTTGCTGCACGTTTTCAACATTTTGTCGTGGATACAAAGTGACTTGCAAGAAACACTTTTATTGAAATTGTATGATTTGCCCACATATTTTTTCCTTCTTAATAACAGAAGATAAGCCCGTGTGCTGCAACAATAAAATTTGAAATTCACATTCTAAATACACCATATTTTGTTTTTTCAATGGCACGGTTCAAGGAGGCAGAGATGCAGAGACCAATGACTTTTCTTGTATCTGCCGGATCAATGATTCCATCGTCCCAAAGCCTTGCTGTTGAGTAATAAGGACTTGCTTCTCTTTCATAAGCCTCCACCACTTTCGTTTTGAATTTTTCCTCTTCTTCCTTATTCCACTGCTTTACAATTATGATGCGCATTAAGACAACCTAAGACATGAGAAAACTACAAAGATGTTATCAACAACTGAGACATATTTTACCTGAATTCCTTGCTTTTTCTTGTTGCCTTTCTCTATTTGAGCCAGTACACCAGCAGCCTGAACCATGGCCACATTCCATAGGCATTAATTAAAACCCCCACAAACCAGATGAGTATCAACTAATGATCAATCAAATCTTGAAATCCAGTTTGATTAGAAGGGAGAAAACATGCAAAACTAGCTATATAATGATTTATCTCAAAGTAAAGAACAATAACCATGCAGAGCGATGTCTTGATCAACCAATGCCAACAATTTATTCTAAAGAATCATAACTCATGGGGGTCATGAGAAATATGCTACCTGAGCACCACCCATCACAGATATTCTAGCATTAGGCCAAAGGAACAAGAAATTGGGACTATAGGCACGACCACACATTGCATAATTTCCTGCACCGAAGCTTCCTCCAACCATTATAGTGACTTTAGGTACCTACAGGTATTTATTTGAAGAAAAAAAATATTATTTGTCTTTGAAAAATATCTCTCATATCTTTCATCTGTTGTTTTCACCTACATTCCAACTTCTAAGACATTTATAATTACAAGTAATAAACTTACTAGTATAGAACAAATTTTATAACTTGTAAATAGATGGCTGGAACCCACAAACCTTTGCACAAGAAACAGCCATAACCATTTTTGCCCCAGACTTTGCTATGCCATTTGCCTCAGATCTTGAGCCAACCTACCAAACAGACATGTATTACGGTTCATAACTATTGTTTAGAGAAATAATATTTAGGTTTAACAATTATATACAAGGAAAAGAGAGAAAAAACTAACAGTAAATACTTCAGCATTTTACAGTCACCAAACAATAAAATCTAATTAGACAAAAGATGATGGATGAAATGAAGTATTTGACATCCATACTATAACCGAGATGCCCACAGACATACCACCCTTTGATAAAGAATAGTACCAGTTAAAAATACACGATATCCATCAACAAAAATGTTTGAGACAAAACAGGACTATAATTGAAGTAAAATTAAAAGGTATAATGAATCAATACGCCTCTTTTAGATCTTATGGGCCTTCTCAAACTCATTATATTTCTATTAATTTCAATTGATGATTCTTAAACTCTCCCGATGTAGTCTAACAGTCACCAATCCCTCTGTGTTTCCTAAATCTACACATGATTATATTTCTATTGAATTGCAATTAATGACTCTCACCTGACTTATTTGTACAGTCACTGTTAACATATAATGTTTTCTGATTAAAATCCCTTTTGTTAGATTATTATTGTTGACCATATCTTTTCTGTTTTGATATGCTGTTGGGTTGTTAGCATTTTTATATGCTGTATTTTGGAGTTTATTGTTTTATACTTTTTCTTATATAATGAACACCGTACAGAATGCTTGACACACAGTTAATATAATGTTTTTCATTCCTGTCATACTCTTTCTCTCTCAGTAGATTAGTTTTCTCAACAGTCACTAATCCCTGTATTTCCTAAATGACAACATGATTATTATTTCATTGAATTTCAATTTTTGATTATCAAACCCACCTGACTTTAATACCTAATTGCTTATCTATATACAACTCATTTATTTGTGAATCACGGAGCACATTAGATAATTCTTCGTCTTTCAATAAGTAAACAATGGATATAACTGTGAAGGAAAAAGGAATCAATCTACTTAGAAGTCAAAATACAATGACAAAAAGCATAGTTGAGAAACTAAAGAAATTACTTAAATTCATACCATGAATCCAGTGATGTTCTGAAGGAAGACCAAGGGAATGTTACGTTGAGTGCATAATTCAATGAAATGGGCCCCTTTCAGTGCAGATTCGTTGAATAAAATCCCATTGTTTCCAATAATTCCAACAGGCTGTCCGAAAATCCTAGCAAATCCCGTTACAAGTGTCTGCAAAAAGATTTCAATAAGCCAAGTGAATTGCAACTTTTCCTGTAAGTATATTATTTAAAATGTTTATCCAAAACAAAACCTAATCGTCAAATCAAAATAAGTTTGTGACAAATCACCAAAGGTTAAGGGGCACCGAGAGAAAGAAAGAAAAAAGACAGTACAATAGCAACTCATGCATACTAGGATAATGATTAAACTGATAAAAAGTAAAGTGGATATGTCCTCACAGTGCCATACAATTTCTTGAATTCATCAAATTCACTTCCATCAACAATTCGATCAATAACTGATCGGATATCAAACTGTTTCTTAAGATCAGTGGGAGCAATAGAACGAAGTTCATTGACATCATACAATGGCTCTTTATATTCGTAGTTTATATTTTGCAATCCATTTGCCAAGACATCTTTCCCAGCCATATGCAAATTCTTAATTATATTCCTCCCAAGCCCAAGTGCATGGAGTTCATCTACAAGAGACGAAACATGTACAAAGTCACTAATAGGAACTAAGTTAATGTCAGTTCATCTACAACCGGAACTAAGTTAATGTCAAAAGTTATGGCATTTTCTATACACTCATCTGCATAAGAGAAAGCAGCCACAGCATATACCTTGAGCAAAATAATCAGAAACACCGGAAGTCTTGCAGTGCACAGTGGCACCTCCCAAATCCTCTGCCGATACTTCTTCTCCAGTGGCAGCCTACAAATTCATTTAGGGTTATTCTTTGTCATAAACACGTAGAAAATACATTGCACAAAGATTAGCACAGTCAAATATGTTTTTGGTGATTGAAAATATCACGAGTTTTGGTGTCAGTCCTGTAAAATCTATGTTGAATTCAACCCAACATTTATCAAAATTGATATGGTTTTAGTATCTCACAAGTCACTATGGACTAAAATCATGTTATTTTCATAAAATGAAAAGAACTAAAATAGCCAGAGCAGTAATCTTTTCAATGATTAAAAGCGTATTTAGCTCAAATGTTAAAACTAAAAAGATTATAAAAAGTAAAAAAGAAACAGAAAGAGACTTAGAGAACTATAATAGCTAGAGCAGACCTTAACAAGAGGTGGCCCTGCTAAAAAAATGGTACCGTTACCCTTGACCATTACGCTTTCATCAGCCATTGCCGGTATATATGCCCCACCAGCAGTGCAAGAGCCCAACACCAATGCAATTTGAGGAATTCCTTCAGCAGACATTACAGCCTGATTGTAGAATATTCTACCAAAGTTTTCTTTGTCTGGAAACACTTCAGCTTGCTTGGGAAGAAAAGCTCCTCCACTGTCAACAAGATATACACAGGGCAATTTGCACTGAGCAGCAATCTCCTGTGCCCTGAGGTGCTTCTTAACAGTAATGGGATAGTAAGTCCCTCCCTTCACAGTGGGATCATTGGCCACAAACATACACAGTCGCCCATGCACAGGACCTATCCCAGTAACAACCCCTCCAGAAGGCAAGGGCTCTTCATACAACTCATGTCCTGCCAGCTTTATCACTCAAAAGTTAAAAACTTTCCTTGTCAAACCCATTTCTCATAATTACCACCACCCATTTCAAAAGCCTTAACCTATCAAACAATCAAAACATGCCTACGATCTTCAACTAACCAGCTTTCCATAAATCCAAATGAATAAGGCAACCGGATCATAAAGAGAAAAACACACAAATTAAGAATGTGATGGGTTAGAAAAAGTGAAATGAAAAATATAAAACAGAAGACATTATTTATTACGATTGAAAAAAAAAATGTTTTTAATACACGAGTAATCTTAGCTTTAATCTTTTATGTTTCTCTCCCAATGGTTGGACACTGATCTTTTGAATACATAAACTCACTTCTACAGGTAATACCAAAACCATAATATCCGTGGTAAAAAAAAATAAATTTAATCTTTATTTTTATATAATTATAATTAAGTAATGATAAAAGTATTTTAAAGTATTATACGAAATAAAATTCAAAATATAAAGAATTAGTCATATTCACAAGACTGCAAAGGCCGTGCATAGAGTTGATTGAATGAAACAATAAGCAAAAGAAATGTTTTAATTTATCTTAGCGGCCGTGATTTGATCCCAAATTTTAAATAAATTTCTTATAACCTAAAAATTTGTGATAAATTCTTGGAGAAGGGGAATGAATCTCATTTTCATTAAAGTCAAGTTTAAAAGCAAATTCAGTGATAGAAAAGGACTTGAACACGTTTAATTAAAAGTATAGGCACTAAAAGGTAGTTTCATAAAAATTAAAAGAGTTTAATTAACAGATAATCATAATTTAATATACCAAATTACCAATATTCCTCAAATGACAAACCAAAAAAAAAAAAACCTGTGAAAGCTCAAGGAAGGAAGAGCCAGGATCAAGAAGGCGATCGATTCTTTCGCGGGGAAGAAATTTGTTCCTGCTCCTGTTCCTCTTCACAGCCTCGGGTCCTCCACCGGCAAGAGCCTTCTGAACGTTGGATTGCAGTTGGGCAAGCAATTCCTCCATGGCCCCACCATTAGTAGTGGTTATTGCTGTTGCTGCTGCCAAGTTCAACCACCTTCTTCCCGATCCTCCCAACAAATTGGCCTTTCTTCCGAATAACCCAAACATCCCTTAACTTCTGTGAATCAATAATGCGAATCCTCTCTCTCTCTCTCTCTCTCTGGCTACACCTGTTGTGCTGTGTTTATCCACTCTCTTCAGTTGCTGCAATTATATATTATAAATACGTGCATACTTTCATGTCGCCATTGGATAATCACGCCACGTCCTCTCGCTGTAAGAACAAGAACTTTTTCTTTTTTTCAAAATAAAACAGAATTAAGAGAAAAAAAACACCCAAATGGCATCCTCAATTTTTTTACATTGCTGAAAGTCGTGAACTAAGGATCAATTTTTGAAGTATGAAAGATTGATTTACTATGTTTTCCTTCTCAGAGATCAGGCTTCGGGTTTAGGTTTTTATTTTTATTGTATTGTTATATTTTAAAATTCTATTCTTTTAGACTTTATTAATAAAATAATAAAAAAGTATTTTATTTTACGTTTTGGTATTCAAATAGAGAATAAAATTAAAATTAATTAAATAAAAAATAAAATATTTAGTGTAAATAAATAGTAATGAATGTTCTGCAATTTAACTTTTGATAAAATATAATATAATGATGGATATAAAGAAAAGATTATATTACATTATAATTATATGTTATAATAAAATATGATATTATGATTATGTGATTAATTAAGGTGTAAAATATATTTTTATTTTACCTTTAACCAATACTTTGTATGTTCAATATGTAAAGTAAGTAATTTGTACATGTATAATTTTGTTTGATTAACAAAAATCCTCACAAAAAGTGTTGATATTGTTAAAACAGATATATCTAATATAATCCAATCAAAAGAGGGATGAATTGATTATTGAATCTTTTACTGATTTTAAATAAATCTTGAAGGTTTCTTTAATTTTTATACCCCAAATAACCAGTTTTACAGTTCTGTGTTAATGGACTGATTAAAGCAATTGAGAAAGGCATAAAAGATGAGAAAAACAAAGAACACAACAATTTATACTAGTTCAATTCGAGATGAATCTACGTTCAGTCTTCTCCTAAGCAACCCACTTAGGAGGATTCCACTAAAACAATAGAGATATAAGAATTACAAGAGCATCTATATAATTCGAGACCCTAAAGACTAAGGAGTTTGATCTACAAATCAAGAACTCCCCCTAGATACAATGCATCCACACAATTGCACCTAGACCTTCACTTCACACACTGAATCAACTGTAAACAAAAATACAATAGAAAAGAAACAAGGAACGAATACACCTGGTGGATGTGCAAATTTATCACTTGATCTTAGATCCAAGCTTGACCCACAAAGGTTGAATCCACCATCAATCTTCTTGAGTGTCCAATTGAATGATCTCCCAAGCAAGCACAAGAACTCTGTGAATCTTGATCTCAGAAAAGAAGTCTCTCAATTCGTTTCTCAGTAATTCAGTTATTTTTCTCTTTGTCTCAAAACTGATTTCAAAAACTGGTTTTATATAGAGTTCTGTTGCAGTTATTAATAGATTAGGAATTTTAATACCTAATAGATTATTGTGAGTGGATTTTCACTGCATTAGTGCAGTGCTCTCAACTAATCTATTAGTTAAGTAGCTAATTTATTTACGAGTTCTGCTTTTGGTCATATTCAAGAATTTGATAGCTAATACAATTCAATGCAAGCTTGTTTTACATGTAATTCTAGATCTACAACACTTAATGCAAAAGATAGAAAAACAGGACTAAGCCTAAACCAGTGATGCACAAGATGCATAACTTTGGACATCATCAAAATCATCTTCGTTGAAGTTGAGCAAACTCCCCCTCTCAACAGATATATAATTTTAATCATTCATGGCATGTATCTAATATCTTAAAGTTTAATATATATTTTTTCATTCTTTCAAGAATGTTTTAATTTCAAAATATTTAACACCAAAATCTCTTGAAGAACATAAATATGTTCTACACAACTGTCCTAATATGTTAGGATGTCTATGTTAAAATATTTATAACCAAACGCAATATTGCTTTTTGGTGATTTGATGAAAAGCTGAGAGATTATAAAAAGCTTAATTAGTCGAATAGTACCCGTTTTCGTTCGAAAGTTTCAATTTAGTACCCACTTTTAAAATAGTTTCAATTTCGTTCCAATTTTTGAAAAAGTGTTTCAATTAGGTCCCTTTAAAAAATAATTAACGCAGTTAACAATGTGTCACATGTCAGCCTCTGGTTTTTTTAATTTAAAAAAAATTGTCATGTGTCAAATCCTTGGTGTGACACATGACATTGTTAGTGCCACATGTCAGTGTCCTTGTCAAGTGTCATTGTCTTGATTTCAATTTAGTCCACACATGTGTCTATTTGTTTCAATTTAGTACCCATATATTTTTATTTGTTACAATTTAGTCCCCACTCTATTTGTTTCAATTAGTCCGAATACTTTTTTTTTTAAAATAGAGAAATATTGTATCTCTTTTAAGACAAAATTTATTAATGTTATATTGATATTTATTACTAAAAATGACTTACAAAATTAAGTATTGATATTTATATTAAAGTTTAGTGGTAAAAGTCATGAATAACAAAACATGGATTAACAATTAAGAAAAAAATGTAATATGTTACGACGTCATATTTAATATAAAAATATGAGTATTATTGAAATTGTTATACTCATGTTTTGTTATTTATGACTATTTCTATTAAAGTTTAATATAAATATGAGTAATTAATTTGTAAGTCATTTTTAATAACAAATATCAATATAACATTTATATAAATAATAAATTTGGTCTTAAGGAGAGACAATACTTCTCTACTTTGTAAAAATATATTTGGACAAAACTGAAACAAATAGAGTGAGGACTAAATTGAAACAAATAAACATATATGAATACTAAATTGAAACAAATAGACACATGTGGGGATTAAATTGAAATCAAGACAATGACACTTGAAAGGGACACTAACACGTGGCAGTATGATGAGCGTCAGTTCGGTAGAATGTTGTCAAACCCTCGTTCTCGCAGCAGAAATGGTGAAAAAAGATGGAAGTCAACGAGGCTTCCACTCGAGCTCCGTCAATAAAGCTCTATGTTTACGGTGAAGCAAGGTTAGGGGAAAAACCCTAGCTCTGGTTCGATTGAACTCTGAAGGTGAAAGGATCAAGTAACAAAGCTAATCACTCTCGTATATTTTCAAAGTTGAATTTACAAACAAACGGCATGCACCTTTTATAGATTAAGGGCAACCACGAAAGCAGAAGGCAAAAGGAAACCGTCTAAGATCCTAACGGCAAAGATGGAAAATAAGCCCTAATGGTGAGGATCCTAAGCAAATGATATTCTCATTTTCCTCTGAAACGCGCACCCTATACTAGGGTTCAGATTCACGTCGCTGGGTTTCACTCACAACCCTCTTATGGCCCTTCATGCGTTCCACCAACAATTTAGGTTGACAATCATTTCACTATTAGGATCCCAAGCAAAGGATATTCTCATTTTCCTCTGAAACGCGCACCCTGTACTAGGGTTCAGATTCACGTCGCTGGGTTTCACTCACAACCCTCTTATGGCCCTTCATGCATTCCACCAACAATTTAGGTTAACAATTTTTTTAACCTGTGGTGACATCTTTTAAATGATTTTTTATTTTTTTATTTCTTTATATTTTAAAATCAATTAAAAAATGTCATCTTAGAATGTAAAAAAAACAACTAAATTTTAACAATATTTTCTTATAATCTAAGGTAACATTAGGGATGTCAACGAGACGGGTAAGGTACAGATAGTAGCTCCCACGTACCCTACTCGCTGGATAAATATCTATCTCGTGCCCATACCCATATTCATTGGGTATCCGTTATGCGGGTATCCGTTATGCGGGTACTCGCATAATTTTTTAATATCCACAGATATTAATGAGTACCCGCAGGTATTTACAAAAAAATAAAAAATAAATATTTAAGAACATATTTTAATCGTAAATTCAAATAAAATATAATACATAACATTCATAAATTTTAAACAAAGTCAAAATTACCCATTTAAATAGTGTCGAATGACAATTTACAAAAAAAATGATTTTTTTTAAACTAATTGATAAAATAATAACTCATTCAATATGTTAATATTTTAATCATGTTTTTTTCTTTTTTTAATTTAAATTAGAGTATAACGGGTATGGGTATCCACGGGTTCGGATATTATGATACTCGTACCCACCCTGTTAACATGCGAGTATTAAAAATACACGTACTCGTTACTCGCGGGTATCAATTTAATATATTCATTTCCTACCCGTTGCGGGTTTTATCCGCGGATACCCGCATGTACGAATATTTTTGTCATCCCTAGGTGACATCTTCTAAGTGACTACTCATTTATTTATTTTTTTTTTCATTTCCCTATATTTCAAAACCATTTAAAAAATGTCACTTCAGGATAAATTGTCAAAATTTAGTTAGCAAAGTATCATTGTCCAAATAGATATTATATCATTGTATACATTTCTTTTTCTTTAGATCTTTTTTCCACTCAAAAAACAACCGCCCTTTTGAACACGAACTTTTGTTTTTTATAGGACCTCAAAAGCCCCTTATTCGACTTAATAGGAGACCTAGGCCACTAACTGAGCCAAACCGACCTATCTCCGCTCTGACTTATATGACGATTCCCATGTATCTCGGAATGGTTTAACTATCACATCTTCAACGGGCCACGCCAGATCCTAACGTTACTTGTCATACGTGGATTTTAGAAGTTGTTCACGATTTGACTTTTACTTAAGACGGATTGGTCCGACCTAGTTTGACATGGCTTTAGATAATCCCTGGTCAGATCCTGACATGAGACCATGAACAATACAATAAGACTATAACGAAGAAAGTACATATATTCATTAGCAAAGAGTACATTTATAATAATTCAATTGAAAGAGAAAAATTAATGTAACCAAGATTTTAACTATCTTTTATAATAAACTATTTTCTCCTAAAGTGTTGCAAGCACTTATTGTTTGAATTAAAAATTTAAAAATTAAAACTTTAATAAAGAAAACATAAGGTTAAATTATGTCTTTAGTCCCCATTTTCTTAGAAAAATATCAATTTTGTTCCTTTATTTTTATTTTTCTCAATTTGGTCCCTGTTTTGGTAAATTTGATGCAACTAAGTTCTTTCCGCTAGTGGTGTAGTAATAACGTTAAAGAGGTGTCACGTGTCAGTTCCTGATTTTTTATTTTTTATTTTTTAATTTTTCTTTTTGATCTTACTTTTAATTTTTTATTTTTAAAAAAATAAAAAATTTGCCACGTGCCATTGTACATTAGGTGTCATCTCCTCATCCTCAATTTGGTTCTTGTATTTTAATTTTTGGCTCAATTTAGTCCCAATTTTTGTAAAAGTTGGACAATTTTGTCCCACTCCAAATTGAAACGAAATTTATTTTTTCTATAAATTATACAAATATTTTTATTAAAATTGATATTTCAATTAAATTTTTTTAACAAGATTAAGTTTACTTAAATTTATTTTTCACATTGAACTTTATTTAAAATTGTTTTTAAGTTGTTAATCGAAAATAATGCTAATAGAAAAAAATTTCAAATAATTGTATTGATATTTTACAACATCATACTTTAATATTTTTTATTTGAATTTATATTTCAAATAATTGTATAATTTTAAAATGTGTAAAGTTTGATAACGTTCATTTTTACCTATTTTTGTGTGTTTACTATCATGAATAAATAAACTCTTTTCTAGCTTTTATCTTATTATATTTTCAAGTTTAATGTATTTTGTATTATTTGTGTTTTAGTTATTTTATGATTTTTTTACATATAATCTCTATTTTGAGTGTGTTAAATAAGTTAAATAGGAAGCATTTATGGTGGAGGAAAACAAGCAACAACTCAAGGAAGCATGTTTTGAAACAAAGAAAGATCAATTTAAAGTAAATATCCACGTCAAGTGCCACTAGAATCATGCCCAATGCTTCAAATACAAAATACTGTGAAACAGCACAAGGTTGAGCAGTGGAAAGTGAGACTAAGTCTAGATAAGGCTGAGTGGTGAAAAAGTGGGGTGAGCGCCATTTAATTCATAAAACCTGCTGCCTGGAGATGGAGTAGAGACGCTAGGTGGTGGCCAGCGGCGCCTAGCGGTGGATGAGTGTCGCTAGGTGGTGACTCTCTAAATTAGAGAAATTTTGACTTATAGTAAATTAGAGCAATTTCTTCAGTTTGTTTGCATCTCTTTTAAAAGATAGAGCTTGATGTTAATATGTTTAGTTTTTCAATGACAATTTGCATCCTTTGATATTGTATCTGTTGTATGGTTGTCAATAAGAATTTTAATTTTGTGATTCTACTACATATCTAAATCACAACCTTTTTTAACTGTGAAACTTGATTTATTGTTGTGGTTGTTGTTATGAATTCAGTTTCAACAGAGTATTATCACTACTAAAAAATCCTTTATTACATATAAATTTCCTACGAAAAAAAGATTTTGTAGAAAATACTTACAAAATTTATTATGAAATATTTTTTTGTAAAAAATATCTACAAATTCTTTTGAGAATTATTTTGTATAGAAAACACTTGTCCATTATTTTGTAAAATTTTATTAGTAGGAAATCAATATTTATACTTGTGGATTTAGTTGCATTAATATAATATTATGTGTTTGTTTTCTACGAATAGAAATTTGCAAAAAAATATTAATAAAACTTCTTGTTTAATGAATTAAATTTTGTAGGAAAATTTTGCTATGGAAAATGATAGTTTAACAAAGTTTTGGTTAAGAAATTTTGACAAATATCCATTTTTGGTAAAAAAATACCCTAAAATTTTATTACTTTATTTTTGTAACTTTCATAAAAGAATAAAAAATTACTCTATTTAGTAATTTTGTCAAACAAAACGTTTGTCAAAAAATTATTTTTGTTTTGCTATTAGAGTGTAATATTTCATACTTACTCACACTTTCTTTTCTCTTCCTTGTTCACAACTATTGTTTTTTTCGGAGGGTTGAAATTTCAATAATTTTCACTCATTATTCACTCTTGTGGACGCTTTTGCTATCTCGCTCTTGCTCACTTGCCCTTGGCTCTCGCGTTCTCACACTCTCGCTTTCTCCCACTCCGGCTCTCACGTTGCGGACCTTGTACTCTCATTGTTGCTCTCGCTCTCTTCCTTACACTCCCTCGCTCACTCTTGCTGTTTGAGTGTCATCAGTATTGTTCTCAACCAACATTTGGTTCTCGATTGGATATAGGTAGGTTTTTTTTTTTTCGTTTTTGTTTTGATTTCATTTGGTTTAAGTTTTCACTTTTGCTTTGATTTTATTTGATTTTAGGCCATGTGTGTTTTTGGTTTAATTTTTGAAGAATATGATGTTGGAGTGTGGCAACAATTTGAGTTAAAGCTTGATTATGTGAAATCCTAGTGTTAATGAGCTTAGACTCGAGGATTTTGTTTTACACATTGACTAACATGATACTGGTTACTTTTAATTGAGATTCTTTGTTGGCATAATAGTTGTTAGGTTAGGAAAGTCTTGAGTAGAAATGTGAGGTTAGGAAAAGATTGTACCTAAAGTATTAGGTTGGTGTGGGGTGCTCTTTTAATAGTAGATGTTTCTCAGGTGAATCTATATTCTTTTATTGTTTTAGTTTTATTAGACCACAAAATGTTTTATCTGATCTAGCGATAACTATAGATGTTTGGTCTCCCTTGATGTTTGGCTTAGATACTACTGAATAAGAACTTGTGTTGCTTTACTTATCTTGAAATTTTATGCCATAAATAATTGTTTAAGATTAATTCTTTTTTCATATAAAATCACATCATAATTTATCTATCCCATTTTATGTTTAAAGTGTGCATTGTACCAAAGTTCTATCTTTTACATTGAATACAAATGCATGATTTTATTTATTTTACATAGAACATAAGTAGTTACACATCCTAGAATCAAATCTATAAAATGTAAGAAAAATAGAAGCCAAAAAAAATAAAAAAGAATGAGGAGAATATCTATCTAAAACAAAGCCAATGAGATTTGGCCTTTTCTGATTGGTAACAAGGTACATAAAAGAAAAGCTCTTTATTTCTTAAAGTAAAGCTACTACAATTTCATAATCTTATGTCCATTTGTAATAGTTCAAACAATTCATATAGTAATTCAAAAAAAAAATCAAGGAAAATTTAGTTTTAACTAGATGACTATAATTCAATTTTGTTCAATCATTTCAGTTTCAATTTTACTATGATTCAATTTTTGTTCAATCATTTAGATCACCTCGTTTTAACTAGATAACTATAGTAGTGGTAACTTGAATAACTTCCTTCAGTTTATTATCCCTACTCGGAAACTTTTAGGCATGTTATAAATTTGATAATACACTGGTTATAGTGAGATAGGTGATGTAATGTATTCCGCTTATTGTATTATGATCACCTAACACAATAAGACACCTCATCTTTGTTTGACAACACTTATAGCGGATGAAAGACATCATTTTGGCTATTATTTGGCAGTGATGAATTATAATTTTTCTTCCTTTTCTTACAAAAATCATAGAAGTAATATTGCAAGATTGTTGTGTTGGTGACCCTTTGCATTGTTGTTGTACCATCACAAATAGCTGCAAGATTGAGGGTGGGTGCAAAAGAGAACGTTGAAGCAGAGAAGATATTGCAAATAAAGCGAGAAAAAAGGGATGTAGAATGAAAGTACCTAACAAAGCTTGGAGTTGCTCGTCAGTGCCAACCATAATTGATGGGATGAAGGACAAAGTGTTACAAAGCCATAGTTCTTTACAAACCACTGGTGAAATATGTTCCTTGCTTTCCTGCTCTTGATGGCCATCATCAACTGATGTCTCTGGATGCCAAATTGTTGCTTGAGTTGCATAGCACTGGCTTATATCCTGAAACATTGGTAGGCTTTTATTCATATATGCAATTACAATTATTATAATTATTTGAAGCTTATTAGATTTATGTTTATAATCCTTAATCTTACTTTTCTTGGAGCAGCCTGATTTAGCTTAGGAAGATGAAGCTACTATTAATCAAGACATTGTGAAACTTGAGAAAGCACTGTATGCTGATTTAACTTATTTAATTATAATGTAATGTTTTAATTTTTTTGATGAATTCATAAAATGTAAATTCTAAAAAGTGGACTCTATTAATGAGGATAAAACTTAGGAATTATAAAACAAAAACTGTACAACAATTAGTTCCACTAATTATTTAAATTCGTTAGAAATTCTAAATATTAGTGCTTGAAATAGCAAGGTTGGGCTCTTAGAGTTTATCATGACACTACATGTGGTATTTTAATGCGGAAATCATAGTATTCCAAGAACAATGGTGTTTGACAATAAAACGAAAGCCCATTTGCTTTAGTGGCTAGTAAAAGAAATAGAGAGTTTAAAGCATAACAATTATGAATTTGAAGAAGTTGTGATTACGTTTGGCTTAGTTGTATTTTTTTTGGTAACTAATTGAAGATCCTTTCATTCCCTTAAATGTGCAACAGAAGAAGACTTTGCAATGGGAAGAAGGGAATCTGAATCCAGGAAATTGAACTTAACAGATATGCCATTATAAGGTTTGTATGTGTTGAAATGACTTGTCATTAATACAAGAAGGTGATTTTGTAGAGATTTTGCCTGTTATTTTTGCAAATGGAGGAATTCAACTCCTTTAAAGTGTTTGGGGTACCTTTACAAGGAATTCTTAGTATTGTAGGAAAAAGGCAGTATTGTACTTCATTTTCTTGATTCTCTTGGTAGCTAGTTTTAATGATAGATTTTAATAAGTTAATAGTTGTACATATGACAACCTATTGATGGATGGGAAGTCGCGGATCTTCAGTGCAAACCTTCCAATCGTCAATTTGTTTGGTGGAAATCCACCAAACATGCAGTGGAAGACTATGATCTCACGGTGAGAGATCGATTTACTCTCGAACGAAGTTCTAGTGGGGAACTCGCGAACTCTCACTATTAACCCTATGAGGAGAAATCCTCTACTAGGAAGGTGAGCTGACAAATAAAGGGATTAAACCTCAGTATTATTCATCAAAGCTAAGATACAAGAATGATGGTTTGCCTTTTATAGGAGAAGAAAAGCAACCAAACTGTAAAACCCTGCTAGAAAAAGAAAAAACTAGCTAGGCAAAGTTGGACACGTGATTCACAAACCCTAAGGTAGGAAACACGTGAATGCAAGGAAGCCCTTGGGGAGGAAACATGTGAAGGTAAAACCCTAGCTGTTTGAGGAGGAGGAGAGGATCGGTGTCTTGTGAAGAGCAATTATTGGATCCAGGCTTCATAACATAATTAGATATGGGTTGTGGTTGGTTGATTCCCATTTACAGGCCCATCATAAGAAATCACGTGAACTTATTGGTCATTGGAGATATAAAGAAATGGACCTCTCCAAGTGATGTAATGCTGGCAGTTTGCGCCTAACCACATGGGGTTTTTCTTCCTGCACCCCCAATTTTTCTTCCTGCACCTCCAAGTTTTTCAAATTTCCCATATTAACCTTATCTTTGACTGAAAGTTGACTAGGGTAAAAAGTTAAAAAAACCCTACATCTTTCTTACCTACTTCCTTCTTCCCCCAGCAGCACCACACCCCTATCTCATTTTTCCATTTCTTAAACTTTTCGTTTCTTTGGTTTTGTTTTGCACTAGTCCTTTATTACCTCAGCCATTTCTCTCATTTCCAACTGTGCACGAGATCGGTAGTTCCATTTTGAACGATAAGTTTTTTTAATGGTTTGTAGTATTATTATAAGATTTGGATATGTTGAGAAATGTTTAGAAATTGTTGTTGATACATATTTTGTAATTTGAAATTGAAAATCGTCTTCACCAGCTTACAGGTAACGGAAAACAATTTTTTCGCAAATTTTTTTCTTCCCAGGTTTTATGAATCGGTAGTTCCGGGTTCTAGGAATCGGTGGTTCCGAGTTCTAAGAACCGGTGATTCCGGCTTGTAGGAACCAGTTATTCTGTTAGGAACCACTTGTTCTGGCTATGGTAAACCAGTACCCTGAATTCCGCTTTCTATAAGCTGGTTTTGTGCAATGGGTTTTGAAATTGGTATGACCGGTTTCAAAACACGGTTTGGTTTCGGAAATTTTAAGAAAGATTTTTATTTTTTATTTTTTTGGGTATATTTGAAGTGATAATTTCTTTTAGATGGCAAGGACTCGTGGTGCTCACTCAGTTGGAGGAGAAAGCTCTCAACAAGGCCAGAGAATAAGACCTACTGCATCTGCTCGTAAAAGAGCCCGTGAAGGTGATGTTGGTGTACCAAGAGGAGCACGAAGAAGGGGCTGCATATCCTGGAGGTCCATATGATACCTCCTTACTTACTAGTTATTCTGATCACGTTGCATTTTTACTACGGCAAGGCGAGGTTAGTGTTGTGATTAATTTTTTTTAATGATGTGTCTTTTTTATTTATATGATTTGATGTGTAAATCTTTTGTCTAGGACCTGGGGGAGTCAAAATTGATTTCCCATGGTAAAAAATGCAATTAATTAGGAGTTTGTCACCCTAATGTTGAGGAGTTTGTTGTGAATTCTGGATTAATGCCTCTTTGTGACATATCATATGAGTATGCTGATAAGGGGCTGATATCTGCCTTTGTGGAGAGGTGGCACCAGGAGATAAACAGTTTTCATCTACCAGTTGGTGAGATGACTGTGACACTTGATGACGTGTCCATGCTTTTTCATCTCCCTATAATCGGACAGTTTTGTCCCAATGTCCCTATAGATAATGTTGGTGCTATGGCACCACTAATTGAGTTGTTAGGGGTGGATCGGGCAAAGGCCATAGCTGAATTAAGACAATGTCGAGGGCCTCATGTGCGATTGAGTTGGTTGAGAGATTTGTATGAAGATTATTGTGAGACTGAGCAATGCGAGTATACCGCACGAGCTTACTTGTTGCATCTTATTGGATGCACAATATTTACGGACAAAAGTTCAACATACATTAGTGTATTGTACCTTCTGTTGTTCAGAGATCTTGCAACATATGGTAGATATGCATGGGGAGTCGCTGCACTTGTTCACATGTACAAACAACTAGGAGATGCATGCTTTGCATATACAAAGCAATTAGTTGGATATCTGACTCTTTTACAGGTATACATTAACTTTCATTTTGAATTTCTTTTAAAAGTTGTTAATGAAATAAACTTGCATTTACTTTTATGTAAAGTTGGATATATGAGCACTTCCCAGGTATGGGAAGGAAGGAAGTGGTGGGTAATTATGATGAGACTCGACCTCAGGTGGCACGTTTTCAAACAGGGCGACAAATATGCTCCGTGAGAGACGTTCGAGTCCAGATAGATATGTTGACATATGATGGGGTAATTTGGAGCCCTTATGCTACTCATCACATCACTAATCCGTTTGAGCCCATCTCTTTTTTCTCTAGATTCATTCGACATAGAGGTATTTTTCATCGTTATTTGCCATAAAGGGTTTTAAGGCAATATGGCTATGTGCAGCCAATTCCCATCTCTCCAACTGTGATTCAAGAGACTGATATGAATATGATTGATGATCGTTGGTTACACTACGACATACATGTCTTGACATAGTTCACTCCTGCTTTCCCCCCATTTGCATGTGCTGAGGGATACATGCAATGGTTTCGATGTGTATCACATCCTTATGTCATTCCAGGTGCTGATGAAGATCGATCAAGTCTCATGGTCCAACGTCGTTGTGACGTCCCAAATGATGTACATGTACCTAAAAAGATAGAGTCATCAAGCGGTGTACGAGTGAGTAATTTTATTTACGTTATCATTAGAAAACTTTATTATATTTTGACATCATGTTATGATGGTTGCAGGGTGTACTGAGACGAGTTGTAGCCCTTTTACAGAGGATGGTTGATTGTAGGGAAGTCAGTGAGGGCACGATCGCGTGGAATAGTACTCAAAAGGCCTTGTGTAACATCCCGATCGGATATTACGGATTTAAATAATAAAATAAAGAAAAGTAATTAAGCCTCAATTAATAAAACCTCATTTCCCAAAACGCGGGAACTTTATAACATTTTATTACTTCCAATTTAAACCAAAGTTCATAATTCATAAAAACTGAACATAATAATAAAGTCTCTCATAAGAGTTTAAAAGATATTTCAAATTAAAATAATATAAAAATCCCAGGCTTTTCCCCACTCCGCGGCTAAGCCTCACCAGCTCCACCTGCAATATCATTTTCTCACGTGTATCGCGTACACGATCATCGCCAAACACAAGCAGATAGGGTGAGCTAAAAAGATAACACATAAGCATACACCAATCATATATATATAACAAAATACATCAAAATAAAATCTCTTCTTTTATCCCTTAGGGCCACAACCATGATTAATATTATTTCACCACCAAGGAATCTTCTCCTTCTCTATCACATGGCCACAACTTCACCCTTTCTCAAAAACACCTTGCAACACACTCGAATTCTCGCCTAAACGAGATGGCCTGTCGCTCAGAACCAGATTTCCTCGCCTACGCAAGATGCTCGCGTAATAACAGGAATTTCGTCTCTGCTAATATTCTTCTCTCAAAATTTGCGAGTTAAATCTGGCTCACTAAGGTTCGAACCCATGACCATACCAATGCCAAGTCAAAGTTAAACCACCAAGCTAATTCATGTTTCATGCCAATTCACATACTTTTACAATCATGTTATCACCCAACATGACCATGTATAATATTAAAATTAATAATAAATCAAACAGCACATAATGGCATACATAGGACTTGAACCCATGTCCCCTCACACATATAAAGTACTCTCAACCAATTGAGCTAGTACTTTTCCATGTCATACCCATTAGAATTTAATGTCATAAATACACTACTTACCCGCATTTATTAATTATTTATTTATTTAATTAATTAAATTATGCGGATCTTACACCTTGCAAGTTACTCGTGAGGCATTTGAAAACCGTGTCAAGACGACCGGAAAAGACTGAAATGTTTGACGTTGAAGTTTATTTTATTACATTGTGTTATTTATGGTATTAGACTGTGTAATTTGTGGACTTTATTTTATTAGACAATGTTATTCATGGTATTAGTCACAATGCAGGTTTACATAACAAATATAATATATCAGTCACAATGTAGGTCTACATAACTAAAATTATCACCAATCAATTCCACGAATTTTTGCATCCTACTAACAGAAAAGGATGACCATGCTCTAGCCTCGGGATAACAATAATGAGACCAAATCATGTCTACCATTGGTATAGGACAACCATCTTGTAGTTTAACTTGAAAATTATTAAGTGTAATAAACATAACCATATGTTACTATTAGCTAGAGAAAATGTTATTCATGGTATTAGTCACAATGCAGGTTTACATAACAAATATAATATATCAGTCACAATGTAGGTCTACATAACTACAATTATCACCAATCAATTCCGCGAATTTTTGCATCCTACTAACAGAAAAGGATGACCATGCTCTAGCCTCGGGATAACAATAATGAGACCAAATCATGTCTATCATTGGTATAGGACAACCATCTTGTAGTTTAACCTGAAAATTATTAAGTGTAATAAACATAACCATATGTTACTATTAGCTAGAGAAAATGTTATTCATGGTATTAGTCACAATGAATATTAGACAATGTTATTCATGGTATTAGTCACAATGCAGGTTTACATAACAAATATAATATATCAGTCACAATGTAGGTCTACATAACTACAATTATCACCAATCAATTCCACGAATTTTTGCATCCTACTAACATAAAAGGATGACCATGCTCTAGCCTCGGGATAACAATAATGAGACCAAATCATGTCTACCATTGGTATAGGACAACCATCTTGTAGTTTAACCTGAAAATTATTAAGTGTAATAAACATAACCATATGTTACTATTAGCTAGAAAATGTAATAAATGTGAGGCATAAACATGAAATTATCGACCATACCTGCACAAAATGTGAACTGTTAACATGTCCTATACTGATCATTCGATGTTGCCTTATATCAACGGGTGGTGTAGAACGTAGTGGAAGTATTGTCATATTTTGAACCAATGACAAACACACTAATATGACATTGTATTTATTATCAATAACATATCCCATGTCAGGTATAGTCATCCATTTGTCCATGTTACCCTGAATATAATAAGATGTCAATGTTATAAAAATTATTAATAAAAGTAAGATGTCAATTTCAATTCAAAGTTAAGTAAAATAAAATACCCCAGAAGTTGAATCTACTAGCAAGGACTTCCTTAGTTCTTCGACTCGGTCATAACTACCTAATAATCTTGCATAATCGTCACGATATTGGCTCAATTCTTTAAATAAATCATGTCGGATAAGTGGCCAAGAGTCTTCACCCATACCCAATAAAGCAGCAATGCATCTGTATCCACAATGCCCATTAGCAATGACATCAACGACATCAAGAATATACGGGTGACAAATGACATGAAATTGATCTATCATAAGTATTCGTTTTTGTTTCATAGATTCATAAGTACCCTTTGCCCTTGCCTTTGCCTTAGATTGAGAATCTTTCTTTCCCAAATGACTATCATGGAAGGCATCCACATGCTCAAAATATGAGGGGTCACACTTAGTAGATCTTTCAAATCTATAAGCTCAAGTCTTTTGTACACCCTTAGTTTTAACTTTATGCATCGGTGAAATCATTGATGTTTGTTTTGGACAAACAATTTCTCTCAACTTGTGCTTGATTGTGACTTTTCCTGTAATGTCAACTTCTTTGTATCGATTAATCAAGAGATTAATTTCTTGTTGAATGCCCAACTCTGGTATTGATTCAGCTGATAAAAGATCAGAGAAACTCAATCTACTCCATATAATGTGTAATTCACCTAGAGGTATCACACCAGGGTCATATCTAGCTAATACACATGCACAAGGTAAACCATATGTTTGCCTCAACACATAATTACAAAGTTCACTATCAAATCCAATGTTTTTAACCCGATCAACCTCATTAGCAATGAGTACCAAAGCAAATCTTGATACAACACCCACTAGTTTCTTAAGGAAAATAATGAAGATAATGTCACAACAATAAAACAGTTGTATAATGCGAGATATACTTATATTCATCACCTATTCTAGATTGTCTTTTTTTTCTCCATTAACTTTTATGAAATTAATTAGTTTTTGTTACTTATTAGTTCTTCAAAGTGGCTCACAATTATTGAATAATTCATTTAGCTATTGACTAGTATGTAGCATCTTAATGGAATTGAATATTTAATGGAATTGAAGATTTGATTAACACTTTTCACAAGGTGTGCACTGTCGATGACCCAATGAGGGTTCAACTTTTTCAACAAGTATACTAGGTCAGTTGTAGTGCAACAAGGTCGTATCCACAAGAAGGAGGTGGTAACTAGATCAATAGTCTATAGTTTGACTCAAAGTTTGGCAATGGAATAGTGGATGGTTTTGGTTTTTATATTGTTAAAGATAAACTAAAGATAAACTAAGTAAATATATGAGAGAGGTGATGTTGATTAGGACGTTGGGATTAAACTTGGCCTCTTAACTTCAACTGTATTGCCCTATAATTATCTATATATTATGTTCTTTATCTTACTGTTAATGGAAGTGCATTTACTTGTAAAACTAACCACATGTCTGTGCGTTAGAACCTAAGGGTGTTAGACACAAGATTTCCTAATTCAAGTGGAGGAACCCTTACTTTGAGAATAAAACTAACACCAAATGAACTCGCATATCCATGTCTGGTATATGCCAAGGGTCAAGATATTTGATTAGATCTAAACACTAGACCAGATGTCTCTGCATTCAATCATCAAACACAAGCTTTGCCACTAAAATATGATATAGTTCGGTATAAATTTAAAAAATACAAAAAAAAAATCTTGATTAAGAAATTACAAAAAAACAATGCCATAATTAAAAAACTATAATATATGTTTAGATTTAAATTTCCCATAAAACATGAAATGTCATTTCCATAAAAAGCACTGTAATATTTTTTTTTAATTCTGATTTATTTTAGAAAAATAAATAAATTTGAGTGATGTAATGATTTACCAAACTCATGAACATGCTTAGATGGAGTAATTTTGACTTTGCCCTTATATTTTTAATTTTATAAAATAAAAATTAGCAATTCATAATGTCATATAATACTAAATAAATATTTATATTTATCTATTAACTATAATTTTAGGTAATACATATTGGTTGAGTTGTAATAATATGCCAATATGTCTCATAAAAAAATTATTAAGATCTTAAAATAAATATTATCTATCTTTCTTAAAATAAATAAGATAAAAAGTTATAACCTCTAAAATTAAAATTTTACAAATTTTATAAAATTTGAAAAATAAAGAAAAATATTGGCTTAATTACTCGAATCATACCCATTTTGGTTCGAAAATTTCAAAATGGTACCCGCTTTGAACTTTGCCTCAATTTAATACCCAATTTTGATTATTGCATCAATGTAGTACCCGCTGTTAAGTCTTCACAAACGGCGTTAACTACCTTGCCACGTGTCAGCCTCTGGATTTTTTAATTTTTTTAATTTTTTTAAATTTTTTTTTTTAATTTTTAATTTTTTTTTTGAATTTTTTTTGAAATTTTTTTTTGCCACGTGTCAAATCCTTGATGTGACACGTGGCAAGGTACCTTGCAAGTGTAATTGTCTTCATTTCAACTTAGTCCCCACATGTGTCTATTTGTTTTAATTTAGTACCCATATATGTTTATTTGTTTCAATTTTGTCTGAATCTCTATTTTACAAAATAGAGAAATATTGTGTCTCCCTTAAGTCTAAATTTATAATTTATATAAATGTTATATTTATATTTGTTACTAAAAATGACTTACAA
>Ga0214544_1003012_pt1 | contig 35228 bp, 15 predicted proteins | sample CNSS3metaG_FD_160074 | JGI IMG/M metagenome (GOLD analysis project Ga0214544, IMG submission 160074) | Root nodule microbial communities from cowpea collected in UCLA plant growth center, Los Angeles, California, USA - CNSS3 | ecosystem: Host-associated > Plants > Roots > Nodule | place: USA...
TTTTAAAAAAAAAATTAATAAAATTTTTTTTTTTTTTTTTGTGTTTGTAAATAAACCATGATTGAGTACTCTCTATCCTATTTTTAAAAAATAACACGAAAGTGCTAAGATAAATTTATTAAAAAAAATTGAATGTGAAATACATCAAATAGACTAAAATTAAAAAAAAAACTTTTATTTATATACTAATTTACATATATAGAAAAGAAATTGGGAGACTAAATCTTTTTCAAGCTTATCATTGTCCTTAATACAAGTTACACTTTAAAATAAACTAACGGCCTTTAAATAATACATTTAATAAGATATTAAATTTACTTTGTTTCAATTAAATGTCATGAGTGTATATGTTTTTAATTAATGAATAATGAGAGATGATTTTAAAAGTAATTAATAACGATATAAATGAAGTGTACGTTTAAACATAAATGAACAAAGTCAACTCAATTACTCTCTTTTTTTTCTCATAGTATCTGGAATTTGAGTCATCTAAAAATTTTCAAATTAACTAATATTCACATTTGCGGTATTAATTTATTTTCTTCGTAATTTGTTCTCAAATTAATTACTTTATGTATGAATCAAAGTAATGTATTTATTAAAAAGTATAACTATTCTAGTAAAATTGTTTCAATATTGAAGTTGAAACAACCTTAAACTTACGAAATAGAAAGAATAATTTTTTTCTCCTGGGTATATGTGATTTGATTAAGAAAGTTATATTGATGCCATGTATAATATAGATGTCAGTTAACTTATTCTTGTTTCTATTATTTTAATTTATTTTTTATTTTGATGAAAAATTCACATATTAATCGATATAAATGTGAATAATATTTAACTTTTTTTTTTATAAAATGAGAATATACAATTCCTTTCCTCTTTATACCATTCTCAATTTTTGTGTTTCAATTTTAAATTTCTAAAATGTTTTAAACGTATTAGACAATCTACAAAATTATATTGTTTTTTAATATTTACTTTATTTTCAAAGTTAAAATTGGATCAGTTTTACCCTTTTACATAGTTATCCGACCTAAATTCAATTATTATTTATACCATTATAAATTATCTCTTGATATTTAATACTGGAAAAAAGTGTATACTTTACCTTAAAATTTTATTTGTTGTAAGAAAAAGCTAATAATTGAAATTATATTAAATATCCAATAAAATCATGTTTTCCTTTTGTGTTGTTTATTTGTTGTAAAACAATTCAATATTTGAAAAAGAAAAAAACAAGTACAAATGTAGTTATGAATATACTAATTCTGTGATGAAGATGACAGAAAAGATTTCAAATCAGTGCATTGGAATAAAGATGAACTTTTCCTTTAAAAATGTGATGAGATACTTATTCCTAATGCTGTTCATCCATAATAGAATATGTTAGTACCCAAATAATTCTTATATTAAAAATACAATTAAATTTATTATAATTAAAAAGAAGTGAGATTGTATTAGATTGCTATAAGTTTAAACCAATATTACTCTTTTTTTATCTTTCAAATGTATCATTATTTTTTAAAATTTACAATTAAATTGAAAAATCCTATAACATATATTCCATATATTACACTAAAAAAAAGTTTTTTTTAACAACTGATTTTAATGATCAAAAGTTGTTAGTTATTATAATGTCCAATTTAGACACTAATTTACAAAATCAAAACTTATTGGTTAATAAAACAATCACTATGAATAAAAATATAATTAGTCCATAAATTTGTCATTAATTAATTAAAGACTAATTTATAAACAAATTCCTTTAGTAGCGAAAATTTTTGTAGTTAATATTTAGTGACTAATTTTTTTTATAACTAAAACCTTTGTATCTAAATTTTAGAAATCAATTTAGAGACCAATTATATTTTTTTATTCATAATAGTGACAATTTTAGTAACTAATAATTTTTTATTTTATAAATTAATATCTAAATTGGTCAGTAGAGTAGTTAACAACTCTAGTCACTAACAAGCTATGATGCACCGATACTTCAACTTGGGTCACGTATCCATGTCCGACATGTATCGGGTCCAATACTTTACGATACTTTAACAATACTTATCAATGAAGTATCTACTTTATAAAGTCGTAGTATACTACAATAAAATCTTTGAATAATGAACAATTTTAGTGACAAAAAATAATTAGTCACTATATAGTAACTAAATTGACAACTAAAATAGTTCAAAAAAATTATAATTGGTCTTTAAATTGATAATTAAAATAATTTCAATTATGAATTAGTTTTTAAATTGGTCACTAACATTAGCTATTAGGTTTTGGCTACCAAAATAATTGGTCTCTAATTAGGAATTTTGGATTTACACATTAACAATGATATATTTATTATATTTGTAAGAATTATTGTACATTTTTCAATATTCATTATCGCGTATCTATCATGTATCGTATTCTATTATTTTGAAAATAAACGTATAGACGTATCGAATACGTGTCGTATTCGATACACGTATCGTATCTGTGCATCATAGCCAATAAGACATTATGTTGTAGTATTAATATGCTATGAATTTCTTATATAATGTATATTTTTTATTAAGGATATGCCAAAATATGAATTATTTAATGACTTTTTATGTTTCATTGTTACAATTATCGTTTTCTATATATAAACATTTGATAAAGCTACATAGATTTATTTTTTGGAAGTTTAAACTCTAATAAATCATAATAACTCATTTTTAATATATTATATGTCTATTTGAAGCTATGACATTAATAATGCTGAAATCACTTTAAAACCATGAAATACACATTTAAAATTGTAATTATTTAATTTTTTCCTTTATATTTGTATTAGATATGTTTTTTATTGTTATTAATAGTTTTAAATATACAATCCAATAGATAATACTAATGTTATAGTATTTATAAATTTCCATTTATAACATCTTTGGTAAAAGGCTGAAAACTCTATGAAAGAGAGTGACAATTGCGAATGTAGTTTATCAAGTGATTTTGTATAAGATGATGTCTTCTGTCGAGATCATTTGTCATTTGAACTGATGTCTTGAGTTCACTTGTGTTTTGAACTAGTTTGTGAGATCACGGGTGGTTTCATTGTCAATTTGATAACCTGTTTTGAGTTGTTGTGTAAGATATTAGGAGCTATGAACAATATGATATGATCAAGAGTGTGGTTAAAATGTTTGTTGAGAAATTTGATGTGTTTTTTGTATTGTTCAAATATTAGTTGGAGATACACAACAGTTAGGAGATGAGGTTTTAATGGAGAGAGTTTTATTTCGGTAGTTTTGCATAATAATATATTAGGAATATTTAACTTTGGTTTAATTATTCGTTTGGTCCCTACTTTAATTGGAAAGTTTCAAGTTGATCCATGCTTAGCTTTTTGTTCCAATTACGTCCCAAAATTCATTAAAATGCTTCAATCAAGTATTTTTTTTATTAACGCTATTAAAATCATTAATGACTGCATGATTAAGCTTGCTTGTTTGGCAAATGATGCAAACCTGACACAATTATTTACTAATGTGGAACTCAAAAATTAAAACTCCTCCCACAACACTCCATCTCCATTCATTTTTTGACTTTCCAAAGAACAAAAGAACAAATGTTTTGGGAAATTTGCAAGCTCAAAGATCCCTCTTTTCGTAAGAACTAATTTTTTCTTCATCCTACACACACACACACACTTTAAATTGAAGCAACCACCATATACTATCATTTTCATGCCAAGAGTCCATGTGCAAAACCAAAACTTTTGGTCAAAGGACAAACTATGGTGACAATGGTGCCATTTAACTGCGAATTAAGCCCATGTGCATCATAATCCAATTTAACAATAATATGTCCAACCCACCAAGGGTTAAAAGGTTGATCCACACAACAAAGAAGCTATGGCTTTTGAATTCAATTGCAAGACACGCATCATTAAGAAATAGTATTAGCATACCAAAATATACAATAATTTATGGAACCACTATGACCAAGTTGATAACTTTGATAATTGAGCAACTCTTCCTTTAAGGAATAAACAATTAGCTTACAACAATCACATGAAGCCATTTCTTCATCTTCCAATCCTCATCATCTTACAATTGCATAGAATACTTACAAAGGGTGTCAAGCATAATATTTTTACTTGGAAAGAGAATGCTTATATTCTTAGCTCAATCGAACATTGTCAATGGCAGCAACCAAATCATCGTATTTAGCTCCAGTAACTTCTTTTACGACCTTGTTGTCCTTCAGAATTTTAAAAGTGGGAACCACTTTAATCCCCAGCTCTTTTGCCAATGGCTGTCAACAACCATCAAACAAATTATACCACGTTTGATTAACCCTATGATTAAGAAAACATGTTCACATATAACCTGAGGATAAACATGAACTTGAATTGGTGACTAAGTTGTTGACCAATAGTTAACATTTTTACACATTCTTAGTTTAGTCCTATACATATAATGCATTCTTAATTTGGTTATATATTGTTTAATCCCTATAAATAAGGATTTAAGTAAGAATGCAATATAAATAAAAGGGTCAAATTAACGATGGTAGAGACCAATGGACTAAACTATATGTTTAACCATGAAGTGAAAAACTATATACTATCCTGCACACTTCATCCATACCCTGTTGTCTTGGTTGCAATCAAGCTTTAGAAAGACAACATCGTCATACTTCTTTGATAATTCTTGAAACTTTGGAGCCATGACTTTGCAAGGGCCACACCTGAAAAAATTCATAAATTTATGTCAAAGGTTATCCAAATTTTGAGTTGGCAACAAGCAAGGGTAACAATGTCATAAAGGATCAACCAAATCAAGACTTTCAAGATGACTTATTTTTGACAAAGCCAAATACTTCCCACCTTCAACATGGTAAAAATAAAATAAAGACTTTACAAACAAACATTTCTGCAGTACCGTACCAGAGAATAACAATAACAAATTAACCAAAGACTTTTGAAGTTAACCTTTAGTATTAGCTCTGCTTTTAGTTATGTTGTAACCCAACCAGTTTATCATTACCAAAGAAACTTGCTCTGAAGCTGATCACTGTTTAGGTCAAACAACATCACCATAAAACTTCATGTATAATTCACTCTTGTACACATGGTGGAGATAAAAAAAATTACACTCATTATGCAAGCTAAATCAGGCAAAGCTAGTTGACAGTGAGTTAATACAAGTGACCTGATTTGGGACCCTTTGTTTCATACCAAAAGCTGATACAGCTTCATAGTACAACACATGTATAGGCTTTTGCAAAGCACATAAATCCTAAAAAGTTAGACACATAATTGTTGGTCAAAAACCAACCCAGAAGCTTTCCATCATTGTCAGACTGGAAAGCATCCACACTAAATATTGTGATAAGTTGACAAAAGCAAAATGTTATAACTATTGCTAGTTAAATCAACTAATAAATAGTGTGATAAGTTACATACACATTTATAATAAACTATTCAGTTCTTTAAACCTATTATCTTCACTTTCTTCGACATAGCATCTAACTTTTCCATCTAAAATGCACCCTCACTTTATGAAACAAAAAACCCCATTTCTCTCACGCTTCATATGATGGACTTTTTGTTTACGGGGTGTGACCTTGGTTGAGGTTTATCTTGAACCATCCCCACTAAGGTACATACAATACTGTGAAAATTGCTGAGAGATATATTATGAGGGAATCTAAGCCTGATCTGCAATTGATATGGACAGTGCGGGTCAAAAAACGCCAGCTTATGGACATTTCTGAAGGCAGGAAAATAATTAAAAACCAGCAGAGAGAATGAGCTTATAGACCAATAATTTTAACAAGAATTATATAAAACACAAATCAAGTCACTCAAAACATATGCAAACTGTGATATTAACTAAACTTTTATTTGTCTTACAACTTCCGAGCTTTACAATTCAAGACCAAGATTGCTCCAATCACACAACATGTTTGGATTTTTCATTCTCGGTAGAGCGGGAAATTCACTTTAATGCAAAAGGGGGGGATGAGGTGAGGGCAAAAGAATGCCATTCCAATTTCCAAATTATATCTCACATTTTCGTTGTACCAAACCAGTGTATACAACAAACTGATTTCCATTACTATTTCTACGTTTGCATCTAAATCACTAATTGTAAGGTTCATACCAACGATGATCTTGGGTCTTGACAAAATCAGCATAAAGCTAACCATAACAGTGTTTACCAAGGAATCTCCTAGCTAAGAGAGCCAGCACATCAAGCTTCACAAGAAAAGTAAAGTATGATTCTTTCTTCAATTCTAATCCAACCCACCATACAATACAACAACATTATTAAAAAGAACAGCACGTGGTTTTAAGGTATAACAATATATATCACATGATACAACTGTGCATAATTAACAAAGGAAAAATTAACATACCATTGGGTGTACATGTCTAGGACAACGGTTTTATCCCCGGCAGCCTTAACAATCGGCCAGAAGGTGTCCTTGTTTACCTCAGTGACTTGTCCCACTGTGACTGTGGGCCCTGCAGTTTCCAAACTAGATCTTACACTAAAATTTCTTCTCAAACTCAAACTTGTGGTTCTAGTACTCAAGTTGAGATTCACACTAGGAATGTTTATGTTACCAAAACCAGACCCAAGTGAAGGTCTCAAAGAAGAACCACTATCTATGGAAGGAGATGCAACCCATTTAGGGTTAGGAGAAACACAGACATTCAGAGCCATTGGTGCTTGCTGGGAGTTCCAATGGCAAAGGGGAAAGAACTCATCTCACATATAGCGAGTGCATGTGGAGGGGAGGAGGTGCAATACGAAAAGACATTATTGCCCTTCTCATTTGTGTATGATATTGTTGCTATCTCAGGATGAGGGTGGTTTTGGTAAAATTGAACTTAGCAGCCACAGTGATGGAGGAACAAACAAGCACGTCTAGTTTTTTAGGGTTATTACCAAAGTAACCTTGTCTGATTTTTTGGATCCGAGAAAAACAAAAACGTCTTTGATTCTGCATTTGGAGCTCTTCTTCTCCACATAAATGATCACAAAATCTTCGATCCCCTGAAAAAGAAAAATCTATAATCCACATAAAACCAAAGGCGTTATTTTGAAATTTTTGATGCAATTGAAACTGTGATGAAGACATGGGAAAAAGAAAGAGGAACGAATTAGACCTTTGTATAGAGATTTGACGAGAGCACTGAAAAGAGAAGGAATCGATGGCATTGCGAGAAGAAAGTGCTGAACAATGAACAACTTTGTGAGATCATTCATCACTGGTAAAAGCGTCAGCATTTGGAAGCAATCCAACATATTAACGAGGTTACTCTGTTGTGTTAAAATTTAAAATTTTAGCTAACGTTAAAAAATTTAAATTTAAATCTGCAGTTTTTTCTTAAGAGATATAATATTGTCCGGTTGAAAATTTGAATGCAACTCTTTATAATTATTTGTATTTTATCTAGTCAGTCTAGTGAGATAAAAAATTATTGTTAGGAAAATTAGTATTAAATTCATTGCAAAAATAAACTTATTCACGCAAAAAAATTATTGTTAGGTAATAATGAAGGTAAATTTAGATAATAATAATAATATGTAATAAATTTATTATAAAACACGTATATGATCTGATTGCATTTCTAAAATCACGTATACTATTTATAATGTAGAAATAATTTTGAAACTTTAAAGTATTCAATCAACCACAATAGCTCGCTTTTAATACATCTATATGTCTATTTGAGGTTATAACATTAAAAATGTTAAAATCAATTTAAAACCACGATTTTAGTATAATAAAGTAATAAAACTATAATTATTATTTTTTATTTATTTTGTGTGTGATGTTTTTTTTAATTGACACTAATAGTTTTTATAGACTGTTAAAAGTGATTACCTTCATTCCTAATAATTAACTCAAATTGAGGGAATAAGTCATTTGTTTGTGAGATAACAAGCATAGTTTTCTATCTTTGTCTCTGTATTAATCTTATTATTGTTATTATTATTTTAAATTGTAAACAGTTAAAATAATTTGATATTATGATTTCATTTTTTTCAAAAACTTGAAATATATTTCATCGGTTTTAAAAAATTATGTATCATAAATTTCAATTATCATATAAATTATATATGATAATTATATAAAATAAGAATAATGATAGAATGCCTCCTTTTTTTGACTCCGAAGTTACCCGCCTACGTGGCAGTTATTATTTTAATAATTTTTAACCAAACGGGAGTAAAAACGCGTGAGAGAAGTTGGAGTGAATGGTGAGGTTGTGATACACGCGCAAGAGAGGAAAAAGGAAAAGTTAGAAAAACAGAACTTTTCTTTGCGGTTTAAACTAAAGGCGAGAGTGCGGCGAGAGTGCGGATTGCTGCCATAGCTTCGTGCGTCGAATTGGAAGCCCTAATTTGAAGTGTTCTTGTTCTGCAAATCAAATGGTGCTCTGGTATGTTTTACTATCCAATTACAAACCCCTATTTTAATGATGTTCTTCCCCAAATGAAACCACTATTTTTGTGATGTTTTTTCGGAAATGAAACCCCATTATCATATTTTCTTGTTCGATGATTGAAATAGCATTTTGATGAGTTGTTCCCCAAATTGATGCACTGTAAATCGTAAATGTTGTCATGGATAGTTAATTGAAAATGTGAACCGTTTTGTGTAGTATTAAGTGCAACCAATTTTTTAAGTATGCCACTAACAACATTCAACTAATTTGTAGCCACCTGTGGATGCTGATGTCTGTGATGATAACCAACATTGTGATAGTCAAGGAACAAATACACCTAAATGGGTTTGTATACACAACATTCACTAAGTTGCACTGCAAATTAATACTTGTACTAACGTTGGCTGACTGTACTTTAAATATTATGCAGAATGCGAGTGTTCCCGATTCAGGTTTCATGTCCTTGTTAACCTCGGTTCAAATCAATGAGTTCCACACTCAAATGTCTGCATCATCGTCGCAATTATGGTATATTAGATTAATATCATTTGTGTTAATTAATTAATGTACTACATGAACCTCAACTTAACAGAATCTATTTTTTTGCAGCTTATAAGTTTAATGAATATCACCTTTTTTGGTGGATATGACACTATCCACATTCATCTCCGATGACATTGACAAACACATTCTCAACTTTGTGGTTGTTGTTTGTGAATGACATTTGATGTTTTTTGCAATGAGCAACAAAACCAGAATTGTGTAATTCGTGCAGGATTTGCCTATATTGGATTCAATATGTTTGTTGTTCATCAACATTTTTTTAAAAACCAATTTTTCAAGTTCGATAATCAAGTGTCCTTTTGTTAGTTCATAAGTGCCTTTTTACGTTTTACTTTTTGTACACGCAGTACTACAACTACTTTTAAATTGTATAATTACGTGAAATATGGTTTGGACATAATCCAAAGGTCGTCCAAATAATTCTATCACCATCAATCATCAGCAAACAACTTCAATAAGTATTTGAAATTGAAGATTGAATTAAAAATAAAGTTTTCTGATTCGAGATTTAAGTGTCCTCTTGTGACTCAATAAGTGTCTTTTTACGTTGTAGTTTTTGTACAGGAAGTACTGCAACTGTTTTTCTAGTCTATCATTACATAATGATATATTTGTACACAATCCAAAGGTCATCAAGTATTTCCATCACCATCAATCATCAGCAAACAACTTCAATAAGTATTTCAAATTGAAGATTGAATTAAAAATAAAGTTTTCTGGTTCGAGATTTAAGTGTCCTCTTGTGACTCCATAAGTGCCTTTTTACGTTGTAGTTTTTGGACAGGAAGTACTGCAACTGTTTTTTTAGTCTATCATTACATAATGATATATTTGGTACACAATCCAAAGGCCATACAAGTATTTCCATCACCATCAATCATCAGCAAACAATTTCAATAAGTATTTGAATTTGAAGATTGAATTAAAAATAAAGTTTTCTGGTTCGAGATTTAAGTGTCCTTTTGTGACTCCATAAGTGCCTTTTTACGTTGTAGTTTTTGGACAAGAAGTACTGCAACTGTTTTTCTAGTCTATCATTACATAATGATAAATTTGTACAGAATCCAAAGGTCATACAAGTATTTCCATCACCATCAATCATCAGCAAACAACTTCAATAAGTATTTCAAGTTGAAGATTGAATTAAAAATAAAGTTTTCTGGTTCGAGATTTAAGTGTCCTCTTGTGACTCCATAAGTGCCTTTTTACGTTGTAGTTTTTGTACAGGAAGTACTGCAACTGTTTTTCTAGTCTATCATTACATAATGATATATTTGTACACAATCCAAAGTATTTCCATCACCATCAATCATCAGCAAACAACTTCAATAAGTTTTTCAAATTGAAGATTGAATTAAAAATAAAGTTTTCAGCTACCATAATGAAGTCTACTTTTCTAATTCCATAATTGTCTTTTTATACTCAACATTTTGTACAGGCAGTACTGGAAGTTTACTAATACAGTCGAAAATAGCACAATTGCTTTCCCAAAATAAAGTATATTGATGTTTACATTACCATGTAATCATGAATGTATCTGTCAATCTACAAACTACATATTAACTCCAACAAATGATTAAACAATATATACAATTGTGGCAACATAAGTGACTTTGTCTACCTCAATCTAACTATCCATATGTAAAATTATCTGAAAAATCCTGTGATGGCATTCTAACTTCTACATTCACAGTAGTTATTTCTTCAACAGCAGATCGTAGTGCTGAATAACTTCATCGCGTTGGACATTATCTTCATGTAAAACCCAATCACAAACGAATTTCTACCTAATTAATTGCAGCTCCTCCTAAATACAACATCAACACAATGTTACCAAATGTAATCTTCAAAGAAACACAATAAACAATAAAACATATTATAAAGGTCAACTTACAGTAGTGTAGTCAGGCAGGGCTTTGCCATTAAATTGACTTACACCATCCCACATCTCTATGAATTTCAATACTAGGACCCCACAGTCATGACTGCGAAATGAAATACAACAGAATATTCAGACATCATTAAGCAGTGCTAAATTACACTCATTGAACACACAAAATGTTAGAAGTTACCCATTAGGTTGAATTGGAGTGTCCACACACTGCACTTCAAAAGATGGCTTCTTGTCCGATTCACAATTTAATAACATACACAAAAACAATTCCATGTTACGCGCCTGCCATATAAGTTACAGATATTATGGGAAAAAATTTAAAAAATATAATGTAATAAACATATACAATTTATACTAAACCGTTCAACCAAAAATCAATAATGTACCAGCAGCCAAGTAAAAAAAACCACATTAAATCTTCGAAAAGGGGTTTTGCACGATAACCTACCGGAGAAATCTTCGTTCTGTGAATGACCTTTAATCAACCAGCAACTACGCCAAAAAGAGAGTGCCCAACCAATGAATCGAACAGTACCCACCACTTTCCGCGGAACCCGCCGCCTCCAACAACCCAAATCACTCTCCACAACTCCGCTATCCGCTTCCACTACGACCCACAACACCAACCTTTATGGAACGATAGCCTTTTGGGGAAGAGAATGCCTTGCGATTCAAATGCCTCTCTGCTTGCTTGTGCGTCTCTGCTCCAAGAAGAAATTTGAGAGGAAGAAACGAAGGAAAACGCGCAGGCAATGTGTTTTTTTAAAAATTTTATCCAACTCAAAACACGTGCACATCACGCTCAATTTCCTTTGCCGCTGCCTCCAATTGCCTTTTGGTTAAAAAATATTAAAATAATAACTTCCACGTAGATGGATAACTTCGGGGTCAAAAAAAGGAGCATTCTATCATTATCCATAAAATAAACAATCCTATATCGTAAAATTTACAACTTCTGTTTTCTATTTGTAGCTCCGAAAATGATTGCATTTAGGCATTTTTCTTACTGTACCACCCTTTTTTCTTTCTGCATCCCCATTAAATTTGATATCTCTGTTTTACCCATTATTTAAATTATAATCTTCCAGTGCCTACTTTCTTTTCTTCCATGTGTGTCGCATAACACCTTCATCTAATTCAGAAGGAGCTTCAAAGATTTGTATTATAATTTTAAAGAGGGATAATTTTGAAATAAAATGTTTTATGAGGAAACAGGAGAAGAAAAGGGGTACAAGAAGAAATGCTCTAGTTTTTACATTACGTTTGTCATTCAGGCCCAATTAAAAATTCTTGTCCTTTAAGATTTTTACTTTCTGCACTACAATAATTTCTCCATGCACCTCCTCATATTTTCAAAATGACCCTATTATTTTTAGTTAAAGTGGCTTCTGGATTAAATGTTCTGGACCGTAACACAAGTTTTAATATTTCCAGAAAAAAATTTTCAAAATGAGATTTCTAAACCAAATTTTCGAAATGCATGAAATGCATTTTGAAATAAGGTTTTGGGAATGGGATTTCCTTAAAAATCATTCCAAAATGTATATTATACCTTCCAAAATGAAATATTATACTTTATTTTTATTTGTTTTAAAAATGACTTTTCGTTTATATGTTTAAAGATGAAGCAAAAGTTTTATATTTATAAAAATGAAAAAAGAAATGGAGATGAAAAAAAAATCCCCACCCCTTTGTTTCATCCATATAATATGAATGAATGGAGACAGAAGAAATAGAAGAATAATACAAGACTTAGTCAAGAAAATGCAATAAAATGAGTTTCCTTATGCGTGAATAAAATAAATTGTTAAATTATTATTACCATATGGTTAAAAATAATGGGAAAAAAGAGTCTTACTTTTCCATTGAATTCTTGATCATAAACGTTGTTATCTGTTACTTTTCCAATGCCCTGTTGGACTTTGTCATTTTTTGTCTCAAATGTCGTAAATGATCGTTCACTAAATTTTCTAAACCAATTTTATACGAAGAAGAGGTAATAATAACAAAATGTTACTCTTTGATTTTCTATAAAGTCTATATAAATATTTTCAACATCATGTTTTACCAACCAATTTGACTTTAATCGTTCCTTAAAAGTAATATACTTAAGGTTAACATTTTTTAAAAACATTAAATATGTTTTTAGTCACTTTAAATTAAAATTGAAATTTATTCTTGTCTAAAACTTCGACACATTCCTAAATTTTAATAATAAATGAATATAGTCATTTTAATCTAATTACATTAAATTTTTTTTACGTTTCATGTTAGGTGTAAACAAAATACTAACACAAAACATGTTCGACGCCTCAACAAAAATGATTATATTCATTCATTTTCTAAGTTTAGAGATCAAAATATATTAAAATGTCGGACATGGACGAATCCTAATTTTAGAAAGTTTGGGTCAAAGTTCACAGACTAAAAAGATACTTAACCCTTTTAAGAATTATAACCTCCGAATATTAAAAAATATATTTTTAACAAAAATATTTTATAAATAATTCTATTTGAATATCTTCTAAATTCTAGATTCCATGTATTAAAAATTTGTAATAAGTTTCAGTATTAGAAAAGTTGATTTTTTTTTAAATCGTAAATATAATTAAAAAATTAACTAAATATACTTTAATAACAATTTGTATGCATTAAAATACGAGTTATGGAGCATAGCTGTATTTTTAATTTAATTTGTTTATATTTTGAAAAAAAAAAGAATTGAGGAAGTAACTTAGAGACCACTTTTATTAAAATAACAGGTTTCCTACACTAATTAATACTATTATTAAATAAGAATTTTATTAGAAAGCGTAAGCTATTTGAATTACTTACATTTAATTTAATCTAATTTTGAGTTTATGCCTTAAATATATACTTAATGAACATGACTTCAGTGGTTAGGTTCTCAACTCTTGGAAATACAGAAAATTAAATATCTTTATTTTAAAAAAAATCTAAACTGAAAACTTTGTATTGAGATGCAAACAAATATATTTATGATAATTTTGTAAAAGAAAAAACATATATACTCTTGATAAAACAATATCTTAGTATATCACTATTAAAAAAGGTTATTTGAATTAGGTAGTTTGCAATAAATTTAATTAATAGCATTTCCACCACCAAAACTAGTAGCAGGAGAGTGCGTTACGTTAAACTACACCTTGTTTGTAAGAAAACTGCGTTGTTATGATGTTAATGTTTTGACTAATTGGGATCATCGATTAAACTAAAAAAGTTGTATGAATTTATCCACGAACGTGACGTACGTTATTATCGATTAAGATTTTAAAAATAGGAAAATGAATATTGCAGATTAAGGAAAGTGGAATATATGTTATTATAATAAATAATAAATAATAAAAAATGTGATGTATGTAACATGAAATCTATAACTATATATAAAGGGGATCCCCTCTTTTGTGTCCACATTTCATAATTCCAACATTACCCTTTATAATTTAATTATTTATTAAATTTTTAAAAATTAACGGTTACTTTTACAAGTTTTTATAAAATTATTTACTTATCTCCTTTTTCTTTTTTTCTCTTACTATTCATCAACAGTTATTTTTCTCTTATTTTCTCCGTACATTTTATTTTATTTTTTATAAATATACTTTTATTTTGTTTATTAAATTAATAACATTACAATATCATCAATTATTAATATAATTCAAAAAATGCGTACACACAGGCGCGATAGCGCCTATCGCGCCTGTGTTTACACTAGTGATTGTTGAAGAAGATGCATGATGCATGCGTGTGATGCATGTTTATGTTTTGTTCGAAAAATGGGGTGAATGAATAGGTGGCAAAGTGGAGTCAATGGGGCATGTTTGGAATGAAAAAAAGTGACACTGAAAATTGGATTACAAGAAAAAGAACAGGTAGAAGAAGAAGGAACAACCTGAACAACGCGAAACAAAGAAAAGAACCAAAAATAAGAGAGAGAAAAGAACGTTAAATTTACAGTGACAAGGAACAATCTTGTTTATTTATGGTTAAGCCTTTTAAAACATGAACATATATATTCTAAATATGTTGTACAAGATGTGTCGTTTAGCATTGAAACCGCGAAATTCCCTCTTTTTTCTCCATTTGTCGCTCGCTCGCTCTCGTATGTCCGTGTTTATCAAAGTTGCGTCACTTTCATTTTGTATTTGTTTGTTTCTTCATACCTCCCCTATCCCACTTCTTTGTTTCATTCACCGACCCTTATGTTCTGTCTGGGTCGGCAATGGTTTTGAATTAGTCTTTTGTTGTTTCCGTGTTGTTGTTCTTCGTTGTTGCTTTTTCTTGAAGCTACCCTTTACCCCAAAAAATGGATCTTAAAGAAAGATTGGCGTTTTTCCTTGTGGGGTTGTTTCTTTTGCAACTTTTTTGTGTTGCCAATGCCAAATTGGTTTTCCCTGTCGAACGCAAATTCAAAGGCTCCGTTGAAAACCTTGCTGCTATGAAAGATCACGATGCTCAGCGCCGAGGAAGGTTTCTCTCTGCCGTTGATATCCCTCTCGGTGGCAATGGTCGTGCCAATTCAAATGGGTCCGTTTGTTTTCCCTCCTCTTTATTCTCTTCACATTTTTGTTTTTCACATGTAAATCTTGTTTTTTTTTGTGCTCGATCATGTGTGGTTTGTGTGTTGCATGCTCTGAAGGTTGTCTCCATTTTTTATTTGCGTGTTTGATGTTGTTTGTGTAATCTGTTCAGGCTGTATTATACAAAAATTGGGCTTGGCTCTCCCGCGAAGGACTACTATGTGCAAGTTGATACAGGGAGTGATATTCTGTGGGTGAATTGTGTTGGCTGCACAACATGTCCCAGGAAAAGTGGTCTTGGTGTATGTATCCACACTTAATTTACTGTTTCAACATTCATGCCATTTGGTTAAAATTTAAGTATATCGAAAGTTGTTATGCTAGAATGCACGGTACATGTTTGCTTCATTTGTTCTTGAATCAGAGTGATTGATTAGTGATTGGTTTAACATCAAATGTTGTACATTTTGGATACATGAGGTGACATATGAGTTATGTGATATTCTTATATTACCAATGTAGGTTTTACCCTATTATTATCATGTTGCAGATGGACTTAACCCTCTACGACCCTGCACAATCCACAACTTCAAATTTGGTTGGTTGTAACGATGACTTTTGCACTTCCACATATAATGGTCCTATTTCTGGCTGCACAAAAGACATGGCCTGTCCATACAGCATAACTTATGGAGATGGAAGTACAACCTCTGGGTCCTATATTAAGGATTATATTACATTCGACCGAGCCAATGGTGATCACAGTACTGTACCAGATAATAGCACTGTTATTTTTGGGTGAGTGCAATTTATAACTCTTCACATCTAACACATGCGTAATTTAGTGAGCCAAAGGTCATGGTTACCCTTCCCTAGACCCTCTGCATAGGAAGTGCTTCTTCATAGCACTAGGCTTTTGTTTTCTGTTTTGCTTGGAGCTATAATATTGCTTCTTCCTTGGTTGGTAAATACATAAAGAAAAAGGTCATCATTCCATTTGTGTTTTATTTCTTCCTGAATATTCACTTGCTGATAGGTGTGGAGCTAAACAATCTGGGACACTGAGTTCAGGTTCTGATGAATCCCTTGATGGAATAGTTGGTTTAGGACAATCAAATGCGTCTGTGCTTTCACAACTTGCTGCAGCTGGAAAGGTGAAAAGGGTATTTTCCCACTGTCTTGACAGTTACAATGGAGGAGGAGTATTTGCCATTGGGGAAGTAGTGCAGCCAAAATTTAACAAAACTTCATTGGTACCAAAAATGTATGTGCGGAATCGTCTTAGCCTTTTGTTCCCATACCATGTTATATTTCTTGTAACTAACTGTATTTGATTTGTTGTTTGATAATTGTACTTTGATTGATTAGTGTAGTATATATTGAATGACAAGGGTACTTCCATTTAATTTCTGATGAGTTTTGAAGATTATTATTGACTTTTGAATTCTTTATTGTCTTGATATATTAAGTAAAAACCTTATGATTATGGTATAAAATTGACCAATTGATGAAAATACTATAAATGTGAGATATATAAGTGGAACACAAATAATATGTAATGGGTTTTTATCGATATTGTTTTGGATATTGCAGATAAGTCCTTTTGTTTTCTGTGGTCCACTTGAGGGGCAAATTGATCCCATACACAACTGAATAAAGTTTTCTTTTCTTCATATTTTATTCTTGTAAGGCCGTCATCTTTTAGGAAGATGGATTCATTGTGAAATCTCTGACATAAGCAATGCAGCAAAACTTTCTGAGAGCTCTGATTATTTTGCAGATGTTATATCAGATTCTTCTAATGTGGTTTAAATCAAGTTTAAGTTTTGGTACTGGAATTATGTTCTAACTGTAGTCTACTGACTATTTTAGGGCACACTACAATGTGATTATGAAGGACTTGGAGGTTGGTGGGGACATTATACAACTCCCCACAGATATATTTGATTTTTCAAGTGGGAGGGGAACAATTATAGATAGTGGTACCACTCTGGCTTATCTTCCATCCTCAGTTTATGAGCAAGTATTAGACAAGGTAAGAGTAATTTTAAGAGTTAAGTAAATCAATATTTTCTACTTGAATTCTCATGATTATTCTTCTTTGTGATAGGTTTTGGCTGCTCAGCCTGGAATGAAATTATATCTTGTTGAAGAACAATTTACATGTTTCCGTTTTGATGATAAGTATGATACTCATCTCTGTGACTTTATTTTGCTTCAATTTTCTTTTGACATAAGTATCATTTTCCAATATTAAGGTGTGATGACCTCTTTATTTGATTTGTCATTTATTTAATTTACATATACAGAGCATTACCATAATTTATGGCTTGACAAAAACTGTGTTTTTTTGTTATTTTTGAATTTTAGCAGTGGCAGAGCTTTGACATAATCAATTTATTGACTTTAAAATTACTGTTTAGATTATTGATGAAGTGAATGAATCTGGTAGGTACTGTGAGGATTTTTTAATATCCAAGGATGCATTGAAGGAACTTTCTTAAAATACCACTCTTGAGATGTTCTTTCATGATTCTTTTCCTGCATATGCATCTATTTTCTTGCATATGCATCTCTTAACTTTTGTTGACCATTGTAACTTTGCAGTGTTGATAATGGATTTCCAAATGTCAAGTTTACGTTTGAGGAGGGACTTACTCTGACAACTTATCCTCATGATTACCTATTCCTGTTTAAAGTGAGTGAAATTTGAACAAGTATTTGTTCCTCGTATATACATATTCTAATTTGATGAAAACCTTTGTGGCTGCTACGTGTTTAACCAGTCAAACAATATACAAGTTTATTTTTGTATGGATACTATACCATAAAGTTTAACCTATTGCCTGAATTAATTTCTCCCTCTTGGAAATTAAATTTACCAGGTGCTTTATTATGGACTTGAAAATTAACTGGTTTATTTATCTTCACCTCACTGTTGACTACACCTGTAAATTTAAGTTACCATTGGAGAGTTTTCAGGGCAATCTGCTTTTCATAACGTGCCCAATTTTTTTGGAGAAAATTTAAATTTTGAAAAATATGTTTCAGATGTTCAATATTGTTATTTCTTAATATTACTTTTTCTTTTGTCATTGTACTCAGGAAAACATGTGGTGTGTTGGCTGGCAAAAAAGTATGGCACAAACTAAGGATGGACAAGAAATAATTCTTCTTGGAGGTAAATTTTCGAAGTTTGCTTTGAGATGTCAGCTTAGCTGAAATGTTATTAAAAGAAAATTGAATTATGATTCACTTATAATATAATTTATTTACTGGTTATTATTGTTTTTGATTTATGCATTCTATTCTTAATTGTCTCTTATCTTAAATTAAGAACTTGCATATAATGTTGTGAGCTGAAGAGTCTGTTTCTGTTATATGATAGCTGTTTTTGTTAAATTAAAAACTTTCATATCATGTTTGTACATTCCTTGTTCTGTGTGGTAAAATTTAATAATAGACATAACCTCATTGATGGTAATTCAAAATTTCTGATCATTTTGGAAACTAGTGTCATTGGATGACAATCATTTATTTACATGGAATTGTTTCCTATTGCAGATTTGGTGCTGTCAAACAAGTTAGTTGTATATGATCTTGAAAACATGACCATTGGATGGACCGACTACAATTGTACGTACCCTCTTATTACATGCTAAATTTCTTAAGGCTATATTACCAATGATATCACCTAGGATTGTTTCTTCCAATATTTGCTAATAACAATCATATTCCATCAATCTAGTCCTACCTTTGATATTCTTGTCATCAAGGAATTATTATATGTTCTAGGACTATTTATTATATTTCTATTTGCTTCCATTATTGTTAAGAAATGCATTTTAAGCTTAACGCAATACATTCCTCACGTTAAGTTATATATATCTTGTACGTGAAACTAGACATTAATAGGTGGTCTAATAGCAGTCCAATAACGGATGAAACAATAGACTAAAAAAAAAAAATTTACTAGAATAGGTTAACTCATGACTTTGAAACCATATTAAGAAATGGATTTTAAGTTTAACTTAACTCCACAAAATCGGTTTGTAAGGTGTGAAATTTATATCCACTTATATATTATATTTGGTCTAATATCTAATTGATGTTATGACACTTTTATAGTCTTTTACTAATAAATTTGTTGAACAGACATGTTCTAGAAGATGACTTAAGAATTGTGTTGTTGGTTGTGTAGGCTCTTCCAGCATCAAAGTGAAGGATGATGAAACTGGAAAGGTATATGCAGTGAGCTCACATGATCTTTCTTCAGCTTCCACCGTGATAATAGGAAGTGTATTAACGCTCTTAATGATGCTTATTACAATTCTAAGCTCTTAAATCAACAGTGTAATAGAGGGGGTGGTATTTATTTCAATTTGTTGTAACATAATTCCTTGATGGTAAGCTTCATTGGAATAAATTTACTATTTCTCGACTACATAGAAAAAGAAGTGGGATAGGGGAGGGATTCCTGAGTTATTTTCAATTGTCTCCTTGTATAATTTTTTTTAAAAGAGAAAAGGCATAAAGTTCTAAAGGACACAATATCATTTTTGTGATGATATTGCATTATTGCTGCATAGGAAAATTGTTAAAAAATAGTTTATTGTAAACTGTTCATCATGTAAGATCCATAATTTTTTGCTGAGTAAATCACACTGTACTTTCCACCTGCAAAAATGAATATAGCTTTCTTAATCACATTTTGAAATGGTCATTTGTTGTGATTGAAGAAATGGGCATCAAATTACACCTAGAATGCATGGTTGGGTACCATCTATCAGAAAGGACATTTTTGAAACCTCATGCAATAATTTATGAACTGTAATTGTTCTTCTGTTCCCTTAAAGTACAACTGCATAAACAGTTGTTCCTGAGTCAAAAATTCTTCCATCTAAAACTTTAAATTTTAACCATTTTTCTTAAAATCACCATAAATGAAGTTGACTAAATTGTTTATCCTATTCAAAAACCATAAAAAAAAAAAAACTGTTTAAATATGTAATAGTTAAAGAATTTGCCTAATTTTAGAAAGTACATTTTATATTCCAATGGCATAACAAATATGTAAATACTTGAATGAAAAATATTATTTTGATAGTTTTGAGCCAAAGAAAATCAATAGCAAAACCATATTTCACTTATCACAAAAAGGGTTCAATTGACTAAACAAAGAATAGGAAGTTTTTATGCAATATTTATCTTATAACAAAATGAGTTAAATCTCTAATATAATTTATATATCAAGAACTGTTTTGGTTTAAAAATGGTTTAAACCTCTAATATATGAGTTAAACCATTTTAGTATACTTGAAAAATTCTAGTTGGTTATGTTATTTATACCTATTGTGCTAAACAAGAATAGTCCATATACCAACTACTGCTACAATTTCTTCACTTTATGTTGTCATCTGATCCTGGTTGGTTTTGGCTTTCCCCCATTAAGAGGTAAAACTTTTCTGTTTTAAACAAAATATCACACACATCCTGAATATTTGTTAGCCTGTTTTGTTGCAGAATAATCAAATGGTCCTTTGAGGCTGTGGTATCAGAAGAACCTGCCAAAAGTTCCAACAGAATTGTCTGATTTTTATAGACACACTCACAAATAAGAACATACATATTTACTTGTAATTTTGACAGAACAACCTGATGACTATATAAGCTGATAATCACAATTTATAATGATAAACTATTGTAGAAGATACAAGTTGAGTTGGTATAAAGGAAGGATGATTCTACAAAGTTGTCCTTAGAAACTGTACCACCAAATAAATAACTGCCAGGAATAGTGCAATCTGGTATGCATCCCGTTGAAAACTATCATCCCTCTGGAAGAACTGAATAAAAGTAAAAGCAATCAACAACTCACGAAAAAAAATGGCATATGTACTAATTTTCATGTGTAGGCTAATATTTCTTGCAAAGCATTCATATAATCAGATTCTTGTGAGAATGAATGCAATGGCATAAACTTAAGGTTTGAACAACTTGATTGATTATGAAGGTATGTTTGGTTGAGTTTAAGAAAGTGGAATATGAATTTGCTTATATTTGGATAAACTTACCGACAAACACCTGAAAGAAAAGAAAATGAGATGGAATTTAATAAGTACTCATTATATACCTATTCAAACATCACTTTGAAGTCAAAGTCACTTGATCATTTAGGTGCCAATATATAAACTATGATTAAGCATTTAACTAATTTAAGTAAAATAGAAAGTACCCAATATGAGAAAAGGTAGGACATTGAAGCCTGGCATTTAGAATTTATCTATAGAAGAAAAAGAATTAACCTTGGTTGGATCTCCTGAAGGATCTGGATACATCTCCAAGTTCTCTTTTTTGGTTGAAATTTTACTACTCAAATTCTTAGCATTGTCTGCCAAGTCTTTGACAGATTCAATAGCAGAGAAGAGAGCACGTGATGTCCAGAAAAATGTCTGAGCACTAGCAGATGAAGCTGATAAGTCCCAAAACTCTTCATGCTCAATGACTTGACCACTAATTTGGTTAAGAGTAAATTTGGAAGTAATTCTAAGTACTAAATCTTCTCCTCCAATAACAGATTTTGGCTTCCCTCTTATTGTCCATTTGATACTCAAAACACTGGTTGACAGCATCACCATTTCCTGCACAGTCTGTCATCACATAAACAATTTTAGAAACTGTAACACTGACTTATTGTTCGTATATTTAGGAAAGATTATTTTATTTCATTACAGCAACACCACATTAATTTTTGTTTCTAATCTATCCTCTAGTATTACTAGGTGAGAAAAAATTACAGGATAAAATAACTTTCAAAGTGCACTCACACCTTTACACATTTTGTCACTTTGGAAGAGTCTATCTTAAAAAAAAATGAAAACTACAACAATAAAAACTCAATCTGATGTAGTTATTTTCTTTCCTAAGGTGTTCAACAATTGATACTAGTAATATGTAGCCTAAGTGTTGTTCCAGCCTACCAACTTAAAAAAACAAAGCATTTATCAAGCAAGGGTAGCTATAAAATGAGAAGAACAACACAATATCCCTGTTTCATGGATTTGCTGCTTTAGGAGAAGGATCCTAGAAATTGAGCTCACCACAGATGCGTTGTCTAGTGCACCAGTAGCCCACAGTGCTCGTTTATACTTCTCACGACCAGTAAAACTTCTGATAGGATCCTGAACACGATAACAGAATCATAGACATAACATGAAATCCAGCTAGAGAGAACCGTCCAAAGAAATATCAATTAAACAATTAATCATTCAATCTGTTTATATCAAAAACCATAATAATATTACTCCAACAACATTGTATGCTACATTTTTACATAAAACTATTGTGCCTAATGTCCTAGTGAAACATTATCATTATTTGAATAACCTTTCTGTTTCCCCTTACTATAATGTGACTCTTCATTGGCATAAAAATTCAATGAAGAAAACAAACTGCTATCCCTTGTTCTGTCTGTCACAAAGGGGAACCACTGTCACCAGAAATGAAGCATGTTGTTTTCTTGATGAAAACGCGGAACAGACCATATATAGAACATGTGGTGTGTGTTAAGGAGAATTAAAGCAAGACCTTGTATGTGACAGAAACAGCAAAGATTCCAAGTGCTCGATTTCCCTCCCTTTGTTCAAGTATATCTCGTGCAAGTTGTCTTGCAGTAGATTCTACCAAGGGGCTGCTGATGCACTCAAACTCATTGCAAAGCTCACCAAAGTCCATACCATCAACCATCTTATCAGCTTCTGAATATGATGGTGCCTTGGTTCCAGTATCAGATGAAACTTCACTCCTATCAGCATCATTTGCAACTGCAAAACATCTTACATACACATCAACATATGGCACTAACTCATACATACATACATACATACATATATATATATATATATATATATATATATATATATATATATATATATAAAAATTATTTTTTTAAACTTTTTCTCAAGTAATGAAAGAGAAGGAAAGGAAATAAGACGAATCAAAATTATAAAAGTACTAATTAATGAAACTATAATCAAGGACGATCTGATGAATCAAAACAACCCTTTTAATTCTACTGAAACTATCAACTCAGTATTTTATATTATGAATGCATGCATGCATGAGAAATTAAACGTTGTAAAAAGGTGTGAAGGAGAAAGAGAAGAAGTGAAACCTCGCAAGAAGAAAGAGTGGTGGTGGTGGTGACGGTGGTGGTGGAAGGTGGTGGAGGAGGGGAAAGTGTTGGAGGGTGTGGTTTTAGTGGGGCGAGGGAATATTCCGGCGGCGGAAGAAAGAGAAGAAGAAAGAGCGGCAGTGAGAGCCATGTCTCCCCATTCCGTGGCGGAAGGTTGATTTGGTTTGGATTAGAAACCAGATATGCAGAGAACAAGAGCCTCTTCTTTTTTCCATTTTTTTCTCAGTATTTTACACTTAACTTCTGGATAAGGTGGGGCCTTTCCTTATCAAATGCCATGCAAATGCATGCACAATTGAATTTGGATTTTCTAATATTAATTTTGATATTTTAAAATATATTAAAAGAATATTTAAAATGTTAATAGATTGTATTTTTAATGTTCGACCGACAATAACACAAAAAAAATCAGTAAAAAGTCTTAGACTTTACGAGGTCATGAAGTCGTTCATGTAAATTAAAAAAAAAATATTTATAATTTTTTTAATTTTAAATTTAATATATATGTAAAATTATATTTTATTGCAATTATAATAATTTTTAAAAAAATAGAAATTTGATTTTTTTTCTTTATGAACTACATTTTTTTGCTGCATTCCATTTTTGTTAAAATTAGAAGAAAGAGATGGGATAAGGGGTGTGGTTAGCAGATAGTTTGGAACAAAAAGCGAAAGGGGAGTGTAAATAGCAGTAGCTTCTTAAAGTTTGTTTTGTGTAGTTTCAGGGAAAAAAAAAACAGAAAATAGATTCAAAACCAATAAATAAATACGAAAAGAAAAAAAAAGATATCCCAGACTTATTCCAAGATAATACTTTCTCTGGTTCTATTTATAAAAATCACTTTATTACGTCTGTTACTTTTTAAAATATTCAATTTATATGTTTATCGCATTAATTATTTATAAATTAAAATATCCCAGTAAGTTGAAGGTTGTATTCACATATATTCAAAGAGAGAAGTATTAATAACAATGGTAATTTTGAAAATAATATATATATATATATATATATATATAACTTATTTTTGAAACACGAAAAAAAAATCTTAAAATATTCAACTTAAAGTTGATAATTCTTTGAAAGTGATAATTAATTCTAATAGTATTATTTTAATGAACTTGAGATATTATAATTATATGTCAATTAATAAAAAGAAAAAGGTTTTTATTTTTTAGTTTTAAAGTGGGAGACGTGTTTCAATATGTCAAAAGTCACACATTACAGTTGAAACTTAGAGTAATTTAAGGTACATTTCTAATTCTTGAACTATTGATGTCTCATTTGAAGACAAAGTATAAATTCCAAAACAAATAATGCTCAAATGATCGATCAAAATAACATTATTTTAGCAAACTTAAGTTTCAATATTTACAACGTCTATATAAAAACAGAAATAAAAGCTGTATATTACTTTTACCTTCTAACTCAACTAAGAAACTCGATTGAGTATATACTACAAAATTTCACATTAATTAGAATTGGGACCTAAAAATTGTGATATTCAAAGCAAACACAATTTAAAGATAATTTTTCAAAAATATTTTCCTAAGATACTTATTGTCATGACAGCTTCAAATATAAGTACATGGCTAATTTAATTCTTGAAATAATGAGTAACTCACTTTTAATTCTTCAAATTAGAAAAATTCAAAGGAAAGGTTTATTAAATTATAATCTCTCAGGTGGAATAGGACAACAAAACTCAACCAATAATATTAGCACATATTTAGAAATTAAAACAATAATAGTCAAATATAAAACTTTTTATTGAACAAATTACCATTTTAGACCGGTAAAATTTATGTCTAAGTCTATTTTGATAAACTCATTAAGTAAAAAAAAAAGTTTGACTTACTTATTAATGTAAATTATTATATCTAATTGATGTGGACCTCCATTCTTCTAAGAATTTTTAAACTGTAAATAACGTCAAATAATAATGTATATAATATATAAAGAACATTTTCTCTTTTTTTTTATATTTTAAAATTTTAATTTTATTTTTTAAAATATAACTATTTATTACATTATTTTAAAAATTGATCGTTATTTTAGAAATTTTTTATAAAACAGTTTATTTCTGTTTCTTCTTTTTTTCCTATTTATAAACATTATTTTCTTATCTTCTCTTATATATTTTATTTTATTTTTAATAAATATAATTTTACTTTATATATTAACTTAATGACACTACAATATCACCTGTTAATATGATATTATGCATATTTAAAAAATACATACACACAGATGCGATAGCGCTGTGTTTACGTTAATTTTAATAATTAAAATAATCAATACTCAATATAATAACATCAAATACTAATTTTAATCCATGTCAAACAGGTTTTTGGATATTCAATATTCCTCTTTTTAATAAAAAAAAAATAGGCAAAGAACAACACATGTTAATGAAGAGGAAAAAATATATATTATCTTTTTTTAACAAGAATAAATAAATAAAATTATAAAAATCCAAGAAGTTAAAAAAGGAGAAAATATTAAAGAAGATGGCATATCCCATTTAGTACATGCAGATAAATCAATGTTAACTATAAGCATACACTCTTTTGTTTTTCATAATTTCTTCTCCTTCATATTGCTAACTTTTTCTGACTTTACATTTCACACTTTCTTCTCTGTTTCTTTATTTCATGTTTCTCTCTTTTCTTCATCTCAAAAGATGGATGAATGTTTGCAATTTCCCTTAAATTAACTCAAATTTCAGGTCACAGCCGGCACTAAATTCCAAAAGCAAAAGGCAATTCTAGAAGCAGGAATTTTATCTTCATTAAATTGGTGAGCATCTTCTTAAACTTGATAAAGATAATAATACAACTTTATCACATCTTCTTAGATCGAGCACTTACTACTCAATTAAAAGTTATAAAAATTATAGTCATTAGTTAAATGTAATTATTTGTAGTTAAGAACGTAACAACCCATTAGTATTATAATTTGATTGTGATATGATCCATTTGACTTTTGTCATGAGACAATTGATGTTACTTTCAACAATCTTTTTCTCAACAATTGTCTTACTAGAAATCTCATTCTCAGATTATAACTTGACTCACTTGCCATCACAAGACAATTGTGTAACTCACGATACATTTATTCTAATATATATTTTATATAAATGATTAGGATTTACTAAAATTAAAAATATTATAATTGGAACTTATTAAACACAAAATAAATAAAAATGTATAACTTTGACATATCTTAATTAGTGGCAAAAAAAATGTATTATTAATATTTTCCATGTATTATTGGGTATTGACTATTTTAGCAGCTTGGTTGGATACTAGTCTCGCATAGCTTCTTAACTCATATAAGTAATTATTTCTTCTTTTATACGATTTTTGGTGTGCTAAAATGATTAACTATTTTTATTGATTGATACCATATTAATATATTTGTTAATGGTTGAAAATTGATTGAAAGATAACCAATAAATAACGAGTTTAGTAATAAGTCCAAATATCGCCAATTGCGAATTATTAGTATGTCTGTTGTAACATCCCATTTAATAGTTTTTCATATTATCAAACAAAACATTATATCATAATCAAAGATAGCAGATAGTAGGGGTAGCAGTCATACACACATAGTATATGTATCTAGTACAGTCCTGTACACTACTACATCTATAAACACATATACACCAGGTAAGAGTAGGTAGAAAGGATGCTAAACTACACCCAAACCCTCAAAATATACAGTAGAAATCTAACTGTAGTGGGCACTCCTTGCCAGGCTCCAACTCCTACTCAAGAGGGGGCATCTCCATCTGGTTTCTGCTCTACTCCCACCAAACATAGGTGATCATTGCAAAGGGATAATATGCAAAAGCAGACAACACAAACAAGAAGGGTAAGCTAACTGAAAGAAATCATCAATACACTTCACAACTAGAGATATCATTCATAGCACATAATTCAATCATAAGTTCTAGACTCGATATCCGGATTGTGTAAGCGACGTTGGAGCTCTTGGTGACTTGCACCTGTAACGGTTCCCAAGCTCTGCAGAGCCTATACACATGGAGTATTCACCCGACCGTTCCCAGGGTAAATCCCTTTCACGTCTAAGACTTGATCAAGTCCGACGACAAGGACCTCCTGCTACTCCTCACGACATAATTCATTCCGCTCTATCTGAGCTTGAATGATTATTGGAGTTTCACCAACCATTATAGATTCCTTACATCCTTACACACACTATAATTCCACTTGGATTTCCCTTGAAATTCCATTTTAACCTCATCTTCTCATAATATATATTCATCCAATTTAATCATACAATACATCAATGGTAGCATTTCAATCATACAAAGCCTAAGTTGTACAAGGATACATTAAAACATACATTTTTACCAAAGAAAGCAGATTTGAAGCACCACTACTGCAGTAGCTCTCGCTCAGGCTAAAAAGTCTAGCCTAGGCGAGAGGTTATCTCGTTCAGGCGAGCCAGTCTCGCCTAGGCGAGACACTAACAGTGGCAAAGGAGAAAACCTAGGTGAACTCTCGCTCAGGCTAGGTTGGTTCGCCCAGACGAGATTGTTATCTTGCTCAGGCGATCCTAGCTCGCCTAGGCGAGACTTCGCGTAGGAATAGAGGTGTGTTTCCTGGTGTTTTCGCTCAGGCGAGCGTCACTCGGCTAGGCGAAAATACCAGGTCACGAACCTGTTCCTACATGCGGTGGGTCAATATATCTCAATCACAATCAATTAATCATCAAATCATGCAATTCAAACACCAGTTTATCAATCAAACATGTAATTCAAACTCATCTACAGATTTCCTATTCGAATTAAGGAGATTGGTTAGCTTCCCTTACCTCTATATATCTTTCTAATTAGCTAAGATCCTCCCACCCAAGAGCTTCAGGTGTACCACTTAGTGAGCTGGAATTACAAGTTCAAAATGAGAAGGGTTCCCAACAGCAGAAAGAGGTTTTACAAATTTTCGAATTAAACAGGAATGTAAGGGTTGGGAGTGACTTACATGGAGGAAAAGGAGGAGTTGAAGCTGAGAGGGAAGATCCTGAATTGGCCTCAGGTTTAGGTTCTGCAACAGGGGAAAAGTGATTCAGAATTTCTCTTTTGGTAAAGAGAAGGCAGAGGAAAAGAAGAGGGAGAAGGGGTGTTGTGAAGTGCAAGGTGTTTCTGTGGTGTGGGTGGCAGAGAGAAGAGAGATCAAGGAGTTGAAATATTTGGGTTCCTACACCTGCATCTTAAAAATAATTTTTTTTCTGCTCTTTTTTTAACAATATGTTTTCTTATTTTCTTGAAATAATTATTTAAGTTTTTTTTCCATTTGACATAATTTTACCCATACTAATTTTTTAGAAGAGGATTTAGATCTAAGATAAAAAAAAATTGTCAATAATCTTATTAAAGTTATTTTTCAATTTTCTTTCACATGTGTGAACCATTTATAAGAACAAAATAGAAAAAATAATCCATAACTCTATGCGAATGAATCGGACAAAAATGAGAGAGGAATGCGTACAAATAACAATACGTCTTCTGTGAAAAATCCCAAATAGTTTTTGTTGGTAATACAAAATTATAATGAATGAAAATATTTGTATAGAAAGAAAGAAAAGTGAAACATTTTTTTTTATTGTTTGGAAGATAGTTTATATAAATTCTGGTATATTAATTTATCTAAAATATATATTTTTAAATAGGATTAAATATGTTTTTAGTCCTTAAGTTTCAGTGAAATTTAGAATTAGTCCATCTTCAAAACTTTTGATCAATTTAGTCATTTATCTTTAAAAATGCGTGAATTTAGTTCTTTTAACTAATGTTTGTTAAATTTATATGACGTTTCAAACGCATTTCATGATAATATTTGAATTATTTACACCGTTTAACACATTTTCACTTTAATGTTAATTCAAATATTATCATGAAATGTGTTTAAAATGTCAAATAAAGTTAACAAAATTTGGTAAGAATAACTAAATTCACGTATTTTTAAAGATGAATGACTAAATTAATATAAAGTTTCGAAAAAAGATTAATTCTAAAATCCACTCGAACTTAAGGAACCAAAAACATATTTAATCTTTTAAACAAAATATATTTAATTAAAAGTTTTCAACGCAAATAAAGTATTCAATTAGTCAATGGTATATATGCACCAAAAGAAAAGAAGAAGAAAGTAGGTTACCTCATTGCCTACCATCTTTTCCTCTTTAGCTTAAGCCACTCACTAGGCGTGGAAATTTATGCTATGCTTTCTACAAAGGTCCAAAGAATATTTATATTTCAAAATAAGAAAAAAGTATAACTTTTTAAAATAATGTAATAAATAAAATGAGTGTTGAAAGAAAGTAAAATAATATATTCATGGAGGAAAATGAGAGAAATGTTGAAAGAGAGAAAAAACACATTACATTTCTTTTTTTTTGTCTTGTAATACTAAAATGTTATCGTACGTATCCATGTTGTGACGCAATGAAGTAACATGGGAATTAAGTAATGGTGTGTCCCACATGTAATTTTGCATCTGTTTTACCGAATATACCAAGTTTGAATGAGAATGATTTGAAGTCATTAGGTCAAACGTACTCAAATGTTATATTAAGCGTGTGTTTCGTAACGTGTTAGTAAAGGTGGAATCGATTATTTGACGAAGAAACAAATATTTGATTTTTATTGACGTGAAATTTATATTTAATTTAAGATGAATTTTATAGTTGAAATCAATTACACGTCTAAATACATTATAAAAATACAAATTTGTAATTACTTCATAAATAAATAAATAAATAATAATAATAATAATAATATTATTATACGATAAATCTAACAAAAATACCGTTAAAATAGATTTTAAATAGTTTTTATTTGAAATAATAAATGAAATCATTTCGGTATATAGTATCAATTCTTTCATATTTTAACACAAAAAATTTCAAATTAATACAAATATGAGTATAAATAATAATTAATTTTTTAAATTGATACTAGAAATCATCAAATATACACTAAAAAGAAATACTAACCAATTTTATTAAAAAGAAATTATTAGTAACTATAATGAATATTTTGGTAGTAATTTTTTATTTTGTAAAATAATATCTAAATTAATCGCCAATGATTAATAATTTGTCACTAAAATTAGTTGTTAACGAAAATTTCTTTTAGTGATAAAATAAGTTACATAGATGATAAATTTTACTTTTTTGTAATTATTTGATTTCTTTATTATACAGTTATGTGATATTCTTCATTCATTTTTAATGATATTAGAAAATAAGATTTACATATTTTTTACATCAAACACTTGATAAACTGCGATGGAGGTGTCAAATATATAAAATATATTAAAATAAAATATTTATACAAATTTATATAAATATAAAAAAAATGGAGGTCAGAGTCCTTTTTTAGGTTGTATTCTTTTGAGAGGACTGACTAGAGGGAGAGAGAGAAAGATAGAAATGATTAGAGGATGAAATTAGTGTTATTTTTTTTAAATGATTCAGAGGTGATTTTAGAGTGAATTAGAGAGTGAAGTTTGTGATTGAATTGACTGGTGTGATATATTAAAAAAACTTTTAATAGAAAAACAAAGTTAGATTACCAAAATGTCCCTATTGTTACAAGTAATATAAAATTATATATAAATTATTTTAAATTATTTTATAAATTTTATTGAATGATTGAAAATATAAAAAAAAATATTTATAAAAAATGAATGATACAATATATTTTGTATAAAAATAAATTTAATATATAAGGTGGAAAATAATTAATTTACATGGAAACTTTTTTTTCTTTTTAACAATAGTTTTAAAACTAATAATTTTTTATTATAACCATAATAAATTATTATTATCGTTAACATAGAATTAAGGAAATGAACTAAAAACACGTGTGTATTGATTTTAACCGCTAAATCACATGTAACAAAAATTAAATAATGAAAGGTAATTTGGTAAATTCAGTTGTGTCACATTCTAATCTCATCTCACTATAGATGGTGAGATTGAATTTTTAGTCAATCCCTTTAATCCTTTCCTCCCATCACCTTCTATCACCTCCAAAAGAACATGCTAGTCACTTCCTAATCATTTTTTCCCATTGGCTTTTTTGTATTTCAGGGTCTGTTTGACCATAAAATTGTAAAATAGAGTCTGTTGATTTTTTTTTTCAAAATTGGGTCAAGTCGTTATGAGGAAGGACGACATTAAGGTAAAGTTGTCCTCCACCCGGCCGGTTTTGTTTTGTTTTTTTTTTTTAAACAATATCGTCGTTGGGGACGACAATTTTGATTTCAAATGAAAAGTGAAGTCGTCCTCTAATATGACAACTTCACTTTTCACTTTTTTTTTTTAATTTTCTGTTTCATTATTTTTTATTTATGTTTTCAAAATTTTTTCTTTTCATTATTTTTCTTCTTTTTTTTCAAATATTTCAGATTTCGTTATTTTTCCTATTTTTTTTTTCAAATTTATCAGTTTTCATTATTTTTTCTTTTTTTCAAATTTTTCAGTTTTGATTATTTTTCTTTTTTTTAAAAATTTTCACTTTTCATTACTTTTTTAAAAAAATTTCAATTATCAATTTTATGTACTTTTGTTTAAAATCATTAATTACGAAAAAAGACTAAAAAAGTGAAGTTGTCATATTACACGACGACTTCACTTTTTCCACCACACACAAAACGTCCTTATAGAGGACGACATTGCCTTTTTAAAAAAAATAAAGAAACCGACTGGATGGAGGATGACTTCACCTGTAATATCGTCTCCCACCCTGACGACTTAACCTTTTTGGCAAAAAAAATGAACAAACTCATTTATACAAATTTCACTTCAAATAGACCCCAAAATATAAAAAAGCTCTTCTCATCCCTTGTAAATAGTACATCCACCCAAAAAAACATGTCTCTCTTAATATTCCACCCCGATTGATAAGTGATAGATATAAATATATTCCTGTCTTAATAAGACTAAAATGAGACAAAGTATTAATGAATTCACATCGATAATTTATTACATTTTATTATGGCTAATTCTAATACATGAGGTATGAACTTTAAATATTATTCAATCATATCAAATGAATTACCTATTTATATTTTGTAAGTTATTTTCATCTCTAATCAATATATGAAGTCCCAAATACATTGTTGAAAGTGTTGTGTAACACAGAATGTGGAGCCTCTGATATAAATTTGAAGGGAATGTGTGGATAAGATTGTGTGAAAGTGAAAGAGCAAGTGGTGGTACCAAAGTTGAAGGAGAAGTGGAACAAGTCTCTTCTTATTCCACATTTGTTTAGAGAAACAAATAGAAGAAATTAATTAACAATAAGCAAAGTTTGTTGAAATCCATGAGAAGAGAAGTATTGGAACATGCAACCTTTTACATTAAAACACAGCCTTAGCAATTTTATAATGAAATAGCAAAGCAACTACATCAACCACCCCAACTGAGTCATACATAGAGATTCACAAAAAGTGAACTGTGAAAAGGAAAAGGAAACCATTTTTGTCCATTGTTTGAATTAATGAAAGGTGGAGAAAGGAAGGGGCCACAAACGCATAATTCACACAAATCAACGCCATCATTAATCTCCCACTAACTACTACACTTGTGTCCTATGTCAATGCCACTTATTTTCGACTCATACAGTGCTCTAGGTTTCATGCTCACCAAGTCTTTTGGTTCACATTCTCGATCAAATTTTTTGTGTTGTCTTTTTGTTCAACATTAAAATTATATTATGTTAATATTTTAAAAAAATAATATATTTTAAAACTTTAAAATCAGTTATTATTAGTATATTTTGAAGGTACGTTAGATAAACAATACAAATAATCCAAATTTTAAGTCTTTCGAGAAGAATTAACGATAAATACAATATCAATATGACTTAAATTCAATTTATATATAAAATTTACGTTATTTTTTATTCAAATCTTTAAAACAAATAGAATTGAACATGTTTTAAGTCCTTCAACTTTTAATAAAAATTGATATTAGTCCCTCAACCTTATAAATGTATGAATTTAATTTTTTTAACCAAATTTTATTAAGTTTATTTAACGTTTCAAATGCACAAACAACATGTTCAAACAATGTAAACAAACTAAAATAGTATAATGAAATATGCTTAAAATGTCAAATCAATTAAAAAATTTTTTTTAAAAAAATTAAATCTATGCATTTTCAAAGATGAGAGACTAAATTGATTCAAAGTTAAAAAAAAAAACTAATTTCAATTTTCAGTCAAAATAACCAAAAACATATTTACTTCAAACAAAAATATATAGGTTTTATTTCTTATAAAATATTATTTTTTTTATCTAACGTAAAACTGATACTTAAAATTTTAATAATATTGAAACACGTTGCATTAAAAAGCAATAGTCCAAGGACGTGAAGAATGAAGACAAAAATGCAAACATGTTTGCCAGAATGGCATAAATGATTGATATAAAGAAGGTGTGTGAGATGAAATTCTGTTCCATTATTCCACAAAGAAAGGAACATCCAACTAAATACTTCTCATCTTCATGCTATTATTAATTAAAGCAAAGACCACCCTAATCATTTTTGTCTTTGTTTAATTAGGGTTGATTCTTGTGATTACTTTTCCAAATAGGAGTTTACCATTTTTCTATCCAAAATTTGTTTTGCTTTGGGTCCTTAATTTTCTCACCCTCTTTGTTTCTTTAATTAATGCCGGCAATGACATTACATAGAGACTCCACAAGTTTCTTTGAAGTGATCGATGTTGCTAAAAACAACCAAAACGTTTCATGTCCTCCAACAAATAATATCTATTTTTATCAACCAAAACAATCATCGATATTAATTTTATCTAATTACGACTACTTCATCGATTCTTGAACTTGGAGAATTTTTCTTTAAACAGGGATTGTTCACTAAACCATAAAGTGACATTAGGAAAAATTCAAGATTACATCACCCTAAACAATTTTAACATTTTCAACATATTCAAATAACATTATTACATTTTGATTTTTCTTGTCTATATAAAATATTTTAGTTACTACTAGGTAAAAATATTATTTCTAAGTATTGAATAATTACAATAGTTCATAATTTTTAATATTAATGAACTTTTTAGTTAATTATTTTTTCATTAAAGCTCTTCAAAATATTTTCAACTAAGACTGACAAAACTTTGAGGAGTGATACATCGACACCGCAAAACGATAAATTAGGGTCCTTTGACACTATCAAATAATACATTGATTTTATAATTTAAAAAAGTTCAAATTATACTACTTGAAAAAATATCCTAATTTTAAATAGTTCAATTACTTCAATAAAATTTTATACTTTCACTTTTTTCAATTCCTTACCAAAAATAAACTATTTCCAATTTTTTATAAAAAAAAGTATCCTCTTATAAGAAATACTTAAAGAAACAATAAAAAAAAAAAAGTGTGTGCATAAGTCATTTTTGTGTGATATTGAAGACTCCCTTTCCAATATAACTTAAATAACACTCCATTATAGCTTGAAAATAAACAAAGAAAATTATTTCTCATTCTTGGGAAGACACTTTGCATATTTTTTTTTTTATGACTCATATAT
>Ga0214544_1003016_pt1 | contig 35195 bp, 42 predicted proteins | sample CNSS3metaG_FD_160074 | JGI IMG/M metagenome (GOLD analysis project Ga0214544, IMG submission 160074) | Root nodule microbial communities from cowpea collected in UCLA plant growth center, Los Angeles, California, USA - CNSS3 | ecosystem: Host-associated > Plants > Roots > Nodule | place: USA...
AAAAAAAAAAAAAAAAAAAAAAAAAAAAAAAAATATATATATATATATATATATATATATATATATATATATATATATATATATATATATATATATATACCAATATCAAAATTCATTTATATATTATGGATATCGACATTCGGTTATATATTTTCATTAACTGAATTTTGACATTTTAGTAGTTTGATAAAATTTGGAGGTGTAACGTTCCAAATAAATAGATGAAACCCATTTAATAAAAACACCACATACATAATATCCAGAAGGTATGAAGATTTGGGATATGAAGTACTCCGTACCCCAACATATCCATAAACATAAAAGAGGCCCCACACGGCCCAAAACATAAAATACTGGCGAACTAATAGTAATAAGTCTGGTACAGACAAGAAAGCATAGCAAATAAATTCTTCAGCGATGGGCCCCAGAGTGGGCCCAATACTCGTGCAGTCCATCAAGCTGTAGCATTCCTATCATCATTACCACTGCCAGGAGTTCTCCCATCTGCTCACATCAATAAAATCGATGATCATCGCAATAGGAGAAGAACCACATACAAGACAACAAAACACGCAAACAGGGTAAGCTCGAGTAAAGAAATCTTATGTCACAACAGTCAACATGCAATCTCAGAGTCAAACATGAATAACAGACATTCACACATGGATTACCAAAATCATTTAAGACTCCCAAGACTTGACTATCCGGATACGCATAATGAGGCACCACCACGTGGCAGTGGAATTATGTCCTAGTAGTGAGGCGTCACCGCGAGGCCTTTGCAGAATTATACCCTTACAAGAGGCACCACCATGTGGCCTTCATGGAATTACGTCCTGGCCATGAGGCACCACCACGATACTCGCGTGGAATTACGTCCTTATGTTGAGGCACCACCATGAACTCTCACCACGAGGTTCATGGAATTAAGTCCAATAGGTGAGGCACCACCAGGGACTCTTGTAACATCTCTGGCTCGCCCAGACCATGTCAGGTTACTACAGCCCGATGCACCCCAACCCCTCACCCTTCTCCGTCCATTCATACTGGGTGGGTTGTTGCCAGTGGGGATCGAACCCCCAACCTGACCTTTAACACCCCTGGCAAACCAGCAAATGTTACCAGTTGTGCTGCAGCATAACTGGTAGCATCTGCTGGTGAGCCAAAGGTGTTAAAGGTCAGGTTGGGGGTTCGATTCCCACTAGCAACAACCCACCCAGTATGAATGGACGGAGAAGGGTGATGGGTTGTGGTGCATTGGGCTGTAGTAACCTGACAGCCTCTAGGGCCCGAGGAGGGGTAGCCAGGGATGATGTTACAGATACCACATAGGAATTGGAAGAAAAAAATAAGAGGAATTTATCCTCATTTGTTTTAGTAAATAAAGAGTTAGAGAGAGGCAAATAGAAAAAAAAACGAAGTAGTGAGACTCTAAGGAGAAATAAGAGTTGAATCGTGCATTTATTCATACTTTTTTTTAATTTCTAAGGTAAGGGAATGAGACATTTATCATTCTATCTTTTGACTTTTAATTTTTCTTATCTCCTCATAATTTATTTTATTTTTACATTTAAGTGAGGTGTCCCTAACCTAATTCTAATTTATATTTAGTTCTCGTTCCTATTTATTTATTTATATTCATCTCTAGTTGCGCACTAGTCCTATTTATTCAATTTATATTTACTCTCATTTACTTATTTAAATTTATCTCCAGTTATGTACTGGTCCTTTTTATTTATTTATATTTATTATTCATTGATCCTATCTATTTAATTATTTATATAAATATATGGTTTAATATTAGAATGAAACTTATGATAAATAAAGATTTGATTATTGTAATTGGAGGTATGACCTTGGGGATTTAAATAAGTTAGTATTACTCAAGAAGAGATGTTCTTGAGTTACTTTGTTGGCCATGAGCTCATTTATCCTGACTAGTCACTACAAAATTAATCAATATCTTTATAAAGTATGATTAAATTTAGTTTCATGGATTTGGGAGAATTTTCATTTCATTTTATTTTATTATGATATGTTGTATTTTTTTATGTGATATTTGTCTCACTTTCCCATTTTTGGTTGTGTGTGAAAAACAAAATTTTATAACCTTATCATAGATGGCTGCTCCCAACATGCCTGATCCCTTCTTCGTTGACATTGTGGTTGTTTTTCTGGAAAATGCATGGCAGACCAACGCAGTAAATAATTCTGTAACATTTCAGGGAACGGGAAACTCTACCATTACTTTCCTCTCTGCTCCAAACGCACCGATTTTCATCGAAGGACAAATCGGAGTTACCTTTTATTTACCCCCAACAGTCCAAGTGAATCCTATCCATAACATTTTCCCTCCACCTGTTTGATAAACCGCATACGAGAGGGAAACTGTAAATAAATAACCCTTCTTCCTCTCTAGTGTAGAAAATATAAAATGTACTAAACAATATAGATATAAGATATATATAGTATTGTAAATATATATATATATATATATATATATATAATTGTGAATATTTTAAATATAATTATATATTAGTGTATAAATCTTTGCCTCTAAATTTTTATATGTATATTGTAATAAATAAATAAATAGAATTTTTTTTTTTATCGTCACACTACAACTTCTCCTTATCGTTGAACCATCTCTGTTGCTTGGTCAATGCTTCTCCATAACTCCCTTTCTGGTGTCTCACATATGAAGGGTCTACCTTATAAAATACGGGTATAACAAGTAGCCCTTTATTCTTGCAGTCAAGAATGGCTGCAAGTTCATCTAAGCAGAAGGAGGAAGAAGCATTGTTGTGAGAGAGCACAGTGATGGCAATCATAGACTCTTGAATTGCCTTCATAAGTGCTGGTGTTATTTTCTCTCCCCCCTCAACCTTGTCATCATCAATGAAAGTGTGAATTCCCTTGTCACAAAGAGCTTTGTAAAGATTTAATTAAATAAGTTGGTTGCTTTACTTCATTTTCACTCTGTTGATTCTATCTATCCAAACCGTTCAGTTTAAATTTATTTGTATGATTAATTTGAATTTCTTTAATCCAAATTTGTTCATAATGGTTTTAAAATATTTTTTTTGCACTATCTCTTACTTATATATAGAATAACTGTTTCTTTGTCACATTTATTATTTAGTTTTGTTCTCAATCTTAATTTTTCTTTTCTTTTTACTTACGTACTATAAAAATATTACACATTTATTATGCACTGTTTATAATTACTTTTCTATCATTTTAAAACTCAATCTACCGAATAATATTTTAGAAAATAAAAAACAGCTTATCTCGACTATTAATATGGGTATATAATACTAATCAAACTAAAAATCAATTCATCACGGTCTCTGTAATCAATTTCCATCTTTGTCGGTGAGAAAACAGAGTTGTTGAATAAAAATGTTGAATTCGACTACGGCAAGTACACGTTAAACAAATAGCAGGAGCACTGAACTTTGAGTCCATGTTCATGCTAACATATAATCATTTTTCAAACTTTGACAAATTAAAGTAAGATTTAATAAAAGCCTCTTGTCATTGCTTGTAAACTTTGTGTGGAACTTTGTCCACTCTTTTTTATGAAATACTAGAATGTGATTCAAATAGCATATGAATTACGGGTTATTATTTGAATTTGTTTTAGTGAGTCTTCTACAAATAACTCTTGAGTCTCATTATTTGTAATTTTGTTCGGTGAATAGCAAGATTTCATTTCTCTCTTTCACTTTTCTCTTCTCTCGTGTGCTCTCTTATTGTTCTAACACTTTTTATGCTTTGTACAAATTAAAAGTACAATATATGTCCTATATAAAGTCCTTTTATATGAGTACAAAATCACCACTCTTGCTAAGCTTTGTAATATCTTACTAAAATAAGTTACTAACAATTGACATCAGATAGCATTATTGTTGAGGGCCTTAAGAGTGGAGAGATAATACACCAGCACTTGTGAAGAAAAGTCCAAGATTGTCATTAGTGTGCTCTCTACAAACCATGTTTCTTTCTTTTGTTTAGATGAACTTTCTATCATTCTTGATTCTCTACTGTTATGTTTTTGTCTTTCACTACATGGACTCCCATGGCTTTAATCACTGAGGTCTCAAACACACCCTCATAGGTAACCTCCACATGCTTCCATTCATTTTCTAAACCCACTTCCATCAGAGCACCATGGGAAAGAAACCTCCGCAGATCAAAGAGATGTGTGTAATCCGATTCCAACATCTCCACTTTTGTTTTCATAAGATTAGAAAGACATGTCAAGAAAAACACTTTTCTCTTCTTCCTCCAAAGCATCGAAACTTACTTTCAGTATCTTTAGGATTTTATTGTTTGGATGAATCAAGTTTTTTCACAAGTTGTTGTCTACACACCTGCATAGTGTACCACATTTAAGTCCTTAAGAATAGTGTCCATTTACATATCTGTTAATCATTTTGTTCGTGTTTTCAGACAGCTTTTACTACATCTTTTTGCAGGCTTAACTGTTTAGTTCTAATTGCTAGGATGATGAGGCTAGTTGTTACTATGACTAATTTGATCAGAAAGGACAAAGACTTAAAGCAGTTAAATTTTGTAATTGTACTCTTTAACTTTTTCCCATAACACTAGATTGAAAATTTTGTATAAGGAGAATGGTTACCATGATGCTAATTCACTCTTGATTCGGAACACAAATAGTTTTGTGTTTACTTGTATCACTATCTTTCAGATGATGTCTTTGTATTGCATGATATCTGGTTTGTTTTAGACTTTAGATGTGGAATTCCAATTCCTCGTGTCCTCAGTAACCTGTTAAATATCAGACCGGCTGGTCTCTCGTTTTAAACTAAAAAATGAATTTCATAATTAGCTTTTCATAATTAGAATTCGTTAAATGTGGAGTAAAAATGTTCTTTACTAGAACATCCAGCTACTATTCATGGCTGAAACCAGAAATTTATCATTTTTTTTCGTTTGTTATGTAACTTTGTTCTTTCTCAAACGTAGATTTGTGTTAAGAATAATTCAAATGTGATTTAAAGTTCCAAAAGAAAAAGTTAACTCATCAGCTTAAAGACTCAAAACCCAATTTCCGAGCATTAAGCGATCTAGATAACCCTGCATCATAACAAGTCAGTCTGGATATTTTTTCTTTTCTTTTTTCTAAATCCTTTTAAATTTCCTGTCCAATTTGAATTGATTCCTATTTCAGCGTTTTATAATATGCGTCATTTTTTTGTCTCACATCCACAAACTAATTCTTCAATGTTATTATCAACAACATATAATCCCTTCTTAGCTGCATCTGCCTTATCAATTATATTTTGTTTATTAAATTTTAGCAACATTTTTAAATTGGGTTAGCAACCATCTATAGTTGTCCTGTTTTTTTTCTTGGTCTCGTAGTGTCCTTGCCTTCCCTCTTTCTAAGTAGATTCACCAAAGAAAATTAATCATAATAACGAAGGAAGAAAACAATGACACAGCATTCTTTACCTGCTTCACTAGTTTACACTAAATCCAGGTTTTCCATTTCGGATTCAATAAAAATATTCATCATGTGCCACAATCGATCACTCAGCTCCTAATACTTCTTTTCTCTTCTTCAATTTATACAGATCAAAATAATAAGTATATATAAAATGAGTTACCATGATAAAGTAAGACACGGGATAATTTACCTTTGACACTAATTGTATCACTTATAAACTTTAACTCCATCGAACTTCACACTATCATAAAACTATACACCGTTTATGTTGCACAAATACAGTGTGTGAATCTTGCGAGTTCCCTTATGTTTTCCATTTTTTTCTTATATTTATGGAGAGCTATCAAGATATAACAGCACGAAAGATGGAGGCTTCAACAGAGGTCAACATGACCAGTCGAAAATTTCTTAGCTTGGTGCAGCCAAAAACACTCATTATTTTAACCATGTAACTAAATTCTGACACAATTCAAATGAAAGTTTCTCCACACCTGCTAACCAGATATGTTAGATAATCTTGGTTAAACATTTGCATTTGAAAATTTAAAAACTCTTAGATTCACCAACTTCTGCAAAGAAAAAAGAAAGAGAGAAGAATTGAATGAATAATCTTACAGTGAATTTATCAATTTACAAGATAAAATATATTGGGAGATTGAAACACAAAGTCATGAACGATTGAACAAATAAAAAAAAAATTATCAACCAACGTTAATTGACTTCAAAAATATATTTTTTACAGTATTAACCCAAATAATTAGGGGTGAGCATGGATTGGATTTTTAATGATCCAATCTACATCCATTTTAAATCCAAATAATTGGATTAGATTTTCGACCCAAATTCATTTTTTTAGCAAAAGTAGTTTGGATTTTTTTAAAATTCAGATCCAAATATTTGGATCAAGATTTAAATCCAATCCAAATATTTGGATCAAGTTCAAAATCCAGAATCCATTTTTTATAAAAGAAATTTAAATTGAATTTTTTAAAACTTGTGTCACTAAGGTCCAGATGACCCGGATGGGCCCGACGACCCGGACGACCCAGACGGACTCGACAACCCGGACAACTCGGACGAGCCCGACGACACGAACAGGCTCGACGACGAGAATGGGCCCGACGACACGGACCGACTAGACAACCCAGACGGACCCGTCCAAATAGTCAGGCCCAATCAGGTAGTCGGGCACGTTCGATTTGTGGGGCCGTCTGGGTCGTCAAGTACGTCAAAGTCGTCAGGCCCGTCAAGATCGTCGGGCATGTCCTGATTGTCAGGCTCGTTCGGGTCCTAGAGCCCGTTCGAGTCGTAGGGCCCGTCCGAGACGTCGGGCCCATCTGGGTCATAGGGCCCGTCTGGGTCGTCATGCACGTTCGTGTCGTCGTGCCATCCGGGTTGTAAGGCCCGTGTAGGTCGTCAGGCTCGTCCGGGTCGTCGGGCCCGTCTGGGTCGTCCTAGTCGTCAGGTCCGTCCGAATTGTTGGGCCCATTCGGGTCGTAAGGCCCGTGTAGGTCGTCGGGTCCGTCCCGGTCGTCGGGCCCGTCCAGCTCTTTGGGCCTACCTGACCCGTTCGGGTCTTTAGGCCTGCCTGACCCGCGTCACCCATTCGGGTCTTCGGGTCTGCCTGACTCGTTCGGGTCTTCGGGGTCGCCTTACCCGTTCGATTCTTCGAGTTAGCCTGACTAGTTCGAGTCATCGGGCCCGCCTGACCCGTTTGGGTCTTCGGGCCCGCCTGACTCGTTCGGGTCTTCAGGCCCGCTTGACCCATTCGGTTCTTCAAGCCCGCTTGACCCATTCGGGTCATCGGGCCCACCTGGCTCGTTCAGATCTTGGGGCCCACTTGGCTCGTTCGGGTCTTCAGGCCCTTTGGTCCGTTCGGGTCTTCGGGCCCACCTGGCTCGTCGGGTCATTGGGCTCGCCTACCCCGTTCGGTTCATCAGGCTGACTCGAATTTTCCGGATCGTTGGGCCTGATCGACTCGTTCGGTTTGTTGGGTCCGCCTAACCCGTTCATATCTTTAGCCCGCCCAACCTCTTATGGTCGTTGAGCCTGCCCGATCCGTATAGGTTGTCGAGCAAGGCCCGTCCAAGTCTGAATTTAGCTTAGTCCATCTAAACCTTTAGTCTAACCCAACTAAAAATTTAAATTGAAAATTTGGATTAGATTTTTTGGATTATCCATATTTAAAAATCTTGATTTATAAAATGAATATCCAATCCATAAAATATATAAAATGTATATTAGATTGAAATCCAGATCCACTAAATGGATTTTAAATGGATTATATTTTTAATAAAATGGATTATAAATGGATTGGATTGGAGCAAAAGTGGATTAGATCAATAAAACTAGATTTTTTGCCCACCCCTACAAATAATGTTGTCATGGTTGGGTTGGGTAGGCCATGATACTAATAAATAAAATGAGGGCAAACAAAAAGCGAGAAAAGAAAGGAAGAAAAGGTATAAAGAAGTTGCATGGCCAGACTTTTGTGGTGGTGTAAGGATCATCATATCTAATGTCCTCCATGCCCCTTCTTTCCGATTTGACTACATGGATTCCCATTGCTTTGATGAGTGAGGTATCAAACAAACCTTCGTATGTAATCTCCACATGCTTCCACTCCTTTTCTGAAGGCATTTTATATATATATTATCAAATAAAATTCATTATAAACAAGGCAAAACCTGATTTAACAACATGCTTGAACCCAAGGAAGTCAATGATGTACACTCTATGGCCCTGAAAAATTTCAAGTTTGGTGGAACCCCTCTAATTTCCTCTAGACGCTTGCAGTAACTCACATCAAGATCATCCAGGTGGTGAAATTCTCTGACGCACTCAGGAAGGAGTGTGATATTAGATTCCGTTAGGCATAAATACCTCACGTTGGTCAACTGCGTGAAACCTGCTGAAAAAAAAAATCATCATTCAGGTTGCAAGAAGGTAACCAAAACCCACGTAGATTTGAAGATATCGTTGTCCACTTCTTCACCATCTTTTGAATTTATCCATTTCCACTCCTTGCATTTATTAACACCAAAATCAGCCAATTCAAGCGTCAAGACACTGCTATTTAACTCATCAACATCACATTCCATGTATAACTCTTGGAACCCAGTAAGATTTTTAAATGAAACTGGCAACTCTTTTTGTTTTTGTTGAAAAACAAGTCTATCTGGATAAACACTCTTTGATATTCAGATTTGTTGTATTTGAAATGAAGCACTACATTATCCTTTTATAGGCCTCTGGACATGACCCTTCAATTACATTTATTAAATATAACCACTACCTAACTCACAATTAATGAACTCTATTGCATGCTTAATCATAGCTAGACCCACTCTCAACCTTTTGCAATCACCTAGACAATTAATATAGCAACTTCCAACTACCCACATTTAAGTTTATCTAACAAGATTCTCCCGTAAACTTAAATGCTATTCTTGTCCTTCACTCCGAGTATTATCTTATTGTTCTCAAACAGAGAGGATGACAACAGCTTTGTAAACATATTTGCAGCTTGTTCTCGACTTTCGACGTGCTCCAACTCTACATTTCCTTCTTTCACTTGTTCTCGGATGAAGTGAAAACGAACATCAATGTGCTTGCTTCTCTCATGATTGATCGGGTTCTTTGGCAATTCAATGGCTGACTTGTTATCAACTCGGCATATACTGACTTGCTATTCCAACACTCAGCATTAAATCTGGTCTGGTATTTGTAAGATACCTGAGACTTCCAATCAGACTTCGGTATTTGCCCGCATCAACTTGGTCTCCATCTGCATATTTAGAAAGTTTTGTGCCTAGTTCCATAGTGGTGGAAACCGGGTTACAACTCGTCATCTTAAACTTCTTCAAGACCTCCTCAGCATACCTTTCCTACGACACAAAGATATCTTCCTTCCCTTGAATGACTTCCAAACCAAGGAAATACTTCATAAGACCTAAGTCGGTCATCTCGAACTCCTTCTTCATCACTTCTTTAAATGCATCAATCAGCTCAGCATTATTCCCCGTGAAGATAAGGTCATCAACATAGAGGGCAATGAACATCACATATTCTCCTTTCTTCTTTATGTAAAGAGCATGTTCACAAGGGCACTGCTCATACCCATTCTTCTTGAAGTAAGTGTCGATTCTTTCATTTCATGCTCGTGGAGCTTGCTTCAAGCCATAAAGTGCCTTCTTCAATCTCAACACTTTCTTCTCTTTACCTCTTCGCATGTATCCGAGTGGCTGTTCAACATATACTTCCTCCTCCAAGACTCCATTCAAAAATGCTGACTTCACATCCATCTGCAAGATTGTCCATTTGTGTTGAGCTGCTAAGAAAATCAACAACCTGATTGTTTCCATCCTCGTCACTGGAGCGAGTACTTCATCATAGTCTATTCCTTCCTTTTACTTGTACCCTTTCACTACGAGTCGAGCTTTATATCGCTCAACTTCTCCTTCAACGTTTGTTTTCTTCTTGTACACCCACTTTACGCCAATAGGCCGAGCTCCTTTGGGCAGATCAGTTAGCTCCCACATGTTGTTGCGTTCGATTGCTCTGATCTCCTCATTCATCGTCTTTTTCCACTTTTCATCTTACACAACCTCTTCAAAGCTCAAGTCTTCTGAATCTGCCAAGAAACATACAACATGTACTTCATCAGTCGAGTTGTATATGTCTTGCAAGCTTCGCACTCTAGGCTGTAGAGGTTCATCTTCTTCATCAGAAGTCTCATGATCTCTCATAGTTGGTGGTGTATCTAATTCCAAGCTTCTAAACTCCTTCTCCGAGTTGTTCCACTTCCACTCGCTGTCTTCATCAACTTGAACATCTCGGCTCATAATCACCTTCTTTGTTATTGGGTTGAACAACCTATATGCCTTGGTTTTTTCATCGTACCCAATAAACACGTACTTCTTGCTCCAATCTTCAAGTTTGGTCCTTTGTTGAGCTGGAACATGACCATAAGCAATGTTGTCGAACACTTTGAGGTGAGACACACTCGGCTTTCTTCCACTCCAGACTTCTTGCGGTGTCTTCTCGTTCAACTTAACATGTGAACATCTATTTTGCACACAGATGGCACATTGCACTACTTTCGCCCAGAACTCCTTAGGCACGTTCTTGCTTTTCAACATTGTTCGAACCATGACAAGTATGGTTCAATTTTTCCTCTCAGCTACTCCATTCTGTTGGGGTGAGTATGGTGCTGTCAAAAATCTCCTTATCCTTATTCCTCACAATACTTCATGAGCTTGGATGAGATGAACTTGCCTCCTCGGTACCTAACAGATTTGATAGGCACGTTGGTCTCCTTTTCAACCATTGCTTTGAACGTTTTAAACACTTGGAACACCTCAGATTTCTCCTTCAAAAAATACACCTATGTTTTTCTTGAAAAATCATCTATGAAAGAATTCAAATACCTTTTCCCACTGAAAGATTCAGGGGTAATTGATCCACAAATGTCTGTGTGAATTAATTTGAGTTGTTCCTTTGCCTGGTACTCGACAGTCCTTGAAAATGAGGTCCTCAGATGCTTCCCGAGCACACACTCTTCACAGAATTTCTTTTCAAACTCCACAGTTGAGAGTCCTCACACCATCTCCTTTACACCAACTCGGCTAGCCCACCAAAATGTAAGTGGCCAAACCGGAAGTGCCACATCATAGCTTCATCCTTCACGTCAAGTTTCAAGCACCTCTCTTGGACTATTTTCAGGTCCAGCTTGTACATCCTGTCTTTCAAGTATAGTACTCGATCTTTCATCAGAACCGAGTAGCCTTTCTCCATCAGCTGGCTCATGCTCAATATGTTGGTCTTGAGATCGGGTACATAGTACACGTCTCTGATTTCTCCAACTCGGTTGTTCTTTTGTAGGTACCAAATTGTACCCCGGCCTTTTACTGCCACCTTTGATTTGATGCATCTACAAATGATACGTGTCCAGCGTCAACTTTGGTGAGCTCCTTAAAAAGATTCTCGTCCTCGCACATATGGTTGCTTGCTCCTATATCAAGGTACCAAACTAAGTTGTCAGAACAGCTCAGACTTAGCTCAACACCTGATCTCCTGGACATCATTAATACTCCTTCCTCAGCATCCTCAGAAAGGAAGTTCGTTTCCTTCTTGCTTTCAGATCGGCAGTCCTTCGCGAAATGTCCAACCTTCCCACAATTGTAACATTTAACTCTTGAGTAACAGTCTTTGGCAAAATGACCGTACTTACCACATTTAAAGCACTCAACTCCTGAGTTGTTCGACTGACCTCCTTGGCCTCTACCACGATGACCTCCACCTTGTCCTCGGCCACGCCAGTTTTGTTGGCCGACCTGTTCTTAACCTCTTTCATATCTTCCTCTACCTCTACCACCTCGGCCTCGAGTGTTCTGAGTATAAGGAACCTTCTTCTCCCTAATGGTTGTCATTGCTTGGAGTGCTTGATCAAGGGACTCCTCCTTCTTCTTCCTTCTTTGCTGCTCATGTGCTTCAAGCGATCCAGCAAGCTCTTCCACCGAGAGCGTTGTCAAGTCCTTGGATTCCTTTATTGCGCAAACTATATTCTTGAAGTCGTCGGTTAACGACCTCAAGATTTTCTCCACCACTCGACAAGCGGGCAGCGTCTCTCCATTTCTACCGAGCTGATTTGCTACAGTCTCAACTCGGGATACGTACTCGTCAACCTCTTCATCTTCCTTCATCCTCATCCTTTCAAGCTCTCATCTGAGATTTTAAAGCCGAACTTGCTTCACACGGTATCCCCTTTGTATGCCTTCTCCATAATATCCCACACTTCTTTTGAAGACATAGCATTTGTTATCTTCTCAAAGCCGAACTCATCAATAGCTCGGTACAACACGTACAGAGTCGTTTTGTCCTCTGCTCGTGTTGCTTTTAACGTAGCAAGCTGGGCTATCATCATTTCTCCAACGTCCTCTAGTTCTTGATGCCCATTTTCGACCACCTCCCATACTTCTTGGGAACCAAGGAGAGCCTTCATCTGCAGGCTCCAGTTATCATAGCTGACGCCTTTTGATAACTTTGGCAGGGGCAAGCTGTTAGCTAAGCTTGCCATCTCAATCAAACTCTCTAACTCACTCAAACACTCAGGCTCTCAAGCTTTGATGCCAATTTCTTGACAAACAAGTCTCTCTGGATAAACATTCTTTGATATTCAGATTTGTTGTATTTGAAATGAAGCACTACATGGTCCTTTTATAGGCCTCTGGACATGACCCTTCAATTACATTCATTAAATATAACCATTACCTAACTCACAATTAATGAACTCTATTGCATGCTTAATCATAGCTAGACCCACTCTCAACCTTTTGCAATCTCCTGGACAATTAATATAGCAATTTCCAACTACCCACATTTAAGTTTAGCCAACACATTTATGGTAAGTTCATACAAACGAAGTCTCCTTATGTTTCACATCTTTCCTATTATTTCTGGAAAATTCTCAAGACTTGAACAGTATAAAAGTTTAAGTTTTTTAAGAGAGGGCAAGTTGAGAGGTGGAAATCTCCTAAGCTTCTTGCAGTGTTGCGAACTCAATAATTTAAGTTTAGACATAAAACCAACTGAGTCGTCAATTGCAGTTAAACTCTCACAACATTCAAAAGAAAGCTTTTCCAAATTTGGGAGATCAGATATGTCAGGTATCCGTGTTAAAAGTTAGCAGTAGTCAAAATTCAAGTCGGTTACATTCTCGAACTTCTGCCAAGAAAATAATGGAAAAAAGAAATAAGAATATAATGAGTAAATTTGAAGTGTGTTTACAAATTTACAAGATAAGGAATATATTCTTTAAACCTGCCTTCGATGAGCCAAACATTTCAAATGATGTAAAACGACTCTTAGGTAACTTGCATGTCAAAAGTTTGTTGGGATCAAAATTTGATGGTAAACAATCTGAAGGGTATCCATGCCATTCCAGTACTTTCAAACTTTCTGGAAAACAATTGGGACCTCTGGAAAATTTGCCATTTCCAATAATAAGTATTTTAAGGTTTTTCATCTTTCCAAAGGCATTTCCATTCCAATGTAGTGTTTCTTCTTTCTTAGATATGCAGATATCAAGACATAGGATCTCAATCCTTCTAGTTCCCTGTTAATGTAACATTTCTAGAGGAATTGTAAATCATCCAGAAAAAAAACCACACAGAACAACTCCCCTTACCTGGATTTTCCCGCTCTCAAACTCGAATTGGTGAGTGTGCCTCGAACCAAAACATTCTTCTCTCTTGTTTGCACCCGTAACACTGTTTTCCCCCTCCAACTCCTCTCTGCAGTACGCCAAACACCAAACCTTCTCTACCCAACGTTCACACTCCAATCCTAATACCTCTCCTCTTGCCAATTCTCTCTCTTTCCCGAGTTACTACCTTTCTAATTACCCTTTTCTCCACCAAACGAAAATTAATAAAAGAAAGGGTTAATGGTTAATTAAGTCTCCTAATATGATGTTTCCAGCCCTCTGAATTACCTCTCTATTAGCTATTAGGGTTCCTAAACCCTTTCATATTCATGCCAACAAAAAAATTGGCAAAAAGAAAATTGATTAGTTCTCAATAAGGTTTGAACTCACAACCCTTCAATCACAAAGCAAGTACACAACCAACTCAACCAATTTACAATTTTATTAATTCCTTCAATTCTAAGGTTATGTGATCACATTACTCTTTCAAATATATAACATAAAAATTCATAATTAAATAACACACATAGGACTCAAACCCAAGTCCTCTCACACAAACAAAGTACTCTCAACCACTTGAGCTAGTACTTTTCCACATCATAGCAATCTGCATTAAATACTTTAAATGCTCCTATTACCCGTATTTATTAAATAATTATTTAATTAACTATTTAATTTTCTCGAGTCTTACAATGTGTCATTTCAGGTTCTTTGCATCTTCTTTAATGGAAAACAATCGTTTGAATCTAGGTACTATAGGCAAATACCACATCACTTTAGTAGGTGGACCATCTTTGTCTTCATCACCACTTTTATCAATTTTTTTTAAACTGCGACAAACCACATGTTGGACACATCTTTAGTGAAGCAAACTCGTCTCTGTATAGAACACAATCATTGGGGCATGCATGTATCTTTTGGTATTCTAAACCCATTAGACATAAAATTTTCTTTGCCTCGTAATTACGGATAGGTAACATGTTATTTTCTGGAAGCATCTCCTTTAGCAACTCCAACAATTTTGTGAAACTTTTATCGGTCCATCCATTCCTTGCTTTTAAACTGAACAATTTCAAAGTTGTCGACAATCGTGTAAAGTTAGTGCATCCAGGGTACAACTCTTCCTCTGAATCAGACTTAAGAGAATTAAATAAATGAACTTTTTCAAAATTTTCTTCCCCAACATCATGTACCATGTCTTCTAAATGATCATTCATCCATTGGTCTACATAATCTGTTCCTCGTGATGTCGTAGGCTTGTCTAATACTTCTCCATGCCAAGTCCAAAGTGTATAACTTCTCATTATACCAAAGATGAAAAGATGATCACGAATTGTGTCCAAGTCGTGACGTATTTGATTAAGACAATGAACACAAGGACAAAAATATGTCCCTTTAACAAAGATTGTGTGTTCTTGAGCATATTGCAAAAAGTCATAAACCTCCTTTTCATACTCTTCACTAATGCGACGCTCATTCATCCAGCTTCGATCCATACTATTTTTGTAAAAAAATTCATCAATCTCAAATTTTTAATTCTCACAAGGTAAGGCCCTACGCATTTGAAAAAAATTATTTTTCATAATTTCCCAACACGTAGATGAAGAAGTTAAACATCATAAATTTGACAAAATTTCAACAGCATTTCGCATTGGTCTTTGAAGTACACGAAATGAAAGAGATAAATCATGATCACAATCAAGTATGCATCTAGAGAACAACATAAATTGCCTCAATTGAAATTTTATCAAATTTATGCATTTGTACTAGATCTCAAAATTTAGTCATTTGTACTAGATCTCAAATGGAAACTAATGTTCGCTCAAAATTGTGAACTAAAATTATAATAAATCTTCACATATAAAATAACAATGCAATAATAATATTAAAAAATAAAAATAAAAATATTTTAACATGCAACAAATCTAATAATAAATATAAATTTTATTCCAAATTTATCAATTAAATTTATCAACTATCATAAAATTTAATAAAAAAATAAGCCAAAAAAATTAACAAAATACATTAAAATCATTTTAACATGCAACACATCTTATAATAATTTTCGTAATTATTCCAAATATATCAAAAATCATAATTTTCGTAATAAAAAATATACAAGATTAAAACTAACCTCTTGTAGCAAAAACAAGGATGCGGATGGAGGAGGGTGGGCTACCGGCAAAAAGCTTCACGGTGCAAAGAGGAAAACCCTGCATTTATGTAAAATGGAGACCAAAACGAAATCCAATCGGTTCAAAATGCTTAAATCAATGCACAAATGAAAACCCAACAAGATTAAAGATCGAAAACTCAGCTGCAGAGGTTGTGCTGACCGACGGATGGCGGAGATGGCTCGCGGAGAAGAAGAAAAGTTAGGTTTTCGTGGCGCTGAGAATGATTTTATGAAGGGGGACGTCGGTTCTAGTAGTAGCCGACGTTAAGGGACGTCAGATTAGTGAAGAAACTGACATTACGGGACGTCGGGAGCGTGTGGAACAGACGTCAAGGTTTGGGGACGTTGGGCGCGTCAGTAACCGACGTTACGGGATGTCGGGTAATTACTGCACAGACGTTAAAATTGACGCATTATTTATAAAAATGCCATCGATCATTTTTGACTTCTATTTTCTCTTTGACAGACGTTAACTGCGAGACGTTATAAGGACTTTTTGTGTTAGTGAATATTTATAACAAAATAAAATAGTTAAAATGAATGGAGTTTATATGGAAGAAGTTAAAGTTCATGTGTGTACTTCCGTTATTTATGAAGTTAATTAAGGAGATTTCTATAAAAATTATCCAAAGGTCAGAGAGAAATGTTAAGAAGTCCCATGTCGTCATATTAAGTCTAAGAGTACAACTTATTATATATATTTATTGATCATCTTTACAAACACTCATTTTTTTTTAAGATGAAATCTTGCATGGTATCATATTTTATATAACAGTGAAAAGTCTCACATCCATTGTTTTTACATTAACTAACTAGTCGGCGCTTACAAAGGGATAATTTAAATGTAATCAATATAATTGGACAAAATAACGATAAGATGCGTATAGGATAAGAGTAGAGGTGTCAATTTGTCCCATTATATAGGATTTGATTTTGATCTACGTGGACTGAAACCAAAAAAACCAGAATAAAAACACCTTCCCGTGAAAAAGTCCACAAAACCCAAAAGTCCACAAAAGTTGTGTGAGCCAAGGCCAATCTATGGACTTTTTCTCTAAACATGAAAAAAAGTTACTTTTTTTAACTATATTATTAGACCTTCGGTTTAGGACGATCAGTTTCAACTTTTAGTTTGAATAGGCCTGTCCCAACCTTCAGTCAAACCAGCTAGAGTTGACCTTAGTCCAGGACGACCAATATCGACCTTCAGCTTGAGTCAAGACTGAATCGACCAAATTCGGTCGGATTTGACTTGGTAAGACTTGACCAATTTTTTTGTCGAGGACTAATTAGATGAATTCGACCATTCTCAACCTTCTGTCTGGTTCAACGCATCCTAATTGTCAGTTTGTCTCAATCTTTGGCCTTGACCAACCTATCTCGATCCTCGATTAAAGACAACTCATTTTCATGAGTGTTCATTCTGAATTTCCATCAAAATGACCCATTTCACCTTTGGACTTGGTCTGTCCATCTTGATCTTCGACCCGATACAAGTTGACTCAATCTTTAATTTAGAGTCAAGATATTTTTTTTTATGAATTAATTAAAGTTTTTCAATAGAATTATACTCACCTTAATTCTGACCATAATCCGTTTGAGAATGGATTTTGGAGGTTGAGATTTTATTTTTAGTCCTCATTTAGAAGTTCCTAAGAAGAGACTTGTTTAAATGTGGATTAGAACTGGTCCATGGGCCATTACCAAATTAACAAATTAACACCTCTAGACAATAAGAGAGAAAATTCATGATTCATAAACACGTGAGTGTGACTATCAATTAAGAGCAAAGAAAACATTTTTCTTCTTAAAGATAACTTTCACTTCCAATCATATCTCTCAAGCATCACTTTTTCACCATTTCTACTAAAAAAGTGATCAAAACCCATATACAGTAGATTGATACAAGCAAGACAAAAAATTTGTTACATATTTGAACCTGTGTTATCAAGTCCACTAATAAAAGTTGGACATGTTAATTAAAAAATAATTTACAAACTTCGATGAAAAGGATTTATTATTATGATAAAATAATTAGTATAAGAAGGAATATATATTATGAATTTCACTTTTAATATCTTTTTAGACTTAAATAAATTTTAGGTTCCAAGTATATGAATTTTTCAAATATTCAATTTTTTTCTAAATTATATACCTAATAAAAAATATATGATTTTTTTTTTTGTAAAATTATGTAATAGAGAGATTCTAAATTTATTAAAAAGTACAATCTTTATTTTAAGACATTTTCTCATAAATCTTTTTAAAATATTAGAATCCATTTGACTATGCACATTCCGGTTAGAAAAAATATGAAACTTATCAAAGGGAGTGTAACTTTTATTATTATTTAGGCTTAATTACATTTTTTATCTCTAATTTGTTTGAAAAAAAAAAAGCTCGTAATTCCTTTTTGGTGTAATTAAATTATCTGATTTTTAAAAATATTCAATTAAGTCATTCATAAGTATCGGTAACTGTATAGTGACTAATTATTTTTTCACTAAAATTTGTCAATATTCAAAAATTTTATTATATTGTATTATGACTTTATAAATTAGATACTTCATTGATAAGTATTAGTAAAATATTATACACGATACGTGTCGGATACGGATACGTGACTCAAGTTGAAGTATTCATGTATCAGAAGTCTTAACCAAATGTTAGCGATGTAGATTTTTATTTAGTACGACTTAGTGTTGTTATTTTCCATAACCTTATAATCCATTATTAGAAATATATGTAAAGTTATTTAAAGTTGTTCGTAATAAATAGTTTTATCAGGTCAATGTGTATGGATTATTTATACATTTCAAAGGTGAGTTTGATTATCTAAATTAATATTATTTACTTATTTCTTATTTCTTTTATATTTTTATTCAAATTTTATTTTACTGGTAGAATGTTTTATAAATATAATATATATTTATAATTTTATGATTAATAATTTTTCTTGATTGTTCTACGTATCATAAATATCATTAAAAGAAATTAATAAATACATTAATATTCATTCATAGGTAAAAAAACCTAAAATTAAAATATTTAATTAGAAGGTACTGTTGAAAAATAAAATCAATGGAACTGAATAGGTAAATGATATACATATTAAAAACACAAAAGTTATGTAAATCTATTTTTTATCCAAAATTGTTCCTGATAACAAAAGTAATTGTTACAGCCTTTAAAATTTTATAATATTCTGCAGTTTCAAAAGAATGTTGTTGGCCTTTATTTTGTTTTCTTTTAACAGTGAAATAGTATCCAGTTTTATTTAGATTAAGTCTCATTATTGACGGGATTCTTATTTGTGCTGATTATTTTAACACAATGTGGGTTGTGAACCGACTCATCAGAATATTGTGTTCTAAAAATTGTACATTTCGGTCACTCATCACATATATGTTCTCTTCTCCAGTCATGAGTCTTCTTTGTTTGATGGTTTATATAGAAAGTTTATATATCATTTAAGGTGTTTCAAACCATATTTATCCTTATAATATAGCCTTAATTAATAGTTAAAGCTGAAGGTTTTATTCCTGAAACATGAAATGAAGAAGGAAAGAAACTTCTGATTGAGGTTACTACAACTTATTATTGATACTAGTTGATCCTTGCAAAATCAAGAGAGCTTTTTCCAGCATGAGCATTCCCAAAGAAATTGTTCATGTAGTCCTGGAGCAGAACTTCTCTGTAGCGAGCCAACCCATCTTTCTCCACCACCTCCGGCAATGGACCTATCCTTTCTGTAGCTATTGGCATTGTAAACACCGGAACCGATACCCTGGACTGGCTGCTAGTTGTCCTTACTCGGTGTTCAGCACTCTTATACCTCCCATTGCTCAGTATCTATCTTCCATTAATTAAGATCAACAAAACACGATTAATATATATACTGAACATGTAATTTTCATTATTTGTAAAATTTATGAGAGTTGCAAACCTGTAGAGTATCACCGATATTAATAACAAGAGCTCCAGGGACTGGTGGAATTTCCAACCATTGTCCTTTGTGAGCATCATTTTGTTGGTCCACCTTGACATACAAACCTCCAATGCCATCTTGGAGCAGCACTGTGATAGCTCCCATATCGGAGTGACGCCCAACACCCACCGTAAGCTCTGGATTTGGGCATGCTGGATAGTAGTTCATGTTAACCATCTTCGTCCCAAGAAGGCCCTCCATTTCTGAATCTTTTAGTGTAACCCCGAGCTTACCAATCAACACTTCCACAATGTCTCTAACAATCTTAGTTGATAGCTTCAAATACTCAAGCGCAACTTCCCTAAAACAAACCAAGAGAGAATGAAAAAGGGGTCAAAAAGAAGAGACAAGAGTAGTAGAAGGAAAATCATATATACTTGCACTGATTTGGCCAACACTGAAGAGCTTCTTCATCACTGCTAAATGTCATGCTGATATAGTCTTTCCATTCCAAAGCCTTCTCTTTCTCTGGCACAAAGCTAGTCCCATATTTTACCCTGGGGCATGGGCTCACCCCACTGCAGTAAACAGCTTTCTGTTCTGGTGGCAAACTGAAGAATGTGTGTGCTGCATCTTTAAGCGATTCCAGCAACTCCAAAGGCACCCCATGATTCACCACCTGAAAGAAACCAAGAGTCTCGGCAGCCCTACCAATCTCATCCACCACTTTCTCGTGCTCTGCTCCATTCAGCTTTGACAAGTCAATGGGTGGAGAATCACATGCCCTTGAATCCTCCTTGTTGATTCGTTCCCTTGGAGGTTGTATGTACCTCTCTGGCACCTCTGACATGCCCGAGTCTACCAAACCCTTCACACCATTGCCATCTCTCACCACAAAATCATACAGCGATTTTGAGGACTTCAAACTTGGAGCCATGCGGTTAAGTGAAATTTGCTTCTAGATTATGGTTTGAGCAAATCAAAAGTTCAGTGAAATTTGCTTGTAGATCATTGCAAGGGACTATCCTTTTATATACATATATATTGGATGTGTGGTGGGTACGTACTGTTCATATGAATAAACAAAAAATCTTTGTTCGGCAAGATTCAGGACTTCCAAAAAAGTAAACGTATTAAAAAAATCAACCCCTAGGATACAATAATAGAGTATATGTTATTCATGTGGTTTGCTAAAACAAAAGAAAAATCCGAAGCTACCCTTGGACCACACCCTGCAGCGATGTGTCCTGGTGTCCACCGCGGCCCCACGAGAGAAAGCTATGGTTATGGTTATGAATTTCTTTCAAATCCAGAAGGACCTGACATAATGGTTACAAAGGAAGAGAAACAAAAAGAATGTAGTGCAAGGCTGCGCCACAAAAACACGTCCCATCACTACCCAAGATTTTTAACACCTTAGCCAATAATGTAACCTTGCACTTAACAACAACTGTGGCAGAGTAGAGAAAGCAAAGACCACGGAAACATGACTCTCTTAAAGCGCTACCCCACAATCCACCAAACATAACGGGATGACACACGGCAAAACAAATATAAACAAATATGCTTTGAATTATCAAGACCACAATTTCATGCATGGCCGTATCACAACCGGGGTGATTATGAATTTTTAATGATTCAATCAACGTCTAGGTTTAAATAATTGGATCAGATTTTTAATCCAAATTTATTTTTCTAGTAGAATTAGATTGGATTGTTTTAAAATTCAGAATCAAATATTTGGATCAAGAATTCAATCCAAATCCAAATATTTGGATCAAGTTCAAAATCTATAATTAATTTTTTATAAAAATAAATGGGTCGCGGCCGAATATTGTCAAATTTGGGTCAGGACCGATTCGGATGAATACAGCAAAATTTCAGTCATGAATGACTCGGTTGAAACGACCAAATTTCATTCGGGGCTAACTCGTCCGAATACGACTAAATTTGGGTTAGAGCCAACTCGACCAAATTTCGACCGGGGCTAACTCGATTATATTCGGCTGAATTTCAATCAAAGCTAACTTGACTGAATACTGTCAAATTCCGATGATGGTCGGCTCCTCCGAAATGACAAATCTAAGGCCGACTCTGTAACACTCCAATCTTGGAATGTCACAAAAAGTTAGAAAATGAACGTGTTTGGCAGTAAAGGATTATTGTTACCCAGAGTTGTTGAGAATCTCGATAATTTCATGATTATGCCGGCTCTTGTAGATGAGAGAGGAATTGTGGATAAAATCATTAATGGGGTTAAAATCTTTAAAAACGCAAAAATAACTCCAACTAAAAATAATAATTTTTATAATGGTAGAATAAATATTTGAAATAACTTATAAACATGTCTATAAACTATTTTTCTTCCGGTTGTCATTATAAATTATAATGCAACACTTTATTGTTATTTTATTTTAATAATAGAAATAATTTATGCGTTAATATTTACATTGTAAACATATATGTGATAAGTATTTTGGTATTGATGAAATAAATTTCAGTATAAACATTTTTGCAAAAATTAAAAGGATTAAGATGAATTAAACTTATAAAAAAAAAGTTAAAGTTCTTTTGTATAATTAGTTATTTGCGAAGTTAGAGAAGATTTCTATAAAAATTAACATAGTTTACTCAGATAAATGTTGAAAAGTTTCATGTAGTCTAATTCAAGTCTTCGAGTAGAACTTATTCCAAATTTATTGGTCAACATTAAAATTAGAGCTATCAATTTAACCCAACTTACAGGGTTTGGCCCTGACTCACGTGAGTTGGGGCCAAAAAAGCCCCCCACTAAAAAGGCCCATAGGACAAAAAGCCCACAAAGCAGGCCAGCCCATGGGTTTTTCTCTAAACATGAAAAAAAAAAATTATATGAGAAAAATTCAAAGCTTCTTGACCCAATTAATTGTACTAGCCATTGTAAGAGAACTAAAAGCATCACTCACTGAAAATTGTACATAAATCAAATAAAATTCATTCCAAAAATTCTTCGTTCAATGATTGTGTGTCCACTGTTATGTGTGTACAACCCAATTTTTATATTTTTATTTACCATATATACATAATTAGTATAGCCATTAATTTTCCTAATTCAATGATTGTGTGTCCACTACCATTACATAAAACTCTTGCTATGTAATGTTTATACGTTGAAAAATTTTCTTGTAAAATTTATTAAAATTAGTTTAAAAGAACTCTTTATTTTCATGCAATAGATTTGTTAGAATTTTATATCAATTATATATAATGATTAAATTATAAAATTTATAGTGTATGAAAACATTAGTCATGTTTTTAATATAATGTTTTTGAATTCGAGTAAAATGTTCAAGCTTTTCTGTCATTAACTCTTAAGTTAAGCTTTAATTTAGAAGAACACGTCAGAAAAAAAGGGTGGTATAGGAAATGTTGAACGGAGATTTTCTCAAGTGTTATCATAAATTCTATGTAGATGAAAGATAACATTTAGATTTTCATGGAAGGAGAAGGGGATTAACCCGACCCTAACCCTGTCCCACCCTTTTACCTGGGAGCTTTTGGGGCTGGGGGCTTTGGAAAAGCCCCTAATGTATGGGCCAACAAAATGGGGCCTAACTCTGTGTGGGGTCAGGGCCAGTCCTAGGGTTGCTAATAAAGTTGACAGCTCTAATTAAAATGCTAATTTTGGAACCTTCAATAACAAATAAAAATAAGTGAGAATGCTAATCACTACCCTTAGGGTATTAGTTAAGGAATAATTCATGTAAATTATATTTTAATTATATTTTAAATTTTAACAATATTAAAATATAATTCCTTTTTTATTTAATTATTTTTTAACTTTTATTCCTAAACATTAAATAAAAATATTAATCATAATGGTAATATTTATGGGTCTTTTTGTCCTTTAAATAAAATAAAACTACATAAAAGGTTATAATGTCAGATTTTATTTAATATTACGATTAAAAATGAATTTTTACAATATTTAATTTAATGTATATTAATTATATTAACCAGTATCTACAATAAAAGTCTCGATCTCTCTCATTGTCAATTTCTTCACATCATATACATAAAAATAACAATAACAATAACAATAAATAAAACAAAAAATGTTACGTGATCGATTTCTAGAGCAGATGATGTGATGAAGGGACAAACCTTTATATAATTGAACCAATGATCAATGTTGGTATTACACTTCCTAAAATTGCTTAACTAGGTAATGATGGTTCTAATATTATTTTCTAATAGGTATTTGGTGTGATCGCATGTGGCCTGATGGATGGACTGCTGTTACGGCTGGTAAAAGAAGTATTGAATTTCAGCACACTCTTTTGGTAAATCCATTTATGTTTTCTCCTGAATCCCGTATTCTAACTATTTTCTATTTTTCATTTCACGGTTTTCATGCCATTTTCCTAGACTCAAAGCCTATTTGCGTCGGTCAAGAGCGGACGAAGATTTGCGGCTCAATTCGTATCAGCTTAATCGAAGAAAACACATCAAAATATAATAATCATTTTATGTGCGTGGGCTAAGCCCACGCAAAATGGAAATAAAAAAAGTTTAAAATAGCTTTGAGTGGGTGTAGTATGGGCTCAGCCAACGCAAACTATTTAAATTAAATTGTTGGCGTCGGTTTAGTAAGGAGTTGGCCCACACAAATGTCTACGAATTTCGAAAAGAAATATTTATTTTCAGGCACATCCTAAAGACTGCATCCAGTTTGAAAACCTACATTCAGACAACAATCCCGAAATCCAGTATCATCTCAAGCATCTTAAAGACTGCATCCGAGCACATCCAATTATTTGCAATCAAAGTTAAGAACATTGTGACTTAAATGAGATCAAATTACAAGTTATACAAAGTCCATAAATCTAAGATCAAAATAAGACAAGTCTATTGCCATTACAGTCACATTACAATCAACATTTTCCTCTTTTTTTTACAATGCATATCACACTCTATCAAGCCACATTACACATTACAGTCAACATTTTCCTCTTATTTTTACAATGCATATCACACTCTACCAAAGTAATGCCAAGCATTCAAGTATCACACTTGGTTCAAAGCCAAAACTAATCAATAACTAGGGATGGCAACGGGGCGGGGCGGGAACGGGTTTCGTTATCCCATACCCATTTCCATAAAAAAATTCATCCTCATCCCCATACCCAAACCCAACGGGTATCAAACTTTTGTCTCATTTCCATCCACATCAGGTAACGGGTATAATCTCGTACTCATACCCATACTCATTTTCTTATTACTTTATATTAATTTTAACTATTCTTTATAAAATAATAAAAAATTATGGTAAATGAACATAAAATTATCAAATATTCAATATTATGAGGATGATTCATTCTTCGATATCAAATACTTTGAAATAAATTATAATTGTTTACATTTTAGATTAGAATACCAAATAAAATTTCATGAGAACTAAAACATTTATTAAATTTGCAAACATTAGTAAAACCTAGTTGATAAAATTTTAAAATATTTTTAAAAAATATAAAAGGAAAAAAAATATTCAAATTAAAATATATTTTAAATGTTTGTTTACTTCAATTTTTAAAATTATAATGAATCTATTTTTTATACACTAATAAAAGTTATAATACATCACTTGATCAAAGAATAAATAATAAATATAATAATAAAATTTTAACATAGATCTTGTATCTTTTGAACTCCAATATATGTTGAATGGTGATAAAAAAAGTATTCATGGTAATTACATTAAATTTTTATATTGTAGTAAACCAAAATTATTTATACAATTATAGTGAAAAAGTTAAAGTATGGTTGTAATGAGTTAGAAAATAAATTATAACTAGATAAAATTTATAGAAATAGTATTCTACATGATGAAAATAAACAAAAAATAAAAATATTAAAAAATTAACAAATGTGTATCTTATAAACAATTTGGAGACTATTGAAAGGAATTACACAAAGGAAAAAAAAAGTATAATTAAAGGTAGGATAAGATGAAAAATATCTTAGAGATCTAAGAAAACTTTTCAAATATCAACATATATACTCAATGGTTGAGAAATAACAAAAATTGTTTTGGCGAAACAAAAAGTTCTTCAAATAAAACAAAAATTAATAATAATAAAGTAAAGAATTTTTTTATATTGCCTAGTAAATGAAAGGTTTATGCTATTAAACACTTAAATTGAGAGTATTAAACATTCTCATGTGAAAGGAAAATATACAATAATTAAAAATATTAAAAAATAATAGAAATATTCAAATGTTAGACATAATTTTTTTTTAATTGACATACATCATTTTAACATAATTACATAAAGGTTATGATAAGATAAAAAATATATTGAAGATGCGAATGAGTTTCATGACAAACCAAACAATTAGAAAAAATAAAAAATAGAAAGTATATATAGGGTTACTTAATTAATTGTGAATATTTTAATAATTTAACCGAGGATGGAGATATGGCGGGGATATGTACATCCTCATCCCCATACCCAATTGAAAAAATCGGGGATTCCCCATACCGATACTCATACCCAGTCAATGTGGGAATTTCCCGTCAAAACGGGGACGGATTCAGACAATACCCACGGGGACGGGTTTATTTTCCATCTCTATCAATAACGTAATCAACCCAAAGAAAAACTAAATAATAAATTACTAATTACTCATCTATTTCATTGATTTTACTATGATCGATCTAAATTACAATTTCCAATTTCCCTAAAATATATTGCTTAAATTACCTATAATTTAATCACTAAATTTATAAACAAGTTTAATGACTTAATAATTAAGTTACTCAAAGGGACTAAAATAATTAATTAGTCCTAATTATAGTTATTTCATATTCCTAAATTATAAATTTCAGTTTTAAACATCTTATAATTAATTTCATAGTAGATTCCGGACGAACAATAATTTAATGGAATCGGACAAAAGTCTCCCCCATACACAATATGGCTCATGAGATTAATTGTATTACGATTAGTTAAAAATGCTTTATACTCTAGTTATTTCTAATTGATTGAATTTCTTTTTGAAAAAGATGGGGAACAATTGTAAAACTTATGAATGTAGGGAAAGGGATATAAAAAGAGACATGGATAAGAAAAAAGAAACAAACCAATGGGAAAAGAAAAAAGATAATTCCACTCAAGTCAATTCAATTAATGTTGATAGTGAATTCAATGTGTATATGGAATGTGCAGTCATCATCATCTCTTATCAAAGGGGTCACAAACCATAACAGAGAAAAAAAAAGCATTTATTGAAAAGAAATCCATAAATATACCTTGAATCAGTTAAATATTTTATGTCTGAGATTGAGCATATATTGTACCTCATTCAACTACATCATTACTCAATACATATTTTTGCTTACATGAAAACATAAAGAGTTTGAGATTTGGTCATGAAAAAGCTCTTGTTGTTGATATGAGAAGTTAGAAGAAGATGGATTATGCGACTAACAGCAACACATATAATATTTAGCCTTTAATAGAGATATTTCTTAGCGATGAAAACATTACAAAATCAATAATTTCATCCTCGATCCAAAGCAACTATTATGAATCAACAAAGCAAGGCTTCAATCACTTACCTCTTCACAAACCCTCCTACTACTTCGAACGAAATCGCGAACACCTTCATCTCGCAAGTCTTTCAAATCCAGAAGGACCTGACATAATGGTTACAAAGGAAGAGAAACAAAAAGAATGTAGTGCAAGGCTGCGCCACAAAAACACGTCCCATCACTACCCAAGATTTTTAACACCTTAGCCAATAATGTAACCTTGCACTTAACAACAACTGTGGCAGAGTAGAGAAAGCAAAGACCACGGAAACATGACTCTCTTAAAGCGCTACCCCACAATCCACCAAACATAACGCATGACACACGACAAAACAAATGTGCTTTGAATTATTAAGACCAAATAAACTATCAAGACCACAATTTTATGCATGGCTGTATCATAATTGGGGTGATCATGAATTTTTAATGATCCGCTCCACGTCTATTTTAGGTTTAAATAATTTAATTAGATTTTTAATCTAAATTCATTTTTTTATAAAATTAGATTGGATTGTTTTAAAATCCATAAACAAATATCTGGAACAAGAATTCAATCCAGATCCAAATAGTTAGATCAAGTTCAAAATTCAGAATCCATTTTTTATAAAAATAAATGGGTCGCGGTTGAATATCATCAAATTTGGGTCAAGGCCGATTCAGTTGAATACAACAAAATTTTAGTCGTGACTGACTTGATTGAAACGAACAAATTTCATTCGGGGCTAACTCATCAAAATACGACCAATTTTGGGTCAGGGCCGACTCAACCAAATTTTGACCGAGACTAACTAGATTAAATTCGGTTGAATTTCGATCAAAGCTAACTTATTTGAATACTGCCAAATTTCGCTGATGGTCGGCTCCTCCGAAATGACAAAATTTCATCTAAGGCTAAGTCAGTAACACTCCAATCTTGGGAAGTCACGAAAAGTTAGAAAATGAATGTGTTTGGCGAAAAAGGATTATCGTTGAAAATGTACTAATAAAAAAACTTTTAATTTGATTTACATTACATAGTTCAAAACGTCAATTTGTTCGAAAAAATTTAAATAACAATTACGAACAAAAGAAAATTACATAGTCTTCAGTATCAAATTTAAAACAACTAAATAAATTATAAGAACTCCTGACTTCACCCTAGTCTCTCATCAATCTACTCCATGCCAAAAGCATATGCATTATCATCTGCTCCCATATAACACACACGTCATACGATCATTGTACACACAATAAACACACAAACAAACAAATAGGGATAAGCTAATCATAAACAATGATATATAAAAGAAATATAGCAATAAACATGTGACATAACTAAATCAAGAAGACAACAAACATGCCCCACCAACTCATACGAGACTTCTCACATGCACTATCACTGTTGCTAAAAATGCCAAAGCTGCACCCAAATAACCTCATGTGAATAACACAAAACCATTGCATGATGCTACCACCCATTTACATGATCCACAAATAATGCTCACGCATCCCAACCCAAAATAAAACAAGGAAAATATAAACCAAACCTTTCAAAAAGCACCAATGTCCCATCAAAACATTAAAGAATTGTCTTAAACCTTAAGAAAGATACATTATGAAATCATGTGTAGTCTGCACCCCAAAATCATAAGAAGAAAAACCTATCTATATGTGACCATGGTCTTCCATAAGCACCTAACTAAGAGTTGTAAATTACAAGAAAGAAAAAGAAATATGCTTCTCAAAGAATAATATTGTTGCACCGTAAAAATAAATAGCATTGCCATGCATGTTATGGGTTTCCAAAGAATAAAACTAACTAAAACCCTAGCACCATCGAACAACACCATCTAACCCCTACCAACGAACCACTCCAACCCGTGACATAAAGAATCAAAGAAAATAAGAAAGGAAGATAAGAATGGTTACACCAAACTTTGTTATTTAATAATCAACCATTCAAACATGCACGTCAACTAACCAAAAGCTATTTTAAAGAAGCAAGTAGCACAAGAAAAGAGACCAGAGGAATTGTGTAAAGCTTCACTCATAAACCAAGGGAAGAAAATATAATTTTTGCACGTGAACCCTATGGCTTCCACCCACCGATTAATCTTGTGATAGTGACTTTTAAAGAGCACCAAACTACTTGATACATTTACATGGTTAAAAAAAATAAAAGCATGTGGGCCCCAAGGCTAAAAACTTATTACACATTAATGAGTTCATGTCATTTGACAAAAGCCAAAACATATGGTCTGCAAGGAAAAGAAAGAGAAACAAACAATGTTGTCATAATCATGTTAAAGTCAAAACCTAACTACAAGCCCAAAGGAAAGAAAACGATTATGCCCATGCTGAAGGAAAGAAAACGTGAATACACTAGTGCAAATTTTGCTTTTTACCTCGCCTTATAAGCATCGATTGGCCAGAAACCGAAGCATATAATGGTGCGGTGACATTTTTGCAATTCCAGGCAACTTTTATGCCTCGGTTCAGCTAAAACCCGAAGCAAAAAAGAATTATATGCTTCGGTTCAAAAAACTCGATGCCAAAGGTGGCTTATATGCTTCGGTTGCACTGACTCGTAGCTAAAAGTGTGCCTAGTTATTTCAAAAATGCACTAGCCGTAGCATCTTTGGCCTCAAGTGGCACTAAACCGGGGCCAAATAGGGTTATATGCCTCGGTTATTAATTGCACCGAGACCATATAGTTTAATTAGGGCACAAAACTCGCGAGCCCTTTTTCTCCTTCCCCGCACTACATTTCTCCTCTCTCTCTCTACAAGCTGCTGCACGAAAACGAAGACGAGGATGCCTCCACCGTGCGAAAACGAGAACCACCACTAGCGAGTAGCAGCAAACTCACAGGAAACGGTCGCAACTAGCACATTACCCTCGTTGGAGACGCGAACGAAACCGCAAAATGCGAACTCTGTGTGAGCCACTGCTATAGGAAGAGAGACCACCACTACTACTATCATGACGCCTCTACCAAGGAAGAAGAAAGGAGTAGCACGCCTCCCACTACCAATAGCAAGCAGCAGCACCACTGGTCACTACCGTTATAGCGGACGCACCACGAAACCCCACCACTGCGATGTCGGCAACCACGCAGCCATTGGAGTTGTAGCTCGACGTAGATGGAGACACTTCCATGGAGGCGAAAGAACAACCCTACCTTGTGTTGTAGGCACCACGACAGACCTGCAAAGAAAACCAGACCAGAACCAAGCATCTCCACGATGTTCCAAACGCAAAGAGAAAACGACTCTATGGCCTCAGGTCCCACTACAACCGAGGCAAAAAACGACTTTTTGCCTTGCCTCAATATGCCTCAATTCTAAAACCGAGGCAGAATTACAAAAATAATCGGGGCCAAAAGCCCTTACTGCACTGGTGATATATCGCAATTGAGGGAACCTTTTTGTGCATGCTATAGATTTCAAAACAAACAACATAGCTACATACGTGCACAAATATAAAGAGAAAAAAAATGACAAGGTCAAGCTTAAAACACAACCCAAATTTAAGATCAAGCTTCAAACGAAAGAGAAAAAGAAGGAAAGTCAGCTTCCCCTACCTGACTCAGTTTTTCCAAAGCGTTCTCCTCTCTGCCTCCATTGTTCTCTCTTAGTCTCCCAATCTCCCATTTCCCCCCTCCTTTCTAAGTCCCCATTTTTTTCTTTAAAAAAGAACCCTAACCCTAGAGAGTCTAGCATTTGCACATTAAGTGAAAAAAAATCCCTAGATTCACTATGCCATTTTTATTTTTCTTAACATTGGTAGCAACGAGTGTTTTAAAAAAATAAAAATTGATTATAATGTTACAGGTGCAGCAACAAAAAAATGAAAATGGAAAAGAGAAAGAAACCAGCGTTTTTCAAAGATTAAAAAAGGAGAGACGAAACTAAAATAAATTTTGTGGGCCCCATAAAAAAAATAAAGAAGGAGAGAAAAAAATAAAATAAATGAACCCCATCCTGCTAATAGTCAAGGTCAAACCAGCACCCCATCACGCTCCAAACATACACAATCAACCATTGAACCACATCCTTTTTAATTTTATAACAAAAACCACTTAATTATATACATATATCTACAACATTAAATATAATTTTAAAAATTAAAATTAATAAAAAATAACTTACATTACTTAAATAATTATTCCATATCTCATAATTCAATAAAATGATTAATTTAAATATATCTACAATCTTAACCAAGCCATTAATTTTTTCCATTGGGTTCTCTTTATTCTAATTTTTTCAGGGTTTTACAAACTCGACCGAATATGGCTAAATTTAGACAAGGTCGACTCAGCCAAATTTCGGTCAAGGCTAATTCGACTAAAATCGACTAAATTTTGGTTGGGCCAACTTGACTAAATTCGACCAAATTTTGATCATGGCCGACTCGACTGAATTTGGCCAAATTTCAATCAGTGCCGACTCTACTGAGTGCAGCCAAATTTTGATGAGGGATTATGTTGTTTTCTTTTAAGATTAGTGAATATGGTGTGAGTTGATTAAGAAAGCTAAGTGAAATCCCCACTGGACATTAAGATAGCAAGCTATCTAGATGTGAAGGTTTCTTTCACAAAGCTCAAGAGAAAAAGATGATGGATTGATTCAAAATGAAAAGAAAATGGAAAGCACATAAATCATAGAAAACCAAGAACAATTAAAGGAAGAAGAAAACATAAAATGGAAAGGAAAGAAATGGTAAAAATGTGAGAAGCACGCCACAACAAGGCTAGGCTAGAAGCCATGGCAACCTTGAAGATGAGTGGATGTGTGTCGCCACTTGCTATGCAAGATAAGGCTTAAAAGTATTCACTCCCTAGGGAGGAAACTCTCACAAATGGTTGAGACACAAGAGTGTTTTTACGTCAAAATGTTCAACCCTTGTACAAGTGGTAAAGCACCCCTTAAATAGAAGAGTTTAGGGGCCTCTGAGAAAATAAAAGATACCTAAGGATGTCTCTTCAAAAACCTAACCCTAGCTTCTAGAAACTAGGTCAAATAAGGTTACAAAATGAGAGACAAAAGAGCTAACTATGGTGTGTGCAAGCTAATTTCGTTCTAGCACTAAAGGAGACCAAGAAGGTGTGTTATATGCCTCCAAAAGTGGCCAAAGTGTGCTAAAAACAAAGGAGACCAAAGGTACATAGGTACACTTACTTTATGCCTTTTATTTTATGCTTTATGCATTTGCTTTACTCTCTCCTCCACATCCTTTATGCTCCCCAATCACCATGTGCCACCTAGCATTGCTTTCTTACTCCTAATTAACCTACAAAGTAAATAAACATAGATTACCATATTGGCTTAAGTCAAGTCAACTATAGTCAACAAGTCAAACCTAGTTAAAGGTCAAAAAATCAACTAAAGTTGATTCAACTAAGTCAACTTAGGGAATCAAAAATAACAAACACAAATGAAAGGGATGAAGGATTAATGAACTTCCTTTCTAAACATGCTTAGTATTCTTAAGCATGTGCCTTCATCCTTGGTTGGGGTCAATCCTTCATCAAATTTTGATCGTGCCCGACTCATCCGAATATTGCCAAATTTCGGACTCTATTCCATCTTATATTTCTATCAAACCAATTTTCCTTACACCCTCCCCCACATATTTTCCTAATATCTCTCCACCACCATCAGTCATGACTACAAACTTTTTTATCGTCTAATTTTCTCCAAGACTCATATTTGGATAGCATAATATCTTTCCAAAGTCCAGGTTCTTCCTTACCTAGTCTCCATTTCCATTTTCCTAGCAAGGCTATGTTGAACTTGTCCAAGTCTTGTACTCCCAACCCACCATCTTCCTTAGTTCTACATATACGTTCCCACCTAACCCATGCAATCTTCCTACCTTCATGGCCTCATCCCTATAGGAACTCCCTTTGTAATTTTCTAATAATTTTCCCAACACTAACAGACATTTTGAAAATAGATAAGTAATACAAAAGAATGGTAGAAATTACAGATTTTATTAACATTACCCTTTCTGCAAAAGATAGATGTCTTCATTTCCATTTAGACAACCTCTTTCTTATATTTATTATCATATCATTCCAAAAAACTTTCTTTCTATGATTTGTCCCTACCTTTATACCTAGGTATAGAAAAGGTATATTCATAGTCATACAATTTAGCATTATAGAGAATCTTTCAATCATTCTATTTTGCATACCAATACTTCCTAGCTTGGTCTTATGAAAATTAACTTTTAGTCTAGAAGCTATTTCAAAACATCTAAGAATACTTTTTATGACCACTATGTTTTGGGTTTTAGGTGAGCAAACAAATATTGTATCATCCGCAAATTGTAGCATGTTAATTGGTATTTGCTTCTTACCCACCTTTATTCCTTCTAATAAACCTTTATACTCAGCTTGTCTAACTACTCTTGCTAACCCTTTAACAACTATGAGGAATAAAAAAGGAGCTAGTGGATCCCCCTGCCTAAGGCCTTTTGTAGGGGAAAATTGCTCTGTTGGGCTACCATTGACTAAAACTGAAATGGTTGATGATTCTAAACAATCCCTTATCCATTTTATCCATTTATCACAAAAGCCCAATTTAGCCATCATGTACAAAAGGAATTCCCAATTGACTGAATCGTATGTTTTCTCAAAATCGACCTTTATAATGGTGCACTTACCCTTTATTCTCCTAACTTCATCTATGACTTTATTAACTAGGACCACACTATCCAATAGGCCTCTGCCCTCTATGAATGCAGATTTTTTTTGGTCAATTATCTTATGTAAGACTTTTTGCATTCTTTTTTATAAAATTTTGGATATTATCTTGTAGACACTTCCTACTAGAGATATAGGCCTATATTCTTCCAAACCTTGTGGGTCCTCTGTCTTTGGTATTAAAGTAATAAATGAAGCATTACTCCCTTTAGCCAACTTCCCACAACTATGAAAACTATTCACAGCCCTTATTATGTCCAATTTTACAGTGTCCCAGAATTGTTTGATAAAATTGAAATTGAAACCATAAGGTCCTAAGCTTTTGCTACTATCACAATCCCATATTGCTTCCTTGATCTCATCTTCTGAAAATCTACTTATTAGTGAGACGTTATCCTCCCTATTAATACTTGTGAATTGTACATTATCTAACCTGACTTTAATATTTGATTTCTCCGTAAATCTTTTTTCAGAAGAAACTTTTAATGTTTTCTTTAACCTTCCTTGGTTTCTCACTCCACTGATTTTTGATTTTAACGCCCTTTATCATATTTTTCATCCTTCTCCATTTAATCATCCTATAAAAAAACTTGGTATTTAAATCACCTACCTCCAACCATTTCACTCTTGATTTTTGTTTATGTAACACTTCTTATCTATAATTTATCTTTTTTAGTTCTGCAAACAGATGTTTTCTCTCACTCCTACCCTCTTCCTCTAAGCCATTATCTTTATCCTTTTTATCTAACTCACTAATTTTTGACATTATATTTTCTTTACTTCTATCTACATGTCCAAACACCTCCTTATTCCAAACCTTTAAGTCCTTTTTTAACCTTTTCAACTTCTCTTTTAAAATCCAAATTTCATTTCCATTTATGTCGTAATTCCTCCACCACTCTTTAACTTTGTCCATAAACCCTGCTTTTGTGTGCCATACATCTAGATATCTAAAAGGTTTAGGTCCCCAGTCAATGAGGGAGTGTTTAATTACTAAAGCACAGTGATCAGAAATTGATCTATCTAACACATACTGCTTAGATTCAGGCCACAAATCTAACCACTCTTGTGATACTAGTGCTCTATCCAATCTACTCTTTGCAGTTCCATTTGATCTATACCATGTGAATTTTCTTCCTATCATA